>Ga0256834_1001602_pt1 | contig 15091 bp, 9 predicted proteins | sample 4281140metaG_FD_190536 | JGI IMG/M metagenome (GOLD analysis project Ga0256834, IMG submission 190536) | Hydrothermal vent microbial communities from East Pacific Rise, Pacific Ocean - 4281-140 | ecosystem: Environmental > Aquatic > Marine > Hydrothermal vents | place: Pacific Ocean: East Pacific...
ATATGGGCAAAGAAGGCGCGATGGACGATGTTATGGCGCAAATGCAAGAAGCCCTTAAAGGCATGGATGATAAATCTCCAAAGGAAAAATTTGAGAAAGCCAAAAATACAGAAATAGCAAAAAAAGCTGTAGCAGATATGAAAGCTGATATAGACAAGCCTGCTGCTGATAAAGAACTTAAAGACCTTGGCGGTAAAGACGGTAGTGCGGTTACTTATAATATTAACAAAGAACCAGATCAACTTATTGGTTCTAATGTTATGGATAATGGTGCATCTGTTGCAGGGGTATTTAATAATAATACAACGGCCATTGGTAGTTTGTTTAATTCCAGAGAAGGCCTCGCACCAGCAGTCACCGATCCAATGTTCGATATAAATCAACCTGCTGCAAATGCTGATCAATATTCAATGAGTGCTTAGAGGCTGTTAATCAGAAATGACAGATAATGGGTTAATTACTGGCTCTGACGGGTTAAAGCGATGTTTTTGGTGCGGAAGTGACGATCAATATATACGCTATCATGATGAAGAGTGGGGAAAGCCTGTCCATGATGATATTCGCCTATTTGAAAAAATCTGCCTTGAAGGTTTTCAAGCGGGGTTAAGCTGGCTAACTATTTTGCGTAAACGCGAGAATTTCCGCGCGGCGTTTGATGGCTTTGATTTCACAAAAATCGCTGAATATGATGATGATAAAGTGAATCTCTTGCTGGCGGATAAGGCAATAGTGCGCCACCGCGGCAAGATCGAAGCCACTATTAATAACGCTAATCGCGCATTAGAATTAATTGAGGAAAAGGGCTCGTTAAGTAATTATTTTTGGAGCTTTAAGCCACCCGCAACCGCTCGCCCGCAGGTAATTACATATGATATATTAATGCATATGTCCAAATCACCTGAATCTATTGCTCTATCCAAGGACTTAAAAAATAGAGGCTGGAAATTTGTCGGCGCAACAACAGCTTACGCCTTTATGCAAGCCATGGGCATGGTTAATGATCATATTGAGGACTGCTGTAAGCACAGCGTAGCGTGAAGAACCTCGTCGCAAGCAGCATGACTGTCTGATAAAAATTCCTACATATATATATCGGTTAGTTATTTTATGCGGCTCTGCCATCGGGGCGGGCGCTGGCTAGAACTGGCGTATATATTACCAAATATAGAGCAAAGCAAATGCTCCAAAGTCCAGCAGAGCTGATTATCCAGTAGGTGCTTAAATCGGGTAGTATTATTGGCCCGAAAACGCGTATAACGGCCATTACTTGCATTAGGGAGAAAATAATTAACGTTGTTTTTGTTGCTATTAGGCTGCGCCCTGTATGGCCTAATGCAACGCGAACTATCATTCCTATGGTCATTGAGCCAATTGCCCCTGCGGTAAAGGCATGAATGACCAAATAAACGGGAAGCACGCCAAGTCCTGATAATCCAAGCAATATTAAGCCAATAATCAACCAGACAAAGCCCGCATGTAAAATCCATAACATTGGGTCTATTAATGCTTTTAAGCTGTGATAGCGGCTTAGCCTGATAATATGAATTATTGCTGATATGAAAGCTGCGGCGGATAGAAATATGCTTTGTGGTGCGAAAACCAGACAAATTGCGGTTACAATGAGGGATAGCAGTGCAGCAACATCAAGCTTAGGCTGCGGCGTTTGGAATAGTTTCTCCCCCCGCTGGCGAAGCGCAGCAACGGTAAATGCAGGGATAATACGTCCACCGATAAGTGATATCATAATCATAACCATCATAATGGCGACATATAATGCTGATTTACTTTCCAATATAAAAAAGCTGATTTGCAGCGCAGACAAGCAACTAAGTATAGCTAGGAATACAAAATTACGTTTGTTCCAGCTTTTTAGTAAGGGGATGGATAAGGTAATTGCGATTGAAGGAATAAAGGCGCAGGCCACTATATAAATTAGCCAATTAGGTAAGCCCATATCGAAATTCACAACAATGCGCCCTGAAATCCATATCAAACATAGCGCAAATAAATGAGCTTGCCGCGCTGGTGCGCTGCCTGTCCAGTTAGCTACGGCGGTTAATAAAAACCCTGCAATAATTGCAATCGTATAGCCATAAAGCATTTCATGAGCATGCCATAGCATAGAGTTATCGAGTAAGAAGCTTGGCGGAGATATAAGCCCAGCATAAACGCTGCCCCAAATAAATATCATTATAAAGCTGTAAGCCGCGCCAAGGAAAAAGAATGGCCGAAAGCCACGCCCTAGAAATGGGTGATTAAATATATCAAATTGCTTTGGCATGTTGGTTTTCTTGTCTTTCAAAATATGGATCGAAACATGATGCTACTATGCGGGTAAAGGGTTTGCCTGTATCTGTTATTTTAAGATGCATTCCACTTATAACTATCAAACCATCTTTTTCAAGAGTTTTTAAGCTGTTCAACGAATTACCAAGGACATCTTTATAATTTCCAAGATCAACTTCAAAATTGCACATAAGCCCTTCAATTAAGCGGCTTATTATTTGATCATTATCGCTAAGCGTACAGCCGCGCTGCACAGGAAATTTGCCATCATTAATATCACTGCGATAGGCAACGGGATCTAGTGTATTTTGCGCATAAGCAGTTTTAAAGCTGGAGATAGAGGAATGGCCAAAGCCGATTATAGCCTCGGAAATATCAGTGGTATAGCCTTGGAAGTTACGTTTTAAACGCCCCTGACTTTGCGCTATAGCCAAGCTATCGTCATTGCGGGCGTAATGATCTGTTCCTATTGCTTTATAGTTATTGCTTGTTAAAACCTGATCCACCGCTTCGTTCATTAAAAAACGCTCTAGCCCGTCTGCCATAGGGTATTTTTCAAGTAATTTTTGGTGCTTTTTCATCCATGGTACATGGGCATAGGGGAAAACCGCCAAACGATTAGGTGACAGTGAAGCCGCAAGCTCTGCTGTTTGTGTAACCGTTTCAATGCTTTGATTAGGTAGGCCGATTATAAGGTCAAAATTAATTTTGTTAATGCCATGATTATGCAGATTTTTGACGCATTTCTCAACTTGAGAAAAGGGCTGTATACGGTTAATAGCCGTTTGAACCTCATGGTTAAAATCCTGCACGCCAAGTGATACTCTGGTTACGCCGATATCAGCGAAACAATTAATCATTTTATCATCAAGATATCTTGGGTCAGATTCTATATCTATTTGAGTTTGGCTGGATACATCAAAAAATTCGGATATTTTGTTAATGATTTTCTTCAAATCATGGGGCTTTAAATAATTAGGTGATCCACCGCCAAAATGCAGCAAATTAACAGGCAGCTTATTGGTAGTCGCGCCGCCAACTAAAGCAATCTCGGATAGAAGCAGCTTTATATATGACTCCACAGGTGAATAATTATTCAAAATCTTTGTATTACATCCGCAATAAAGGCATAGCTCATGGCAAAACGGGATATGCACATATAGTGATACAGCTTTTGAAGCGGGCAGGCCGCCGAGCAAATCAGCATAGTCATCTTGCGATATATCTTGCGTAAAATGCGTTGCAGGCGGGAAGCTGGTATAGCGCGGAACAGAGTAATTATACTTATCCAAAAGCGCATTTATATTGTCTATATTTTTCATGGTGAAGACTTTAGCATTAAATTTAATGACTTATCACTATAAATAGCTTAAAAAACAAACCCATGACAAGGAATAAAGTTAAACGATCAGAACTTTTGATGCCTGCTGGCTCACTAGAACGCTTAAAAGTTGGTGTGCTTTACGGCGCGGATGCGGTGTATCTTGGTACGCCTGACATGTCGCTACGCACGAAATCTAAATTTTCGCTGGAAGATGTCAAAGAAGGCATAAAATTTGCGCATGAACATGGTGTACGTGTTTATTTGACGCTTAATTTATTTACTCATAATAAAGATATTCCCAAGATTGATGCCTATATTGAAACGTTGCGGGATATAAAACCTGATGGTATTATTATTGCTGATCCAGGTGTGTTTGCTTATGTTCAAGAACGCGTACCAGAGTTTAACTTGCATATCTCAACGCAAGCAAATGTTTGTTCGTGGATTACGGTGGATTTCTGGAAGAAGCAAGGCGCAGAGCTTGTGGTGCTTGCGCGTGAGGTTACTTTTAGCGAGCTAGAGGAAATCCGTGAGCGTTGCCCAGATGTAAAATTAGAAACCTTTGTTCATGGCGCGATGTGCATGACCTATTCAGGGCGTTGCTTGCTATCTAATTTTATGGCTGAGCGCGGCGCGAATCAAGGCAATTGCGCGAATAGTTGTCGATGGCAATATAAGGTTCAGTTGCGTCTTAATGATGGCTCGCTTAAGGAATTAAAACTTTCGGAAGAAAATATGGAGCTGTTTGAATTTGTCCTTGAAGAAGGCCATCGCCCTGGTGATCTTATGCCTATCGAAGAAGATTCTCGCGGCTCTTATATATTGAATTCAAAAGATATGTGCATGATGCCAAAGCTTGATGATTATTTGCGCATAGGCGTTGATAGCTTGAAAATCGAGGGGCGCAACAAAAGCCCATATTACATGGCTGTAGTCGCTGGCGCATATCGCAATGCTATTGATGATTACTATAAAGACCCTGAAGGCTGGAATCCTAAAACTTATATGCGCGAGCTGGAGACCGTTGGAAATCGCGGTTACACGTTTGCTTTCCATGATGGGCGGCTAAAGAATTACTCGCATAATTACGAGAATACAAAGACCATGGCTTCATGGGAATATGCAGGAATTATCCGCGAAGTAAATGATAATGGTTTTGTGATCGAGGTTAAGAATCGCCTTATGGAAGGTGAGGTTTTAGAATTTCTCTCGCCTATCACAAGGCAAAATGTTTTGCTGCGCATGTATGAATTCGATGTTACAGGCTTTAGCGAGCCGCAAAAAGTGGTTCACGCCGCGCCGAAGAAATTTCTACGCATTCCTTTTGCTTTGTTTGGGCATGAAAATATAGAAGATCTAAAGAAGAATTTTCCGCCATTTTCTATTATTCGCAGAGAGACTTCTTTGACCGAGGAAGAATGGCAACGCATAAAGCTTGATCGCTTAAGCCAGAAAATTGAGCTAGGCGAGGCTTCAGAAGAAAAATATCCGCAGCGTGTTGAAAAGTTACGTGAAACTATTAGTGAAGAGATAATGGAGCGACGATCCAAAACCTCTCGCTTTGGCGTAGAGGGTTGTTGTGGCAAGGGCTGTAACGGATGTTTAATGTTTTGGAATGACCAGCAATACGAGAAGGCTCGCGGGCTATTAGCCAAAAAGAAACATGGCGAATTGCTTGAGCGTGATATGCGCGATAAGGGGTAGAGGCTTTTATAAAAAGTTCACCAAACTTAAGTTCTGCGTCATAGCTGTGACGCGGTAGGATGCTTCTAGCTGTGTTTGCAAAGTTGTTAGTCTGACTGCAACTTCATTAACATCAACATCTTCAACATTACTTACCGTACTTTGTAGTAAATTTTTTTGATCTAAATGAGATTTTTCTGTTTCTATCATTTGTACACGAACTGTCTCCACTTTAAATCGAATTTGATCAATATCATCAATTGATTGCGAGATCATTGTTGACATAGCATTGTATAGTTTGAAAAAGTTTTCTTCCTGCTCTTTTGCTGTTGCACCTGGTGCGCCTTTAACATCTGGAACTGCGGGATATCCACCGCTTTCATATACATCAACAATTGGTGGTAAGTTTTCATTCTTCATAACAGCAAGTGCTACCATCATATTTCTTAGGCTGTCTTCATTGGCTAAAGTTGTATATTTAAATTCAGAATTTTCATCCGCGCGAACAAAAACATCACCAGCAGTATTATTGCTTAATGATGCAGAATAGCCAATTGCTGTATCTGTTATAGCATCAGCATTACCTTCAAGTGCTGTTCCATCTTGAATATCTGCGATTAATTCATCTGTCGTAATTGTACCGTTTTTCCAGCTTGTAATAAGAGTATTAAGCGATGCATCTAGTGTGCCTGTATCGGTAAAGGGGCGTTCGAGAATGTCTGCTCCTGCAAATAAATAACGATCGCCTTCTTTAGAATTAAGAAGCTCACCAAGAAAGCCAAATAAATTTTCAGCATGATTGATAACGCTTTGAAAATCAGCATCAAGTTTAGTTGATGTGTTTCCCATAATTACACTCTCAATCTCCGTTGTTGCAGGATCATCATAAAGTACGTTTTCACCCATTTGATGATGGCCTTCTTGTACGAAGCCAACTAATGTGTCGGAAAAATTATTTGATTGTTCTTGAAATTCTTCAATTGTTGTAATAGTAAGCCCTAAAGTTGTATTTGCGCGTGCTATATTATTTGTGTAAACCTCGATAGATGATAGCTCTGTGCGAGAGCGAACAGAGGTAAGGGCATCTGTATTTAGGCCTGAATAAAATTGTGTTTTTTTGCCTGTAGACATTTGCATTGAAAGATTGGAGAACATCAAATTTTGTGAATTAAGACTCTCTATTTGCCTTAATGCTTGCCCTAATGTCGATATACCTGTCATTTTAATTCCTTTCTAAAAACTGTTATATGATGCTTAATAATTCTTTAAATGTTTCGTTAACTACGTTAAGAACACGTGCAGAAGCAGAATATGCTGTTTGTACAACAATTAAATGCCCTAACTCTTCATCAATATTAACGCCTGATTCGTTTAAAAGCTGTTGTTGTAATAGTCCTTTAAGAGATTTTGCATCTTCATGACGTGAATTTATTAATGCCAATTCTTGCGCGATTTCATTTACAATTTTTTGGGCGTAATCATTAAGTGTTAGTGATGATCCGATTTCTGTCTTTACGGCTGCACTTGGCCCTAATAGTTCAGATCTAAATGAAACAAAAGATCCGCTGCCCGCTTCGGTTTCTGATTGATAAAGCACATCAATAATGGGTGATTGATTTTCAATAACGCCGGCGGCTATTACTTCATATGTACCAAATAAGGATTGGGCGATATTAACACCATTATCTATTGATGTGCGCCCCGTAGCTGTTCCGCCAAGAGAGGCACTATTTGTTGTGAAAGGCCCGCCAGTAATGGTTAAATCACCGCCAAAATCTGGATTATTAAAGTCATTGCCTGGGCGCATTGATAAAAATCCATTGGCATCTATTTGAACGGCTAATTCATTAATAGCATTTAATTTAGCAAGAAGCTCTACTTCTGTATCATTGGGATCAATTGTAACTCTTACAGGTTGGTTATTGCCGATTTTAATATCAAAATAAGGATCTTGAGCCTCTGATAGAGCGGTGCTAAGTCCTAAAAAAGCAAATCCTTGGGTGGATAATGGCTCAACTGCGCTATTTGCGATTTCTATGTTGCTTGCGCTGTTAATGACTAGCTCTCCATCAGAGCCAATCGAGACGGACGCGCCAAAATCTGCTACTGCTCCTGCCCAATCTGCATCAAGAGCGATATGGTCGATAAGATCTTGAGCCGCGCTAGTTCCTGTTGATGCGACTGTTCTTAAATCTATTTCTATATCATAAGGGCCACCGCCAAAATCAGGATCATCAAAGCGTAATATAAATGTATCAGTTTCAGTCGCGCCAGAGCCAAAAACATCAGTTCCCCCTGCGGTTATAATATCAGCAATACTTGCATAATTACTAAGGCTTAAACCGCTAGATACCTGATTTGTAGAATCTAATCCTAGCCAATCTTGCAGTGTTGTTCCACCAGTTGCGGCGGCTCTTATATCAACGGAGGTTGCGGTATCGCTATTTGTTAACATTTGATAGTCAATATCACCAAATGTATATTCGATTACGCGGCGAATAATATCATTAGCACCACTTTGTATAGTGCCCCCATATGTACCTGTTTGTAACAATGATTGATCTGATATTACTGCGCTGTTAACCTGAATTTGTGAAGCAAAACCAACATATGTAACGGCGGTTTCGGGGTCGGTAGAGGTATCGGGCGGTGCGTCAGAAGGAAGTGTTCCCGATGCATCGGTAAATAAACGCAAGCCTTGCGCATCAAATCGTGATGCGAGCTTATGAGCAAGCTCATCTAATTGCGCGATTTGTTTTGGAAAAGTATCATCACGAAGCTTAATTAGGCCACCGATAGTTCCACCTAAATTTTCTTCCGTGATATCAACAGCTCCTGCCGTTTTGGTAGGATCACCGACAAAAAGCCCTGCTACTGAATCAGGGTAGAAAGATGCAGCAGATATTGCGCCTGGTCTAAATACTATTTTAGCGGCTACGTCAGAGGCAAGCTCAACTCCTGAGGAGGTTTGAACAACTAACATACCATCACCGCGGGAAAATGTACTAACTCCCATTAATTCAGAAAGTTCCTTTATGGATTGATCTCGACTATCTTCAGGTCCGGCAACAGTTCTGCCAGATGCTTTTGAAAAACGAATTTCAGAATTTAATTCTGCTATTCTTTCAAGTAAATCATTAATGCTTTGAATTACTATTTCAGCTTCACTTTGGGCATCATTACGAAGTCTTTCATAGTAGCTGGATAAATCATTAATTTTTTCCGCAGTATCTTGCGCTTGATCTACCACATCTGTAAGTAAAAATTGGTCGGCTGGTGCATTTGCTAATGCAGCAAAAGAATCCTGTAATTTACCAACTTCTCCAGCAACCGAAATATTTGCGCTGGGAGAGCCGTGAAATTGGTCAATTCTGTTTAAATAATTTGCCTGCACATCATAATAATTAACAGAGCTTACCTGTGTCCAAAGATCACGCTCTAGCCTTATATCAACATTACGGACAATTGTTCCGGGTAGAACACCAATGGATTTACCTTCAACAACTTTTGTACTTTGAGGCAAAATTTTCCTTGTATAGCCATCTGTGCCTACATTCGATACATTGTTTGAAATTATATCAATTTGTTGCTGGTTAATTTTTAGCCCTGAAAGGGCTGTGCCTAAGCTGGAAAGTCCCATTATAAATCCTTGCTATGCTAAATTATAAAATAATTTATTACCCGCTTTTTGTGGGTTAATTATTTTATATGCAAGGATAATGCCAAAATTTTTTAATGTTGGGGTTTTTGAATTTCTTTGTAAATAGTACTATTTATGTCTTCAACATGTTTTGCTAAACCTTCTTCAACAAGAAGAGATGTCAGCATTTCACGACGCAGGAGAGATTCAAATCTATCCCTTTGATTCATTAAAGAAATGGCATCAATGGATGCTCCTATACGATCAACATTGGCAGGCTTGTCATAAAGGTTAGTATAGAAATTCGGATGTTGATATATTTTCTTTGTTAGTACTTCCATCTGAGCATAATAGCTAGGTCTTTCACCCAAAATATCGTCAATTTGTTCTTCAACAGTTTTATCGATAGGGTCGGTTGTATCGCCATCATTATTCATATCTATAGGTGTTATGCCAAACTCTCTAAGCATGGCTTTCATATATGCCCAACCAGAATCTTCAGCCAAAATAGTGGTTGGCATGGTGCGTGTTGTTGTTTTCGGTGATTGTAGAGTACCAAAAGGCGGAAATGTTTCAGCTTCAGCTTTTAATACACCTGTTCCTAACGTTGCTGGTGCGGGCGTTGTTGTGGTAGTCACGTTGGGTTTTCCGACAGGTGCTCTGGATTTCATTCCAACGATATTAAGAAATGAGTTATGCGCAACATTCATTTTTGCAGCAAAGCTTCTTGAATTATAGTGAGGCCTAAGATCTTCTCTTAAATGATAATAATCGGGTTTTTCAAATATATTCGGGAAATATAGGTTTTTGGCCAATGCCACTATATCGGCTTCATCGCCCTCTAAATCATGCGCTGCTGTACCAACTAAAGCACCATCGAGAAAATCTATATCTAAAGTAAGCGGGCTTTCTAATGTACGTGTATAATCAATATCTTTGTTTAAATGGTCAAGATCATCAACGTCAGGTGCGCTTGTACCAAAAGCACATAACACAGAAGTCGCGCCGTCATTATCCCTTGGATCACAAAAATACTTGACATAAACATCTAATTCAGAAACACTATTTATTTGAGAGCCATGCCCCGCGCTGTTATTTGGAGTTGATAAATATTGATTCATTAGAATTTTATTTAAAGCATGTTTGTTGGTTTCTGCTTTGCTTTCACTATGTGCGACGCTACGGATGAATGTACCTATACGGCACATTTGATCACTTGGATGATAATCTTTATGCGCGCGAGCCATTAATTCTTGATGTTTTCTTTGGGTATCTAATTGTATATTAGCATCAAAAAACATACCAATAGCCGCTGTTTGTGCTGTCATAACAGCAGAAAGCTCTTCGGTCATTCTTATTAAAGAAGCACTATATCTTGCTTGGACTTTAGCTAGAGTAGATCCGTTGTGATCACCAAATAAAACTTCGACTTTACCTGATCCAAGTTTACTAAAATCACCTGCAATACCTGCATTTTGAAAGGCAAGCTCTATTTGCTTATAATTATTTTCTTTATCTTTAGAGTTAATAGAATCTGCTGAAAATAAACCAGCCCAATCAGATGTTATATTGTCACTGCGAGCAGCTTTATCATTACCTTTTTTAACAATTATATCGGAAAAACTGTCTAAGCCTGATCCTGATAGAGACATACCGCCATTGTTCAAATCAAGGTTAAGTAACATGTTTAATGTTTCAGCCGAGCTTATTTCTTGCTCTTGAGTTGGTGCTTTCATCTGAAGTTTATAGGCCAATGAACTATTTTTTTCTTTTGAAATATTAGGCACAGGTAGATTTAAAAGGCGATCATTGCTAAGCACTTCTTCGCCTTTATCAATAATATTACCATCAGCTAATATTTCGTAGCTGATATTTGTGCCGTCAGGGAAGTTACTTACTTTGACTTCTACATCTGATTTGTTAAAGAACATATCTGATGATATTGTCGCAAAAATGCCAATAGCAATTAAAGGCACTAATGCGCCTAAATAAATTTTGTATCTGGGCTTAAGTTTAATCATAATATTTCTTCATACCCTTTATTATAAATCATTACTAATATTTCTAATTGTGTCTTCAACTTCTCTTTGTAGTTGTTCAACTGACAGTTCCAATAAAATAGAAAGAGAGCCTTCTGTTCTTAAATAGCTTTTAAGCAAGTCAAATTTTTGAATAAGGCCGATTGCTTGCATTGCAACGCCTTTACGCTCAACATTTGCAGGTTTATCATAAAGATTGGTATAAAATATTGGGCTTTGATATGCTTTTTTAGTAAGAATTTCCATTTGAGCATTATAGCTGGGATTTGTCCCTAATAGCTCATCAACATTTGATGATTTCATACCTAACTCTTCCAGATAAGCCTCGATAAACTCGCGTGAGCCCGCTGTACCCGCTCCTTTTAGCGCCATAAGAGCGTTAAAGCTGTTTTCGGCTACTTTTGTTTTCGCAACCACAGATCGCATATCAAGATATGCTTTTTGTAAATCCGAAGCGTCTCTTATAGTATTACGCATTTTTCTATGATCAGCGCGATTAAAGCTGTTAAATCCGTATAAATTATTCGACATAGCCATAACTTCTTCATCCGCGCTAGATGGAACGCCGCCTGCGGTAAGGTCAAAGTTAATTGTCCATGGATCTTCAATTGTCCTTTGATAATCAATGTCCTTATTAAACCTGTCTTTTTTTGCTACTGAAAGTGTAGGGGTAATAGCAAGGTCGGTTTTGGGGCAAATATATCTAAGGCTGTTATTATTGTCATAGGTATCGCAATAAAGGTTTTTAAATGCATCTAACCTGATGGTTATGTCATCTTTTTGTCCTCGCGCCGCGCCAGTGCTTTTATTTCCTAGAAAACGATCTAATGATCGCTCGCTTAATATAAGGGAATTCATTTCACCTTTGCGCTCAGAGGCAGCTAAGCTTTTTATGCGTGTTCCAAATTCACACATACCAATACTAGGGTAGTAATCTTTGTTTGCCTTGGCGTGAAGCTCTTGCAAAAGGCGTTGTGTTTCTAATTGTTCCTTTGCATCTAAAAACATGCCGATAGCCATAACTTGCTGACTGCCAACGGCGGCAAATTGCATTCCTGTTTGTATAAATAATGGAAGCATTTTTAACTGCCAAAATTCAAAATCGAAAAATATAACTCTGTGTACTTCTAATTTAATCCAGATTTCTATGTTTATTTGAATCCAATCCTGAATCCAGCCCATTAAATCTGTTCCTATTTGGCTTATACACCAGCAACAGTTATTACAGCATATAGCCTCAGCTTGTTTTGGTTGGACGGTAAGTGTTGCGCCAGCAAAAGCCAGCACAATCAATGTCATTAACATTGTTATTTTTAATCCAGCTTGTTTTCTAAATAATTTAATCATTAATCTCTACCACCTATACCAACAGTCTGAATTTGATCTTCAATTTCACCTTGTAAGTCTGATACAGCCAGCTCAAGAAGTATTGATGAGGTAGCTTCTCCACGTAGGAAGCTTTTTAAAATATCAAATTTTTGCATTAATTTAATGGCCTGCAATGCAACAGTTTTTCTTTCTATATTTGCAGGTTTATCATAGAGATTTGTATAAAAATCAGGATTTTGATATATTTTTTTGGTGAGGATTTCCATTTGTGCGTAATAGCTGGGATTTTCTCCTAATAATTTAAGAACGTCAGCGGCCGGAACACCCAACTCTTTAAGTATATGTTCCATATAAATTCTTGAATTTTGTGGGCCGCCTATAGAACCAGATACAGGATCTGAGCTTGGCTCACCGTTTGAACCAACGCCCGCACATTTCTTACCGCTAGATCCAGCGCCTACGCTACAGCCACCACCACCAGATGGTGATGTCGCTTTGTTTCCCTCTGCTTTCATTGCCGCAATGGCGTAAAAGCTATTTTCAGCAACACTCCTTTTGGCTATGACAGCTCTCATATCCATATAGGCATCTTGCATTGTAGTTAGTTTTTTATTAGGGTTGTTGGTTAATAACCTTGGGGGAATGCGTGCAAAATTAGTATGCGCATATAAATTACTTGCCATAGCTAAAATATGTTCTTCGTCTTCATTATGAATTTTTGGAGTGGAGCTATCATCTAATATTTTTTTGTTTGTAAAATCTAAGCTCAAATTCCATGGCGAATCTACCAAAGAGAAATAATCAATATCTTTATCCATTCTTAATCTAGCCGCTTCATCAAAATCTGTATCACTCCAATTTACATCAGATGAGCATAGAGATAATAAAGCATTATTAGGGAAGTCAGGGTTAACCAAGACGTTACCGCGACTTTTAATATTACAAAATAACCCTTTAAATTGAGTTATGCGCGCGGCTTGGTCTAGTTCATTACCATATCTACCAGAGCTGTCACGTTGGCCTAATTGTCTATCTTGTGAGCGTTGAGCCAAAATTACCGCGGTAATTTCAGCGCGCCTTTCAGTTGCGGCCAAGCTTTTCATTACAGAGCCAAACTCACACAGGCCAATACTCGGTTGATAATCTTTATGCGCCTTAGCGCGAATTTCTTGCAATAATCTTTGCGCGTCCATTTGGCTTTCTGCATCTATAAACATGCCTATTGCCATTGCTTGTTGCATAGCAAATATTGTTAATTGTTCTGCTGAAAGCATCATAACGGGAAGAATACTCTGCTCCCACATTTCATGTACAATAAATTTTTGAAGTTTAATAAAGCTATCTTGCAAAGTGTTATCAAAGATATCTTCTGCTTCATGCCAAAGAATTACATCATTAAGCATCGCTGCCGGGTAACACCAAGCACAAGCATTAGATTTACCAGAAAAGCCAAATACCATAAAACAAGTCATAAAAATGACAGCATATAGACCAAATGTCTTGCGCTTAATATATATAAATTTTTTGTACTGTTTAAAATACATTATAAAACCTTGTTATTACTTTGCTGCTTCGACTGCTAGATCTCGATTAATTATTCTATAATTTTTATTTAACTTACTTGAAAGCATAACAGACAGGAGCATTTCCTGACGTAATTCACTCTCAAATAAAGCCCTGTCTAACATAAGTTCAATTGCTTTCATCGCGACGCTTTTCCGTTTAATATTTGCGGGTTTGTCATAAAGATTAGCAAAAAAATCAGGGTTTTGATAAATTTTCTTACCCAATAATTCCAATTGTGCGTAATAGCTGGGGTTTTCACCCATTATAGCAAAAATCTCACTATTAGGAGTTCCTGTTGGCATTAAATCTTTCATTAACGCAGCCATGTAAGAGCCGACATCAGGCTGCGCAGTTGCGCTGGCATCACCATTTGTTCCAGCTGATTTCATAGAAACAATTGCATTATAGCTACTTTCTGCAACATTTCTTTTTGCTGCGATACTTCTTAAATTCAAATAAAGCCGATTTGCAGCAGGTTTGTCCATAAGTAATAATGATAAGCGCCGAGATAAAACATCACTACCATATAAATTTGAGGCCATAGCCAAAACATCTTCTTCATCAGCGGGAATGTCAGTAATATTCGCATGTGTGTCAGAAAAATTAACATTTAATGTTCTTGGCTCATCAATTAGGCGTGTGTAATCAACATCACGATTAACCCTTGATATATCAATTGCACCAGTTGCGGTTGAACTGCCGTTACCATCGCGATCACAAGCTAAGTCCAGACCTTTTCCAGCTTTATCCCATGAGTTATCTTTAGGATCACAATAAGTTTTAACAAATTGATCCCAGCGGGCATTTTTATCTTTATCAACGCTATCAATGCCCGATGCCGCAGAGTTTTTATGTCCTATTTGTCTTTGTAAAGAACGCTTGGATAGAGCCAGTTTATTTAAATTTGCACGGCTTTCTGTCGCCAGCATGCTTCGTGAATTAGTGCCAAACCAGCAAAAATCATCACTTGGGTGGTAATCTTTATGTGCTTCGGCTTGAAGTTTAAAAAATAAACGTCGCGTTTCCAAAGAGTTTTTAGCATCAAAAAATGTCCCGACCATTGCAACTTGATACATACCAAGCGCGCCAAGAAATTCGGTTAATTCGGCTAAAGCTGTAACGAAATATCGTTTAAAGAACTCTTCAACAATCCAATTTTCCTCACCTTTAATATGATCTTCAAGGTTGTCTACAATAATAGGAACAAAAATCCAATTTTTAAAT
>Ga0256834_1001603_pt1 | contig 15083 bp, 12 predicted proteins | sample 4281140metaG_FD_190536 | JGI IMG/M metagenome (GOLD analysis project Ga0256834, IMG submission 190536) | Hydrothermal vent microbial communities from East Pacific Rise, Pacific Ocean - 4281-140 | ecosystem: Environmental > Aquatic > Marine > Hydrothermal vents | place: Pacific Ocean: East...
TTGTTTAGTTCTTCATCTGTTTTGGCTGTTTCAATACCAATTAATAATAGATTTTGTTCTGCTTTAATGACTTCTATTTGATTATTAGTGTTTTCTAATATAAAATGATAAGCATCTTTTGCAGGTTCATAATTTTTTGCTTCTAAAGAAATGTCTGCTAATTCAAATATTTTTTTCAAGTCGCTAGAACTACGTTTAAAAATGGCTTTTTCTTGCACTAGAGCTTTATCATAATCTTTTTGTTGCATGTATAACCAACTCAATAAATTATTCCAAGAGACTTTAGGATTGTTTTGCAATCGTTTGATTAGTATTTTTCTAAAAAGTTTATTGTTCTCGTTTTCACTATCATCTGTTATAAATTTACCAATATATCGCTGAATGGTAGCGTAATAATTCTCACTATGATTAATCATGTTTAAATACGCATTAAACATTTTTTCAATCTCTAGTTTTTCGCCATAAATGGAAGCGATATTTAGATTATAATTTAATTTTGGGTTTTTAAGCATTGCCATTTCATATACTTCTAAAGCCTTATCTAGCATGTGGTTTTTCTGAAAAGCATTACCAGTATTTCTAGCAGAACGCGGATAATTTTCCACTTGTTTAATGGCATTTAGATATAAACTATCTGCTTGTACTTTTAAATTTTGTATTTGATAATTATATCCTAATTCAACATTTAAATGATATTGTTTAGGGAATTTTTCTTTTTGATTTTCAATAAATTCTTTTGCTTCATTAAATTGTTCATCTTCTTGGTAGCAAGTAAGTAATTGTTTAAAATAGAATTTATTGTTATTATTTTTATCATATAATTTTTTGTAGATACTTGCTGCTTTATTGTATTCTCCTTTTCTAAAATAGTCATAAGCTAATTGTACGTTTTGAGATTGTACAAAATTTATAAAACTAAAGAATAGTATAATTAATATTTTTTTCATGCAGTTTTTAGGATAGTAGAAGCAAAAATTATTCCGAAAAATTATTATTTAAAATTAATGTAATTGCTTTTATTAAGTTGTTTTAGTATAAAAGAACTTTATTATACATTTCAAAAATACACAAACAAATGTTAAATAAATATTAAAACAGAGAAAAATAAAAATTTAGGGGTAACATTTTGGCACGTAATTTGTCTTATAAGTAAATATACTAATCAATATAACTAAAACTTTAAATTATGGACATCAAAAAATTATACGAAAACGCTAAGAATAAAGCAAATTCATTTATGGTTAATGGTCAAATTTCTGCTTATGTAAACGCTTTAAAAGAAATGAATCAGTACAAAAAAATGCTAGTTGTAGTTGCTGCAAACTAATTTTTTCTTCTAAAATTAAATTGAATTTTTTGAGATTCATCTGAAATCTCCGCAATTAATTTGCCTTTTACATAATTGTAACTAATCTTTTTAGGGAATTCATTCTTTTTATTTTCACAAATAAAACCTGTTTTGGTTTGTGCTATAAAATTAAAGTATGTTGGTTGTGAGTTTACACCAGTAACTTCTAATTTCCAATTTCCATTATTATTTAAGAGTCTTAATTTTTCACTAAAAATAGTGTCTTTCTTTTTTAGTGTATAACCATTACCTCTATATTCATTAGAAGAGAATTTTGTCCAATTTTCAAAAGTATTTTGACCTTTGGTGTCATTTTCCCTAACCCAATTTCCAATTAACCAATCTGGTTGAAGTTTTTGTTCCTTATTACAACTCGTTAATAAAGTAAAAGTAATTACAATAAAAAGAATTTTTAAATTCATGTATTTTATAGTGATACGATAACTTAAAGTCATCGCATCACTTAATTCAAGGTTAAAAAAAGCAAATACTTTTTTATTATTTAATCAATAATATCAAACCCAGTATATTTAACTAAGCAATCTGGTATTTTTATACCATTTGGTGTTTGGTAATTTTCTAATATACCTGCTAAAACTCTTGGTAATGCTAATGAACTACCATTTAATGTATGTGCTAATTGTGTTTTACCGTTTTCATCTTTATAGCGTAATTTTAATCGGTTTGCTTGAAAAGTTTCAAAATTTGAAACCGAACTTATCTCTAACCAACGATCTTGTGCTGTTGAAAATACTTCAAAATCATACGTTAATGTAGCAGTAAAGCCAAGGTCGCCACCACAAAGTCTAAGTACTCTAAAAGGTAATTTTAAATCTCGTAAAATTTCTACTACATGATCTACCATTCCGTCAAGTGCTTTTTGTGAATTGTTAGGGTGTTCTACCCTAACAATTTCCACTTTGTCAAATTGATGTAGTCTATTTAAACCTCTAACATGAGCACCATACGAACCTGCTTCACGTCTAAAACAAGGTGTGTATGCTGTTTTACATATTGGAAAATCTTCTTCTTTTAAGATAACATTTCTGAATATATTTGTAACAGGTACTTCGGCAGTTGGTATTAAATACAAATCATCTTTTGCATCGTGATACATTTGTCCTTCTTTATCTGGCAATTGTCCTGTAGCGATAGCAGACGCTTCGTTTACCATATGTGGTACTTGAACTTCATCATAACCAGCAGTAACATTTTTGTCTAAAAAATAATTGATTAAAGCACGTTGTAATTTAGCACCTTTACCTTTATAAACAGGAAAACCTGCACCAGCAATTTTATTACCTAATTCAAAATCTATAATGTCGTATTTTTTGGCTAATTCCCAATGTGGTAAAGCGCCATCATGCAATTTAGGAATTTCACCTTCTTGAAAAGTAGTTTCATTATCATCTTCGGAATTCCCTTTTGGTACTAATTTATTCGGAATGTTTGGTATTTGGTATAGTAAATCCTTTAATTCTTCTATTGTTTTTGCTAGATTTTCTTTTAAATTATTAGAATTAACTTTTAATTCGCCAGATTTTTCTTTTAGTATGTTTGCTTTTTCTACTTCACCATTTTTAAATAAACCGCCAATTTCTTTGGCTATCTTATTCGCTTCCGCTAAAGTGTTATCTAATTCTGTTTGAATATTTTTTCGATTTTCATCGGAAGTTATTACAGCATCAATTATTTTGGTGGCATCTTTAAAATTACGGACTTCCAAACCTTTTAATACTAATTCTTTATTTTCTTTGATGTAGGATACTTGTAGCATGGTTGTATTTTTTGAAATGCAAATATACTTTATATTTAAATATTTTGCATAAAAAAACCCTTGTCTTACTTTAGAAAATAAACTCAAGGGTTATAAATTAGGGGAAACTAATTTATTTTATAGGGTAAAATTATTTTTTCTTAGGAAAAACGAAAGTATAACTTTCTAATTCACCAGGGTTTAATATTTTCATTTCAACCCTTTTGTTGACATTATGCTCTGTATTTGTGCACTTTACAAAAGGTTTGCATTTGTTTAAAATGTTAGAATCTCCAAAACCTATTGCTATTAAATTTTCTCCTTTAACACCATTACTAATAAAGAAGTCTTTAATTGAATTTGCTCTTTTTTCAGTAATTGATTTTGAATAATCTACAGCAGATCTTGTGTCGTTAAAAACACCAATTTCTATTTTTAAATTAGGGTTTTGAATTAATCTTGATGCTATTAAACCAAGTTCATATCTAGCGGATTCATTTAATTTTTGAGAACCTAATTCAAATGTTATTTTGTTATTGCAAAATAACATTAATCGTTGATTACTTCTAATAATTTTAATTGGGTCACCAATAGTGTCATTAGAATAATTTGTTGCGTTTAATGTGTTGCTTATAATTAAGCATAGAATGAAAGTTAGAGGGGATAATTTTTTTTTCATTTTGATTAGAATTTTTAATTCCAACCCAAAAAATCTATTTCAACATACCGAACTGTAAGGAGTTACGATTTTTTTAGTTTTATTAATTTGTATAAGATTTAAGGGACGAAATCTTTTTGTTTTAGTTGTTAATTTTGCAAAGGTACTAAAATTATAAAGTCGCCAACAAAGTTCTGGCCGTTTTTTCGTCTTTTTTTATTTGTTGAAATAATTCTTCTAAGGAATTGAATTTTTTTTCATCACGCAACCTTTTAATTAAATTAACTTGAATTTCTTTGCCGTATAAGTCTGCATTAAAATCGAGTAGATGCACTTCTATTGTTTGTGTATTGCCTTCTACTGTTGGTCTAAAACCAATGTTCATAATGCCAAAATACTCCATTTTATTTATAAAACAACGTATTAAATAGACACCTGTTTTTGGTACTAATTTGTAATTCTTATTTACATTTAGATTTATAGTTGGGTAATTCCATTTTTTTCCTAAACCTCTTCCGTGAATTACTTTACCAGTTAACATATATTCATACCCTAAATAAGTATTTGCAATTTCTATTTTTCCTTCAGAAAGAGCGTTTCTAATTTTAGTGGAACTTACGGCAACATCTTTAATATCTTGAACGGATATTTCTACTACTTCAAAATTAAAAAGTTTACCATATTCTTGTAATTGTTGAAAATCACCTTCTCTATTTCTTCCAAAACGATGATCGTAACCAATAATCAGTTTAGAAATGTTTAGTTTTTTAAGAAGTATATTTTTTGTAAACTCTAATGCGGTTAATCTTGAGAATTCTTCCGTAAAAGGTTCTATGATTAAACAGTCTAAACCTGCTTTTTTTAAAAGTACTTTTTTTTCTTCTAAAGTATTTAACAATCTTAATTCCACCGTTTTTTGTAAAATCATTCTTGGATGTGGAAAGAAAGTTAAAATTACAGACTCGTTTGAAGACTTATTTTTATTTAATTTGCGTATAATTTTTTGATGACCAATATGAACACCATCAAAAGTACCTACAGTTACTATAGTTTTAGCAGAATTTTTATAACTAGTTAAACCTTTAAAAACTTTCAAAAGAAATATTGATTTTAGATTGACAAAAGTACTTAAAGAATTAGATGTTAGCGTTATTTTATAGAAATAGTTACCAATAAACTTTAAATAAAAAATTTGGTGTAAAGCCTAAGGATACTTTATCTACAATCTTAATAGGATCATTGATTGAATTGTTTCCCACAAACTCTCTACTAATTGGATTTCTCTTGTCATATAGATTACGAATAGATAGTCCTATTTTTCCTTTTAATTTCCCTTTTTTTTGAAATTTAAAATTATAGGTAGAAGAAAAATCTAAACGATGATAAAAATCTAAACGTTCGGTATTTACACCTTCAAACCTTTGAGAAAAATCATTTATAGGTATGTTTTTAGTAAATGGTTTGCCAGTATGTACTTTAAAACCCAAACTAAAATTAATTTTTTTTATTTTAGAAGAAAAGGAAACAGATCCTGTATGCGCAATTGCATTATTAGCAGTAAAATAAGCATCATTATTTATATTGTTAAATTTGTTTTTAACATCGCTATAAGCGTAACTTAACCATACATTTATTTTGTTAAATTTCTTTTTTAAATAAAAATCAATACCTTTTATTTTTTGATCTCCTAAATGAATAGAATTATCTAATGGATTTAAAAACCCAAGCGACAATGCAGTTAAACCTTCAATTCGTTTCGTATAAAAATCTAAATCTAATAACCAATTTTTATTGTTATAAATAATACCAGAAGAAATATGATAGCTATTTATAATGGGGAAAGTTTCATTGTCGGCTAAACGCCAAATTTCATTTTCTAAAGATAAATCACTTAGAATAGTTTCATCAATCTGACTGATTACTTGATTTTTAATTTCGCCAGTTATTTGTATTTGTACATTTTTATGTATTGGTTTGTGAAGAATGAATCTAGGTTCAAATTTTAGTTTGTTAAATTCGGAATAGTAGTTAATTCTAAAACCACCTTCAAAATTAAATAGTTTATTGTTTCTGTAAATATAATTCGAATAAAACGCGTGTGTAGTAACTCGATCTTGCGTATTGTCTAATATTAAGGTAACGTCACTAGTATCTAAAAAAGCAAAACTGACATCTTTAAAATTAAACTGATAACCAATATTTAATCTATTACTATTAGTAGTTTTTATATGTAACTCGGTATTAATAGCAGTATCAAAAATAATGTTTTTTTTATCGAAATCTAATTTTTGAGCGATTTCATCTGATTTTCTTAAGTTGTAATTTAGTTCGTAATCTGAAAAACTACCAAGCGTAGTTTGTGTTATGTTGTCGTTCCATTTTCTATACCATTTAATACTATATCCGTTATTTTTAATAGATAATAAATCTGTACTTGTCTGCTGGCTATCATTATCATTTACCGTGTAATCTAAATTATTTTCGATATTAAATGAACTAAAATAAAATTGATTAGCGTCATTGAATTTATAGTTTAATTTTAAGTTGTAATCTAAAAAGAAAAAATCATTATTTGTATTTGCTGTATTCACAATTTTGGTGTCTTGAAATACTTTTTTTGCTAATTTATCAAAGGTTATAGATTCATAAAATTCCGTATAACTTCGTCTTGCAGCAATTTGCATGCTTAATTTATTATTAACTAATGGTATAGCTAAAAAAGCAGAAGCATTGATTCCGTTAAGATCAATGCTTGCTTTTATTTCTTTTTGAATAGTATTATTAGTTTCTATATTGATAACACTAGAAATACGTTCGCCAAATTTAGGATTCGTACCTTTATTATAAAAGGTAACTTTTTTTGCCATATTAGGGTTAAATGCCGAAATCATACCAAACAAGTGACCTTTATGGTAACTATTAATGCCATCCCAAATTATTCTATTTTGATCGTTAGAACCACCACGCACTACTAAACCAGTTGCGGTTTCGTTAGGGCTTATTACGCCTGGTAATTGTTGAATACTTTCAATAATATCGGTTTCAATTAAGCCAGGTAAAATGGTTAATTTTTCTAGGTTTAATAAAAACGATGTGTTTTTATTTTTGCTAATACCATACGTTAAATAATTTGAAATCACAACATTATCTAATTGTTGAATGTCGTTAAGAGATTGTTTTGTTTTTAATATAACGTAATTTTTTTTGTCAATTTTTTGAAATTTAATGGCAAGATTAAATTCAATTTCTGATAAAATATCTTTTAAATTTATTTGCTGTTTTTTTAAAGAAAAAGTTTTATTCTGAATTATGTTATCTTGATAAGAAAACTGAATATTAAAATTTTTTTCAATTTTTGAGATAACTTCAGTTAGGTTTTCTTTCTGAAATTGAATAGAATGCATCTTTTTTTCCTGAGCGAAAACCATCAGCGGTATTAGAAAACTAAGAAAAATGCATATCCGCAATTTCATTATCTATTTTTAACTTTTATTAGTAGATAACAAATTTAAGGTATAATATTTAAAAATAATAAAAATACGAATTGTTTATTAACTTTAATGTTTGTTAGTTAGTACTATAACTTTTTTATTGTTTGTAAAATCAATTAACATTGCTTTAAAAACGGTTGCGAATGCTGTTTCTTTGTTTTTGTGATTAAAATTTCCTGTAAATAAAATCTCAGTATTAATTTTTGAAGAATCGAATTTAATATTAAATTGTTTTTCTAAATCAGAAAGTACATATTTTAAAGGTGTACTTTTATAAGTACTAACACCATTTAACCATGTTGGTTCTGGTTCAACCTTTGTTAGAGTTTCTATTTTGTTTTTAATTTTACGAATACTTTCGGTAGGTTTTAAAATAAAAGTTTCATTTTTACTACTAACTTTCACTTTACCAGTATAACAAACAACTTCAAAAAAATCATTTTTAGAATTCACATTAAATTGAGTTCCTAAAACTTTTACAATCCCATTTTTTGTGATGACAGTAAAAGTGCTACCTTTTTTTACTTTAAAAAACGCTTCGCCATTTAGGTGTAATTCTCTATTATTTTGCCAGTCTTTTTTTGTGTAACTAATTTCGGATTTAGCACTTAATATAACTTCAGAACCATCTAATAAAGCAATCGTTTTTTGTTCGCCAAATGTTGTTTTATTTAATATAGATTGTTGATTTAAAAAAGAATAAACACCAAAAAACAAAATAACAGAAGCAGCAACAGAAATTGCCCATTTAGAATATAATTTTCTAACTTTAGTTTTTCGATTTATTTTATTTTGAATTCCTTTAAAAGTATGACTGTTTGTAGTTTCAAACTTTTCATATAGTAAAATCCCTTCTTTTAGTTTTTTATAAGATACGAACTCTTCTAAAGACACTAATTTTTTAAAATCAATATCTGTTATTTCATCAGCCATCCATTGGGCTAAAAAAACATCGTTATCTTTATGTATACTATTATTTTTCATTTATTATTTTCTCTATGCAATTTTTTCTATACCCAAAACAACTCTTTATATTAATACCCTACTTTTTATATTTATTTTTATAAAATTATACCGATCCTATATTTTTTCGCATAACCATTAAAGCTTTATGCATTCTTTTTTCTACTGCTTTTATGGTGATACCTAGCATTTCGGCTATTTCTCTATATTTTTTCTTTTCAATTCTACTTAATAAAAATACTTCTTTTTGTTTTGGCGTTAAACTATTAATTACTTTTTCTAATTTTATTTGAAACTCTTTTTCTTCCATTAAAAAATCTGGCGCTTCGTTAGTACTGTGTTTTACTAAATGCACTCTATTTTTTAAGATTACTTTTTCGTGTTTTTTTATGTTTAAGAATAAATTATTTGCACAGGTATACAAAAAACTTTTTGCTTTGTTATATTCTACTTTTTCACAGTTATTCCATAATTTAACAAAAGCATCTTGTGCAACATCTTCCAAAGTATTCATATCGCCATATTTATAATATAAAAACCGTTTTAAACCTTTTGCATGCGTTTCGTAAAACACAGCAAAATCTTTTGGGTTACATATTTTTTTAGTAGTTGGCATTAAAAATTAATATTTTAAGATGCCAAATTTATTAAAAATTTATTAAGTTTGTTAGGGTTATTTTTTAATTAGTTGTTTTAAATGAGAGATCACCATTTTTTTGAGTGTCTTTTTAATAGTAAATATGAAAAAAAATAAATGTTTTTTACTGTCAATTATACTAATTATTATATTGGTTTTTTCTGCATGTAAAAATACAGAACCTATAGTTGATAATTTATTTGCTACAGAAAAAAGTAACGCTACAGAACAAGCAATTAATTCATTTAGAGAACATTTTAATATAAATGGTTCTTTAAATTCAACTCAAAACCCTGTAGGTAATATAATATTCGATTATGGTTTTGAATTTAATTACCCAAATACATTTTCTTATAGTAATGGTACACAGGTTATAGTTGAAGATTTAAGAAGTTTAATTAATGTTGCTGTTAATGCAACAGATAGTTTATATATAGATGGTATTTCGTTCCCTTTTGATGTTACAACATTTAAACAAAATTCGATTCAAATACTAACTATTGATGATGAATCGGAATTTGAATTGTTATTAGAAGATCGTAAAGTGATTAATAATAATGGTTGTGAATGCCCATTAGACGATAGTCCTGTTTGTTTTGAAATTGAAGATTTAAATGGTCAAAATTTCAATATTCAATTTCCGAATTTATGTATGGCAAAATGCGAAGGTTTAATAATTGAAGACATTGTAGTTTGTGATTATACAAATCCTGCAATTACTGATTTTGCTTCTTGTTTTGAATTTGTTTTTCCTTTATCTATAATTGATACTGAGTTAAATAGTATTCAAATTAATAATGAAACCGAATTTGAAATTGCGATATATTCTAATTATATATTTGATTTTGTTTACCCGTTTGAAATAACCACAGAAATAACAGGGCAAACAGAAGTTATTGAAATTTCTAGTGCAGGTATTTTTATTAATTTATTAATAGATTGTGCAACTTCTGTTGGTAGTTGTATAGATAATTGTCCAACAACTTCTGAACCAGTTTGTGTAGAATTTCAACAAAATGGTCAATTTATTACTTTATCATATCGAAATGCTTGTCTTGCTCAATGCGATGGTTTTGCAGATTTTATTACTTGTACTAATAACTTCGAATGTGATGATAATTGCCCACAAGGTGGCGAAAATGTTTGTGTAGAAGTTGCTTTGCCAAGTGGAGAATTGATAACTTTTATTTACGAAAACGCATGTTTTGCAGAATGTGATGGATTTACGAGCGACAATTTTGTGAGTTGTAACTAATTTATAAAGTAAGATTATCCCCTTAATATTTTACTTTTTTTAGACTGCCTTTTGGGCAGTCTTTTTTTATCCTTAAATTAAAATTTTGTTCTATATATTTTTTAATACATTTAAAGCAATTTCAACCGAATCAATTTTAATAAAAGTAAGTAATAATCGCAAACCGTTTTTGGTTTCCTTTTCATTCATTACACAAGATTTTTTATTGTTTTGTACATAATTTAAAATACGAGTAAATTTTTCACTTTGATAAAATTCACTTTGTTGATCACTTACAAAATAACAAAGCATTCGTTTTTGTTTTAAAATAACTTTTTCCATACCAAAAGTACGAGCCAACCATTTTATTCTAACCGAATTTAACAAATCAACAATCTGTGTTGGTATTTCACCAAATCTATCGATTAGATTTTTTTCAAACGCGATTAATTCTGTTTCGTCTTTTAGATTGCCTAATTCGTTATAAAGATTTAATCTTTCCGATATAATCGAAATATAATCATCAGGTATTAAAATTTCAAAATCGGTATCTATCTGTACTTCTTTTACGTACGTTTTTATTTTATCGCTTTGCTCGCCTTTATATAATTCTTTAAACTCTTTTTCTTTTAGTTCTTCAATTGCTTCATTAAGTATTTTTTGATAGGTTTCAAAACCAATATCATTAATAAAACCACTTTGTTCGCCACCTAATAAATCGCCTGCACCTCTAATCTCCAAATCCTTCATGGCAATATTTAAACCACTACCTAATTCGTTAAATAAAATTAATGCTTCAATACGTTTTCGAGCATCGGTACTCATCATATGATATGGTGGCGTAATGAAATAACAGAATGCTTTTTTGTTAGATCTACCAACACGACCACGCATTTGATGTAAGTCTGACAAACCAAAATTATTAGCGTTATTAATAAAAATGGTGTTGGCATTTGGCACATCTAATCCACTTTCTACAATAGTTGTAGAGACTAAAACATCAAATTCATTGTTCATAAAAGCGAGCATTAAACCTTCTAATTTTTTGCCTTCCATTTGTCCGTGACCAATACCAATTTTGGCATTTGGCACTAAACGTTGGATTAAACCTGCAACTTCTTTTATATTTTCAATTCTATTATGAATAAAAAATACTTGTCCGCCACGTGAAATTTCATATTGAATGGCATCTCTAATTATTTCTTCGCTAAAACGAATCACATTACTATCAATAGGATGACGATTTGGTGGTGCAGTAGCAATAATAGATAAATCTCGTGCTGCCATTAAAGAAAATTGTAATGTTCTTGGTATTGGTGTTGCAGTTAAAGTTAAGGTGTCTACATTTTCTTTTATGGTTTTTAATTTGTCCTTTACGGCAACGCCAAACTTTTGTTCTTCGTCAATAATTAATAAACCTAAATCTTTAAATTTCACTTTAGGGTTTGCTAACTGATGTGTACCAATTACAATATCTACACTTCCGTCTGCTAAACCTTTAATTACTTCATTACGTTGTTTGGTAGATCTAAATCGGTTTAAATAATCTATGGTAACAGGAAAATCTTTTAATCTTTCGGTAAACGTTTTAAAATGCTGAAAGGCCAAAATAGTAGTTGGTACTAAAATAGCGACTTGTTTACCATTATCTACTGCTTTAAATGCTGCTCTAACTGCAATTTCGGTTTTACCAAAACCAACATCGCCACAAACCAACCTATCCATTGGTTGTTGCGATTCCATATCTGTTTTTACATCTTGGGTAGTTTTGTATTGATCTGGCGTATCTTCATACATAAAACTTGCTTCGAGTTCATGTTGCATAAATGTATCTGGACCAAAAGCAAAACCTTTTTGCATTTTCCGTTTTGCATATAACTGAATTAAATTATACGCAATATGCTTAATTCTAGATTTGGTTTTTTGTTTTAATTTTTTCCAAACACCAGAACCTAATTTAAATATTTTGGGTGTTTTGCCATCTTTACCACTATATTTAGAAATCTTATGTAACGAATGAATACTAATATATAAAACATCACGTTCGCCATAAATTAATTTAATTGCTTCTTGTTTTTTATCCGAACCGTGAATTTCGATTTTTTGTAAACCACCAAATTTTCCAATTCCGTGATCTATATGTGTAACGTAATCCCCAATTTGAAGATTGGTAAGTTCTTTTAAAGTAATTGCTTGTTTTTTGGAATAATTATTTTTTAAACGAAATTTATGATAGCGTTCAAAAATCTGATGATCTGTATAACAAACTATTTTTTTATCTATATCAATAAAACCTTGATACATGGGGAAAACAATGGTTTTATATAGAATTTCTTGCTCTTGATCATCAAAAATATCTTGAAAACGTTTTGCTTGTTTTTCGTTATCACAACAGATGTAATTAGTAAAACCTGCTTTGGTATTCTCGATTAAGTTTTCAATTAATAACGGAAATTGTTTATTAAAACTTGGTTGAGGTTTGGTATTGAATTCTATTTCTAATCCTTCAAGGGTTTTAAACCCTTGAAGGGTTGTTAAAGATACCAAAGAAAAATCTTGTAATTCTTTAATAACTAAATCGCCATTACAAAATAATGCACTCGGATTTACCTGTTTTATTTCACCTTCTAATTGTACAAAATCATTTTCTGCTTTTGAAAATAGTTTGTCTAAATCACTTTTTAATAGCGATATGTTTTTAGCAAAAATTACAGTTTTAGAAGAGATGTATTTTAAAAAACTTTGTCGTTTTTCTAGTAGCATTTTGTTTGCCAAATTTGGCATAATGCTAATTTTTTTGAGTTTATCAATAGAAAGTTGTGTTTCTACATCAAAAGTACGAATGCTCTCTACTTCATCGCCAAAAAACTCTATTCTATAAGGTATGTCATTGCTAAAAGAAAAGACATCAATAATACCGCCACGAACAGCAAATTCGCCAGGTTCGCTTACAAAATCTACTTTATTAAAATTGTATTCAAAAAGCATTTCGTTTATAAAATCTAACGAAACTTCTTCTTCTACACTTAATTTTAGTGTGTTTTGTTCTAATTCACTTTTGGTAATTACTTGTTCGAATAACGCTTGAGGATAGGTAACAATTACCGAAGGTTTTCGTCTAGAATTAATTCTGTTTAAAACTTCTGCTCTTAATAAAACATTAGCATTATCGGTTTGGTCAATCTCATAAGCACGTCTGTAAGATGCAGGATAAAAAAGTAAGTTTTTTTCTACTAATAATTGTTCTAAATCGTTTAAATAATAAGCAGCTTCTTCTTTGTCTTCAAAAATTAAAAGAAAAGGTTTTTCTACTTTTTTAAATGTTTCCGCAATCAAAAAAGACAATGAAGATCCGACCAAATTCGTAATCTGAATTTGTTGCTTTTCTTGTTTTACACTTTGAATTAACCGATTTGTAGTTTCCGATTTTTCAAATATTGAAGCAATTAATGTTTTGCTCAAAGTATTTAATTTTATGCAAATATAAATTTATTTTGAATGTATAAATTTAGTTTTAATGAAATTTTAAAAAATGTAATTTAATTGGAGTGAATAATCTTGTTTCTATTTTGATTAATAGACATAAATTACCTGTATTGTGTAATTGCGTTTGTTCGTTACAGTATGAGCAGTAATGGTTTAAAATGCTCTTACTTTGAGTTGTAAAAGTAGCACAATTTTTTGAATTTTACAATTCAAAAATAATATGGCAAAATTTGAAAAATTTTGCGGACTTCGTTTTACAAAACGAACTTTGAGGTTAAGCAATTAGCCATTATTGCTTATACTGATCTTTGTTGTGCATTCGGCTTTTATACGGTTTCTTTATTCGTTTTCCGTTTTCTTTTTAGTATTGTTCTTTTGGATTTTGATTTTCTAATAAATTCACTAATTTTCTTTCTTTCATCATTCGTTAATGGTGGACTTTGAATAAGAAAATCTACTCCTTTTGGTTCTTTTATATGTGCCATAATTAAAATGTTTTAAAATATTTTTCTACTAATTTCCTTGATGAATAAGTTTCAATTATCATTCTTTGATTCATAAAATGATATGCTCCTAATGTTTTTTCATAATGTTCAATTAATCGTGTTTTTGCTGTGAAAGCAACAAAGCCTTCATAACCTTTTTGGAAAGATAGTTTGCAAGCATAAGCAACTAAATTCCCTGCAACTCCTTCGTATAACTTTCTTTTTCCAATATTGAAAGGTGCACTTTCTAATAAATTCATAAAGATATGATCATTTTCAACCGTTATACTTATCAGTCCTTGAATAACATTTGGATTATTTATAATAGTTAATTTGTAAACTTCTCTTGATAAATTTTTATGGTCAGTTTTCCAATTAAAGTTCCAGCCATTCTTTTTCAGAACAGTTTTTAAATCTACTTTTGTTAAGATTGATATTTCAGTTTGAAAACTATCTCCAGATATAGTATTCAAGATTGAGTTTGTCAATCTATCGATAATGAAATCTTGCTCTATATTCTGTTTTTCCGCCATACACAAAGATAATCATTTTCAGTTAATTCTCTTGTGATGAGCGATTTTTTTTGCTGATGCACAACGATTATATATAAAATCGTTTCAATGATTTTATATATAAACGGTCAACGAAGTTAGTGAAAATAAATAATAATATCAAGTGTTTTAAATCAAAAAAAAAGTAGGATAAAGTAAGAGTTTAAACTTTCATAATCTTACCCAGATAAATTGCGTTAACTACTCACACCGTGACTCAAAGTCACGGTATGAGTGTAATTTTATTTAATCACGATAACTTTATCTTTATTAAATCGCAACTGTACTCTAAATAAAATATAATACATAACAGGTACAATTACTAAGGTTAAGAATGTTGCGAATATTAATCCGAAAATTACCGTTTTAGAAAGTGGTCCCCAAAACATGACATTTTCTCCACCAATATATGCATGTGCATCGTATTCGGTAAATAAAGTTACAAAGTTAATATTGATACCAAATGCTAAAGGT
>Ga0256834_1001604_pt1 | contig 15079 bp, 12 predicted proteins | sample 4281140metaG_FD_190536 | JGI IMG/M metagenome (GOLD analysis project Ga0256834, IMG submission 190536) | Hydrothermal vent microbial communities from East Pacific Rise, Pacific Ocean - 4281-140 | ecosystem: Environmental > Aquatic > Marine > Hydrothermal vents | place: Pacific Ocean: East...
AGTCGACCGGCAGTAGTATAGACTATACGACCGTCGACGATCGTACGGACTCTCGCGTTGATCGCAAGATGCTCTCCGTCAAGTGCGGTAAGCACCTCTTTGACGTTGGCGAACAGCTTGTTGGAGTCTTTGACTCCCTGTCTCTCCAAAGAGAGATAGTAAAGGCCCAGAATCATATCCTGGCTCGGAACCGTAATAGCCTTGCCGCTTGCCGGGAGCAGAATGTTCATGGAGCTCAGCATAAGAAGCTTGCACTCCGCGATCGCCTCCTGTCCGAGAGGTACATGAACCGCCATCTGGTCACCGTCGAAGTCCGCGTTGAATGCGGCACAAACCAGCGGATGCAGCTGTATCGCCTTTCCGTCAATCAGAACGGGGTGGAACGCCTGTATCGAGAGTTTGTGCAGAGTGGGCGCACGGTTGAGCATTACAGGATACTCGTCTACGATCTCCTGAAGGCACTCCCAGACCTCGTTGGTCTGCTCTTCGATCAGATTTTTGGCAGCCTTGAGCGTCGTTGCGTACCCTTTCTCTTCGAGCTTGGCAAGCAGATGCGGCTTGAAAAGCTCGAGTGCCATATGTTTTGGGAGCCCGCACTGATCCATTCTGAGATTGGGTCCGACGACTATGACCGATCGACCTGAGAAGTCGACCCTCTTTCCAAGAAGATTCTGCCTGAATCTTCCCTGCTTACCCTTGATCACTTCACTCAGCGACTTCAAAGGACGCTTGTTTGCGCCTTTTACCGCGTTTCCGCGACGACCGTTGTCAAAAAGGGCATCCACGGCCTCCTGAAGCATACGCTTTTCGTTTCTGATGATGATCTCGGGAGCGTCGAGCTCCATCAATCTCTTGAGGCGCTGGTTTCTGTTGATTACGCGGCGATAAAGATCGTTGACGTCCGAAACTGCGAACTTGCCGCCGTCAAGAGCTACGAGCGGACGCAGATCGGGCGGAAGAACCGGCAGCATCTCCAGCATCATCCATTCGGGGCGGTTGTTGGATGTCAGGAAAGATTCGATAACTTTCAGACGCTTGACGAGAGTTTTTCGCTTCGCTTCCGAGCCTGTCTGCTCCACCTCCTCTTTCAGGTTGTGGAAAAGCTCGGCGAGATCGAGATCGGCAAGAAGTCTCTTTATTACTTCGCCGCCCATCTCTGCATGGAATCCGCTATCGGCAAAGCGCTGATAAAGAGACTGATACTGCTCCTCGTTCAGAATGTCATACTTCAGAACTGGAGCCTTGCCTTCGTTGTCATAACTCGCTTCACCGGGATTCTCGACGATATAAGCCTCGTAATAGAGCACTCTCTCGAGATCTTTCATCTTCACACCGAGCAGTGTTCCGATTCTCGACGGCAGAGAGTTCACATACCAGATATGCGCTACGGGAGTGACAAGATCTATATGCCCCATACGATAGCGCCTCACCTTGGAGCTGGTAACCTCGACGCCGCACTTTTCGCACACTACCCCTTTGTAGCGCATCTTCTTGTACTTTCCGCACAGACACTCGTAGTCTCTTACGGGACCGAAGATTTTCGCACAAAAGAGGCCGTCTCTCTCCGGCTTCAGTGTTCTGTAGTTGATTGTCTCGGGCTTCTTGACTTCCCCGAAGCTCCATGAAAGAATCTTCTCCGGGCTGGCCAGCCTAAGCTGGATAGCCTTGATATCCTTTGGACGTCTCTCTTCGGTTACTTCAATTGGAACCAGTTTCTTCATTCTCTTCTTCCTCATCTAAAAGCTCTACATCAAGTGCGAGTGCCTGAAGTTCTTTGGTAAGAACGAACAGGGTCTCCGGAATACCGGCGGCAGGAACGTTTTCTCCGCGTGTCAGCGCTTTGTAAGCTCGAAGTCGGCCCTCTACGTCGTCCGACTTTATAGTCAGCATCTCTTTGAGTACATTCGCAGCACCGTATGCCTCCAGCGCCCAAACCTCCATCTCTCCGAATCTCTGTCCTCCGAAGAGGGCCTTTCCGCCGACCGGCTGCTGAGTGACCAGACTATACGGACCTGTAGATCTTGCGTGCATCTTCTCGTCGACGAGGTGATGGAGCTTGAGCATATACATATATCCGACGTTTACACGCTCTTTCATCTTCTCACCGGTCATTCCGTCATAAAGTACAGACTTTCCGTCCATCTCCATTTTGGCCATTTCAAACAGCTTCTTGAACTCTTCGGCATTGACGCTTTCAAAAACCGGTGTAGCGAATCTGACTCCCTTGCACCAGTCTCTGGCATACCCTATCAACTCCTCGTCGCTCATCTTGCCGAGTGTCTCTTTTGCATTCATGAGCTTGGCGACATCGGCTATCTCGATCATTTTCGACCGCAGCTCCTGGACGAAGTTCTCCTTTTTCTCATCGAAGATCGCCTGAATCTGCTGACCGAGACGCTTTCCTACCAGTCCGAGGTGTACTTCAAGAATCTGCCCGATATTCATACGGGAAGGGACGCCGAGCGGATTAAGTATGATCTCGACCGGTGTTCCGTCTTCGAGATAGGGCATATCCATCTCCGGAACTATATTCGAGACTATACCCTTGTTTCCGTGTCGCCCTGCCATCTTGTCGCCGACTTTCAGTTTACGCTTTGTAGTTACGTAAACCTTGACCAGCTTCGTCACTCCGTTTGGCAGAATGTCATCTTTTTCGAGAATATTGAGCTTCTCTTCGTGATCTTCGCGAAGTTTTCGCTTCTGCGCCTGGAAGTGGTTCTTGAGTGCGGCATACTGATTTTGGACATCTTCACTGAAATGTTTTGCAATCGTGTTCAACGCGAAGCGGTTTACACTTTCAAGCGCCTCTTTGCCGATCTTTTCACCTTTTTTGAAAGTCTTCTCCTCGATCTCGACATCGGACTCCAAAACGGCGTTGCCAAGAAGAGAGTAGATTCTTAGCATCTCCTCCCTGTCGAGCATCAAAAGCTTGTCGTGATGTTCACGATCGAGCTCGGCCTTCTCCTCTTCGTATGCGCGGATGGCTCTTTGATCTTTCTCGTATCCCTTCTTGGTAAAGATCTTCACATCCACGACGACCCCTTCCATAGAGGGTGGGCAGTATAGCGACTTGTTTACGACATGGCCGGCCTTTTCACCGAAAATCGCTCGCAGCAGGCGCTCTTCCGGCGTAGGCTTGACTTCACCCTTGGGCGAAACTTTTCCGACCATGATCATACCGGGCTTGATATAGGTCCCGATCTTGACGATTCCGCTTTCATCCAGATGCTGTATATCCTCTTCGCGAACATTCGGAATGTCACGGGTGATCTCCTCAACTCCGTGCTTCAGCTCTCTAGCTTCAACCTCTTTTTCGTAGATATGAATGGAAGTGAAGGTATCTTCACGGATAAGCTTTTCGCTGACTACGATCGCATCTTCGAAGTTGTATCCGTTCCACGGCATGAACGCGACCATGATGTTCTTTCCGATAGCGAGTTCACCCTGGTCCATATTCGGTCCGTCGGCTATGACCTGGCCTGCTTCGACACGATCGCCCTTCTTGACAATGGGAACCTGCGAGAAAGTGGTGTTCTGGTTGGTTCTCATATTTTTTTGCGGGCGATAGTGGTCTATGAAGGCGCCGTTTTCATCCTCTCCCATGATATAGATATTTTTGGAGTCGACCTTCTCCACGATTCCGCCTCTTTTGGCCTTGATGCTGACCCAGGCGTCTCTTGCTATCAGCTTCTCGACTCCGGTACCCACGATAGGGGCTTCGGATGTCAGCAGAGGTACTCCCTGACGCTGCATGTTGGAACCCATCAGAGCACGGTTTGCGTCATCGTGCTCGAGGAAGGGGATAAGACTCGCCGCGACACCGACCACCATCAGAGGATTCAAGTCTATATAGTCCACTTCACTTCTGTCGACCAGCAATATCTCTCCGTCGCGTCGTGCCTCTATCAGATCCTCGGCGATCTCTCCATCTTCCGTAAGCTTCGTACTTGCCGGAGCTATCGTCAGACCCTCCTCCTGGGTTGCGGTCATATAGACGATCTCATCGGTCACTTTCCCGTCTACGATCTTTTTATACGGAGCCTCGATAAATCCGAGCTCATTGACTTTCGCGTACGAAGAGAGCGTATTTATAAGCCCGATATTCTGACCTTCCGGTGTTTCGATCGGACAGATACGTCCATAATGGGTCGGGTGAACGTCACGAACTTCAAAACCTGCACGCTCCTTGACGAGTCCTCCCTCTCCCAGTGCCGAAAGACGTCTTTTGTGCGTCACTTCCGAAAGCGGATTCGTCTGATCCATGAACTGGCTCAACTGTCCGCTGGTAAAGAACTCGAGGATCGTATTGGTGATCATTTTGGAGTTTATAAGATCGTGCGGCATCAGTTCGTCCAGACTTCCGCTCATCGTACTCATCTTGTCGCGAATCGCCTTTTGCATCTTGATAAGTCCGGTCTGCAGCTCGTTACCCAAAAGTTCGCCGATCGCGCGGATCCTTCTGTTTCCAAGGTGATCTCGATCGTCGATATGGCCCTGCCCGTTTTTGACACGAATCAGATACTGTACCGTTTTGATGATATCCTCATCGGTCATTACTGTTACATATTCCGGAACTTCCACACCGAGCTTGTGGTTCATCTTCATACGTCCGACTCGCGTCAGATCGTAGCGTTCAGGGTCGAAGAAGAGCTGCTTTACAAACGCCTTTGCCGCATCTTTCGTTACCGGTTCTCCCGGTCGCATCACTTTGTAGATACGGATTGCGGAGAGATCGTTTTCGTCATCGATCTGCTCTGTCTGCTTCAGAAGCTTGAGACTCTCCTGATCGGCATTGAACGCATTTATGATCGAGCGATCCACTCCGCTTGCAAGATCGTCCGCTATGACGAACTCTTTTATTTTCGCATCGAGTATCTTCTTGAGCTTGTTCTCGTCAAGCTGGGTAAGTGTATCAAGAAGCACCTCTCCGCTCTCCTGATCGACAATCGGCTCCGCAAGATGGCGCTCGATCAGAATGTCGACGGGGTATTCGACCCACTCGAGACCGTCTTCTACAAGCTTTTTCGCCCGCTTCGAAGAGAGTCTTTTGCCCATGGCGATTATCAGATTGCCGTCTTCGTCTCTTACGTCGTGTTCCACCCTACCCGCAAAGTGTTCAGGCTTGAACGGCATCAGGAACTTGTTGTTTTTGACGCGTATGGTCATAAGAGGATAGAAGAGCTTGAGAATATCCTGCTTTCCGTAACCAAGCGCTCTGAAGAGAATGGTGACCGGAATCTTCCTGCGCTTGTTGATGCGCACATAGAGTATATCCTTGGCGTCATACTCGAAGTATAGCCAGGAGCCTCTATCCGGTATTATCTGTGCCGTATAGAGAAGCTTGTTGGAGCCGGTAGCGGACTCCTCCTCTTTGAAAATGACACCGGGGCTTCTGTGAAGCTGGTTTACGACGACTCTTTCTACACCGTTGATGATAAACGAAGTCCTGTCGGTCATAAGCGGGATATCGCGAACAAATATCGCTTGCTCCTTGATATCCTTGACACCGGTTTTCTCACCTGTCTTGTCGTTTCTTTCCCATAGAACCAGTCGGATTTTCATCTTGAGAGATACGGCATAGGTAAGACCGCGCTCCATACACTCTCTTACCGTGTATTTAGGCTTTGTGATTTCACTGCCGGCGTATTCGAGCGTGAGTCGGTTCTGCGGGTCGTGTATAGGGAAGATAGATCGGAAAACATGTTCAATTCCGCTATCTGACCGATCCTTTTCGTTGATCATCAGAAAGTTGTCGTAACTGCTGTGCTGAAGTTGCAAAAGATCCGGAACTTCAATCTCCTGCGGAGTTTTGGCAAAATCGACACGTAGGCGGTTCCCTGATTTAAGATTGTTAAGCATGGGCTAAGACCTCATTCAGTAGTGTGTTGCATCGGGATGTATCTCTATATTCGATACGGTTTGTGTAAGCATAAGTTACAATGATAGAATAAACCCGGTAAAGGGGAGTTTTAATCTCCCCTTTACCCAAATATGTTAATTTTTTATTTAATTTCGACAGTAGCGCCGGCTTCTTCGAATTTGGCTTTGAGCTCTTCAGCCTCTTCCTTGCTTGCGCCCTCTTTGATTGTTGTAGGAGCGTTGTCGACAGCCTCTTTCGCCTCTTTGAGACCGAGACCGGTAACTTCACGGACAACTTTGATGACGTTGATCTTCTTGGCACCCGGGCTGGTGAGAACAACGTCGAATTCAGTCTGCTCTTCGGCACCGCCAGCAGCTTCACCGCCGCCGGCACCTGCGACTACCATCGGAGTTGCAGAGACTCCGAATCTCTCTTCAAACTCTTTTACAAGCTCGTTGAGCTCGAGCACAGACAGTCCTTCGATATATTCAAACAACTCTTCTTTAGTAATTGCCATATTCCATCTCCTCTAAGGATTTTATTTTGCGACACTATGCCGCAGATTTCAAGCCGCCTCTATCAGGCAGCCTCTTCTTCTTTTTTCTTCGCGAGGTTGTCGAGTCCGCAAACCATATTGCGGATGGGTGCAGTCCAGACAGACAGAAGCATTCCAAGAAGCTCTTCGCGTCCGAGAAGCTTGCTGTACTCGATAATCTTGGCTGCATCTACGACTTCACCGCCGATTACACCGCCTTTTATCACGAACTTGTCGTTCTCTTTGGCGTATTTGGCGACGGCCTTCGCTGTTGCGATCGGATCTTCGCCCCATATTGCCATATTGGTTTCGCGAAGCTCTACACCTTCGACACCCGCATTCTTGAATGCGATCTGTGCAAGCGTATTCTTGACAATTCGCGCACCGAGGCCGGCTTCGAATCCGATTTTTCTGAACTCTTCGAGCTCTTTTACACTCATGCCTTTGAAATCGCAGATAACGACACTGCCGGCATCTTTGAAAGCTTCGGAAAGTTCAGCAACCAGCTGTTCTTTTTCGCTTCGGGTCATCTCTTCTCCTTTCCGACCGAGACTTCAAGAAGGGCGGCCTTGGCCGTTTAAGCTTGCGCCCCTAACTATCTCCAGTCTAAGATAAACGATATTTTTACAGACCTACTTTATATCCAATAGCTCTTGCGTATCGAGCTTGACTGAAGGGCTCATTGTAAGTGAAAGTGCCGCATTTTGGATATATCTTCCTTTGGCGGATGCGGGCTTTTGTTTATTGATGGCTGTAACAAACGCCTTCAGGTTTTGTGCAAGCTTGTCGGCATCGAAGCTTGCCTTGCCGATACCTGCGTGGATATTTCCTTTTTTGTCCACACGGAAGTTCACCTGTCCGCCTTTGGCGTTCTTGACTGCCTGGGCCACATCCATGGTCACAGTACCGGTCTTCGGGTTGGGCATAAGGCCTTTGGGGCCGAGAATACGACCGATTTTACCGACCTGACCCATCATGTCAGGTGTCGCGATAACTATATCGAAGTCGATATTTCCGCCTTGAATCTGCTCTACGAGATCTTCGGCACCGACTATATCGGCTCCCGCTTCTTTGGCCTCATCGGCTTTCGCTCCTTTGGCAAAGACAGCGACACGTACGTTTTTACCCGTACCGTTTGGCAATACGACTGCTCCCCGAACCATCTGGTCGGCATGACGAGGATCTACATTCAGCCTTAGAGCCAACTCGACGGTTTCGTCAAATTTTGCAGATTTCAAATCTTTTACGAGTTTGGTTGCCTCTTCTACGCTGTAATTCTTTTCTGTATCTATCTTTTCGAGCAGCTTCTGTACTCTTTTGGAAACTTTTTTAGCCATTTTTTTCTCCGCAAATTTTTTTTGCTACCGCATGTTTTCGATCTGGCGGTGAAGATCTTTTAGTCGACAACCTCTACACCCATGCTTCTGCAGCTGCCTTCAATGATCTTGGCCGCAGCCTCTTCGTCATGAGCGTTAAGATCGTCCATTTTGGTCTTTACGATATTGAGTATCTGCTCTTTCGTGATTTTGCCCACTTTGTTCTTGAGCGGATTGTCACTACCTTTTTGCAGATTGATCTCTTTTTTTATCAGGTCGGTAACCGGCGGTTTTTTAGTAATGAACGTAAAGCTTCTGTCGGAATAGACGGTGATCACGACGGGAATATTGTAGCCCATCATATCCTTTGTCTTTTCGTTGAATGCTTTACAAAACTCCATGATATTGACACCGCGCTGCCCAAGCGCCGGTCCAACCGGCGGTGACGGGTTTGCTTTGCCGGCAGGAATCTGTAGCTTGAATTCATCAACAACTTTTTTAGCCATTGCGTTTCCCTTCTATTTGGATTTAGATTATTTTTTCGACTTGCGAGTATAGTATTTCTACCGGTGTGCTTCTTCCGAATATCGAAACATTCAGCTTGAGCTTTCCGTGCTCGAGATCATACTCTTCCACCATTCCCGTAAAGTTCGCAAACGGACCTTCAACGATACGGACCATCTCTCCGGGCTCGAACGAGATCTTCGGCTTGGGAGCGGCTCTGTTTTGAACCTTGTCGAGAATGTTTGCCACATCGTTGTCGCTCAACGGTGTAGGTTTTTTGGATTCGCCGATGAATCTCGAGACTCTCGGCAAAGACTGAATTTTGTGCCACAGGTCCGTATCGAGGTCCATTTTGGCAAAGACATAACCCGGATAGAGAGATCTTTCGGTTATCTTCTTCTGGCCGTTTTTTACTTCGATGACATCCTCTGTAGGAACTACAATCTCTTCGACTCTATCTTCTATGCCCATCTGCTCCGCAAGCGTCTCGATTGCCCTCTTTACACTCTGCTCGCTTCCTGCGTAGGTTTGAATCGCATACCATTTATGTGCCATAAAAACCCCTTTGTCAAATCAGAGCAGAGAGTGATGCGGACATAATGACATCAATCAATGCAAGAAAGAGTGCAACGACCGTTACAACTACGAATACGGCAAAAAATGCCTGGCGGACCTGTAGTTTTGTCGGAAAAATAACTTTTGAAATTTCAATTTTGGCATGGTTGATATAACTGATCAGTTTTTCCATGATTTATTTCCTTAACGTGGCAGGGCAGGAGGGACTCGAACCCCCAACACTCGGTTTTGGAGACCGATGCTCTACCATTGGAGCTACTGCCCTTTATAAAAAAGCCAACCCTGTTACGGGTTTAGCTTTTGAGTTTCACCTCTTTGTGAAGCGTGTGCTTGTTACAGCGCGGACAAAACTTTTTAGTCTCGAACTTTTCCGTATGAGTCTTAGAGTTTTTGGTCGTGGTGTAGTTGATCTCTCCACACTCACTGCATTTGAGCCCAATATTGATTCTCATATTTTTATATCCTTAGTCGGGAAGGGGATCATGCCCTTCCCAGATTCATTGATTAAGCAAGGATCTTGGAAACGACACCCGCGCCGACAGTACGTCCGCCTTCGCGGATCGCGAAACGTGTACCCTCTTCCATTGCGATCGGAGCGATCAGCTCTGCTACGATTTTTACGTTGTCGCCAGGCATAACCATCTCTGTTCCTTCAGGAAGAGTGATTGCACCGGTCACGTCAGTAGTACGTACGTAGAACTGAGGTCGATAACCGTTGAAGAAAGGAGTGTGTCGTCCGCCTTCCTCTTTGGTAAGTACATAGATCTCTGCCTCGAATTTTGTGTGAGGAGTGATAGAGCCCGGCTTACAAAGAACCATTCCGCGCTCGACTTCCTCTTTCTTTGTACCGCGAAGAAGAACACCGCAGTTATCGCCGGCTTCACCGCACTCCATCTCTTTTCTAAACATTTCGACACCTGTTACGGTAGTCTTTTGAGTGTCGCGGATACCGACGATTTCGATCTCGTCTCCTACGCATACTTTACCGCGCTCGATACGTCCGGTAACAACGGTACCGCGTCCCGAAATCGAGAAGACATCTTCGATAGGCATAAGGAAGTCTTTGTCGGTTTCGCGCTCTGGAGTCGGGATATACTCGTCTACCGCTTTCATGAGCTCGAGGATCTTTTCGCTCCACTCTCCAAGCTGTCCTGCTTTCGCCTCTTCGAGAGCTTTAAGAGCCGAACCGGCGATTACCGGAGTGTCGTCACCCGGGAAGTCATACTCGCTAAGAAGCTCGCGAATCTCCATCTCTACAAGCTCGAGAAGCTCTTCGTCGTCAACCATATCGGCTTTGTTCATGAATACGACGATGTAGGGTACGCCGACCTGGCGAGAAAGAAGGATGTGCTCACGAGTCTGAGGCATCGGGCCGTCAGCAGCAGAAACGACGAGAATCGCACCGTCCATCTGTGCGGCACCTGTAATCATGTTTTTGACGTAGTCCGCGTGACCGGGGCAGTCGACGTGTGCATAGTGTCGGTTTTCAGTTTCGTACTCGACGTGAGATGTAGCGATGGTGATACCGCGCTCTCGCTCTTCGGGAGCGTTGTCGATCTGATCGTAATCCATCAGCTCCGCATCGCCTTTTGTAGCGAGAACCGCAGTGATCGCTGCAGTCAGTGTAGTTTTACCGTGGTCAACGTGACCGATGGTACCGATGTTAACGTGCGGCTTGGTACGTTCGAATTTTTCCTTAGCCATAAGTGTCCTCCGTATAAGAATTAAATAGATAGGGTACCTCTGCAAATAGGCCCGAAAGCCTGTTTACAGAGGCACCCTGCCAAAATGTGCGCCGTATTATACCAAAGTTTCAGTCAATATATGCTTTTGCGCTCCGAAGCCATGAAAGATTTCAAATCCGTCCGGCTCGTGGAGCCCAGAAGCGGGATTGAACCGCCGACCTCTTCCTTACCAAGGAAGTGCTCTGCCACTGAGCTATCTGGGCATAGTGTCTGCTAGGAGTGAATTATCATGAGGGCTGTAGTCGGTTTTTTCAGGTGAAAAAGCAAATCTAGTCCTCACTCGATTGCAAGAATCAAAATTTCAGCTCCCAGATTCGGATGGAGCGGGAAACGGGACTCGAACCCGCGACCCTCAGCTTGGAAGGCTGATGCTCTAGCCAACTGAGCTACTCCCGCATCCATATATTTCGACTGGTGGTGGGAGGAGGATTCGAACCTCCGAAGGCGAAAGCCAGCAGATTTACAGTCTGCCCTCGTTGGCCACTTGAGTATCCCACCGTCATTGTCTACTCTGGTACAAACACTGACGTTAAAATGGAGCCGGTGATGGGACTCGAACCCGCGACCTGCTGATTACAAATCAGCTGCTCTAGCCAACTGAGCTACACCGGCGACTAAAAATGGAGTGCAATTTTAATATCTTTTGCAACCAATGTCAAGGCCGATCGCATATTTTTAAAAATTTCATGCCATAAAGCTCCTTTTTATCTTGATGGAGCGATCACCCGAAATCCTCATCAGCCTCGGATCGTCTCTTTTTGCGACTGTAACTCTTTTTTCTCCTGAGTTTTCTGATCCTGTTTGCTTCATGAACTATTTGTGCAGATATCTCGTCTTTGTCCATATCGCTCTTTTTCAATTCTCTGCATTTATGCACAAAATTTTCCAGGCTTTCGAAGTAATCGTTATGTAGCTTGACCTTTTCGACTTCAGCAAGCTTTCTATCCGCTTTTTCGACAAGCTTGTCATAATCGCACCTTTCAAACTCCCCGCCCATGGCGAAGCTCACAATCCGGTTCAAATATCGTTCAAGTTCACGCCTGTAGCGCACCAGCCGATACTTCTCTTTTTTTCTCTCTTCCATCTTCACCGGCTAACGCGACCTTCTCTCGCTCACTTTGACATGATCCACTTTGGGTCCCTCCTGAACGTACCACATCTCTTTTACGATATGTGCCGCAGCATCGCCAAAGCCCCTCTCTTTTGCGATAGATATAGACGGAATATCCCCGAAAGCATCGCTCAAAAGTTCCATCGGCTCTTTTTGGGGATTCAGCTTCGCTTCACCGCCGTTTTCGAGTTTCGCCATAAACCACAGATGCAAAAACTCCGGCTCAAAACGATTCAGCACTTTCGAAGAGAAGGCTTCAAAAGTTTCGTATCCGCTGTTTTCATACTCATCGATCACCAAAGAGACCACCCGCTTCATCTGCGAAACCGGAACACTCATAAAAACTGCCTCTGCGGCCCTTTTTCCGGACGTATACTCGGCTCCCAAAAAGATTCTGGCCGACCTGTCCTCCTCTCCGAAGCGATTGGATCTAAGACCGACGATGCCGATATCGGCATGCTTGTGTCGCCCGCACCCTTTAAGACATCCTGAAAAGCCGACGATCACGCCACACTTTTCGATGCGCTCTTGCGGGAGTAGTTTCGACTCCTCTTTTATGCTCCAGTAGGAAAAGGGGCAGTACTCGCTTCCGGCGCACGCCAGCACCGTAGGAGCGGTCCGACGCTTTTGAAACGGTACCTCTTCGCTCTTAAGCCCCAAAAGATATATCTGCTGATCTATTCCCAATCGCACCTCCGCTTTCGTACGGCTTGCAAAATCCGCAATCGCCTCGAACTCTTCCGGATAGACCACACCGTAGTCGGTCCTGTACCGATAGCCGAAGCTGCCGTCTGCAAGCGGTTCGAAATCGCAAAAGTCCCTCTTTTGCAACAACATCTCGCCGGCCTCTTCAAAGGGCTTTTTGTAAAAGAGCATTATCTTCTCTTTCAGCCCCTCCATACCTATCTCTTCTATCATATGAAACAGACGACTTTTCGTACGCTTCTGCCTCGAACCGTATCGGTTGAAGGCGAATATCAGGGCTTCGAAAAAACCGACTACATCTTCATACTCCAGAAAAATATCGGCGCATTGCGCCATCTCCGTATTTTTCCCTCCGATATAGACATTGAAACCGAAACGCTCCCCCTTTTTGGCGAGAGCAAAAAGCAGGTCGTTTGAAAAAAGCGGCGAAACATTGTGGCGCATACCGGTGATACCTACGGAAACCCGCCTTGGAAGCATCCCTACAAGTTCCGGGTTTCTTATAAAAAAACTCTGCATCTTCTCGATCAGGGGAAAGACTTCCATTTCGCAGCTCCTGCCTGCTCCGTCATACGGGTCGGTCACAACGTTTCTGATATTGTCTCCGAAAGTCTGCCATGTAGTAAGCCCCTCCATCGCGTTGACCGCTTTGAAAACCTCCAGGACGTTTTCTGGCTCCAGATCGTGAAGCTGTATGCCGGCCCTTGCGGTAAGAACCATTCTGAGGTCGTGGGTTTTGGCGATCTGCGCAAGTTTCGCAAAATGCTCGGCCCTTATCCGACCGCCCGGAGTCCGGATGCGCAGCATGAAGCTCTCCTCTTCGAGCTCGCTGTTGTAGATGCCGAAACATTGCAGATAGAAGCGATCACCCTCTCCCAGACTTTCAAAGTCGAGCGTATCGAGCAACTCGAAGTAGTCGTAGGGGCGCATCGCGGCTTTGAACTGTTCAAACTTCTTCAGGGTCAGATGCTGTGCAGGCAACATTGTCTCAACCTTCTGGTGGAATCGTTTCTCTTTTTGCGGAACCGGAGCTAATTTTACTCAATTTCTCCGACGTATAAATTGACGGTTGTCGTGTCGGCAGGAAAAGGAGCGGATCGACATATATCGAATCGATCATTACGCCAAAGTGCAGATGCTCTCCCGTGACTCTTCCGGTTTTACCGACAAATCCTATCAACTCACCCTTTCTGACAATCGATTTTGGTTTTACCACTATCTTTTGCAGATGTGCGTAAGTGGTGACGACTCCGCCGTGATGCTCTATGAATACAAGATTCCCGCTGAAAAAGAAGTCGCCAGCATCAACCACGATGCCGTCAGCCGCCGCAAATACCTCTCTGCCCTCCGGAGCGGCTATATCTATACCCCTATGGGGCGCTTTCGGCCTGCCGTTTAGTACTCTTTTCAATCCGAACGGACTGCTGATCCTGCCGGTTGTCGGCCAGATGAAATCGAGATCGGCAAAACCTGGCGATCTGAAGGATTTTGCTTTTTGCTTGCGGCTGCGCTCTTTTGTTATTCGCACCAGATCTTCTCTTGCAGGCTCCACTTTACGCCTGTTTTTTATCTGTAGCCGCTGCACGGCATACTCTTTCGCTTCAATTTCGATTTTCAGCTTTTTATCCGCAAGCAAAACTTCATACACACCTGGAGTAACCGTCAGCGGTACCGGCAAAACGGCATAGATACGCCCCTTCTCTTTGAAAAGAGCGGCTCTTTTGTTTAAAAAGGTGACGGATGTTACATTGTCTTCAAGCGGTAAAACTATGATGCCGCCCGGAACGGGCAGCGATTTGGGTGCGGCGAAGAGCGACTGACAAAGCAGTAAAAAAACGAAGATTATCGAAGGGCGCATAGGGCTATTTTAACATAGATAGCCCCAAAAGATCAGCGGGATCTTTTATGAAAACTCCTGCCTTCTCGACGATAGTCCCCCTGGCTGTTTCCGGTATTGAAGCTTCGCCTTCTCGTACCGCCTCTTGAGCGCTTTTTGGGTGCTTCCGGCCTGATGGAGGGGTCGGGATGGAATCCCTCCACAAGTACCTTGTCGATTTGTGATCCCGTCAATCTCTCTATTTTGTGAAGCAGGTGCCTTTCGTCCACACAGACCAAAGAGAAGGCTTCGCCGGCATTGCCTGCACGACCCGTACGGCCGATACGGTGCACATAATCTTCCGCCACTTCCGGCAGATCGAAGTTGACCACCTGTGCGAGCTTGTCGATATCGATACCGCGAGCGGCGACATCGGTGGCGACCAGAACACGGACACGACCATTCTTGAAGGCTTTTAGCGCTTTCATGCGCGCAGCCTGCGTCTTGTTGCCGTGTATGGCGGTACTTGGCAGCCCATCCTGACTAAGACGCCTGGAGAGCTTGTCCGCTCCATGCTTGGTACGGGTAAAGACCAGTACCTGTTTCCACTCGTTCGCACCTATCAGATGGCTGAGCAAGTCCGCCTTTTTGGCTCTATCTACCGGATGAACGGTCTGCTTTATACGATCCGCGGTTTTATTGTCGGCTGCTACCTTTATCATCTGCGGATCTTTGAGAATAGTCTGGCTAAGGCGCCTGATCTCGGCGCTGAAGGTTGCAGAAAAGAGAAGGTTCTGCCTGGAAGAAGGCAGAGCGGCGATAATCTTTTTTATATCGTTTATAAATCCCATATCGAGCATTCTGTCCGCTTCATCGAGCACGAGCATCTCGACTCTGCTCAAGTCGACATT
>Ga0256834_1001605_pt1 | contig 15078 bp, 17 predicted proteins | sample 4281140metaG_FD_190536 | JGI IMG/M metagenome (GOLD analysis project Ga0256834, IMG submission 190536) | Hydrothermal vent microbial communities from East Pacific Rise, Pacific Ocean - 4281-140 | ecosystem: Environmental > Aquatic > Marine > Hydrothermal vents | place: Pacific Ocean: East...
AATTCACTCAGCGGAATCGCTTCATCCTCCATCAACTCCAAAGTTTCATCTAAGGCTTCAGGGGGTTCAGGCAACTCCAAATCAAGTGTAGAAACATCGCTAATCGGGCCAAGGTGTAATAATTTTATGTCTTTATCACGCACCCGTTTAGTGGTTTTAAAAAATGAAATATCAATCTTGTCACTCACGGAATCTACAATTGCAGCTTTACTCTTGTAGTAAACCAAGGCACCTTTTTTAAACTCTGACATACGCAATATCGGCTGTATTTTGAAAGGGGATTATATAAACATACTGTTTTTGTTTTTGCTAGGTTTAGTGGTTATGAAAATAGTTTTGTATGAAATCAATATTTATCTATTGATATATTATTCTAGTACATGTTAATATTTACCCCATCAAAGTATGGGGAAAATATTAACAAGGATATAGTATGAGCTTATTAGAAATAAACCCAAGTGTACTCAAAGAAGATGTGGATGTTGATTCACGTTTAAAATATCTGGAGCTAGATCGAGATAAATTAATAAGTGTGGTTCATGATGCAATGGCAGCTAGAGCAGACTGTACTGTCTTTGATGCAGCTAATGCTCCTGGTACTTTTGCCTATCTCTATGGTACAAGAAAATTACGCTTTGTATTTAGCGGGGATAGCTGGGCTTCAGATAGAACAGACTCAATTGAGGCTATTAAAAATACCGTATTAAAAATCAAAGTAATTTTTCAAAATGTTGATATTGCTTGTTCAATGGCTTTACCTCCAAAGCCTATATCAGAGAAAGGGCCAAGCTCAGAAAGAGCATGCTGGAGAAATCAGGGAGACCTATTTGGTTTTGAAAATCTCCCCCTAATCCATGCAGGATTGCAACAACCTGAAGATTACAAAACCTACTATTTAATGGTTGATAAGAATGGATCTGCAGAACTTAGTAGACCAATTATAGAAAATAAAACATTTTCTGCTTTCATTGAACGGATATTTATTGCAGATAGCGACTTGATAAATAACCCTCCTGTTGAAGACAGTATTACCACTTATACAGATGATATTGATTTTGATATAACGAAAAAGAAAGAAGGGTGACTACTTTTAATCGAAAAAGACTTGGCTTAGCTAGAAAAAGAAGAAAGATGTCGTGTAAAGCACTAGCTGAAAAAGCGGGTATTTCGCCAATCACAATATCAAGGCTAGAAAATGGGGATAATGAGCCTGATGAGAGTACAATTAAAAACTTATCTGTTGCCTTAGACTATCCTGAAGGCTTCTTTTTTGAAGAAACCCTAGATGAAATATCTGTCAATTCAGTAAGTTTTAGAAGCTTAAAAAGAATGAGTGCAAAAGAGAGAGAGGCGGCGATCTCAGCTGGTGAGATAGGGTTAGATATAATGCGCTGGGTTGATGAAAGATTCAATTTACCAGAGCAAGACCTTATTGACTTTAGTTCAGAGACTAATCCAGATGTTGCCTCAAGGTTACTTCGTGATCACTGGGGTATTGGGGATAAGCCTATAGCTAATTTACTTAAATTATTTGAGTCTAAGGGGATACGTGTATTTTCACTAACTGAAAATACTAGAACTGTTGATGCTTATTCGTTTTGGCTAGACGAAACACCTTTTATGTTTCTTAATACAATCAAAACGGCGGAGCGTAGTATTTTCGACTCGTCACATGAGCTTGCTCATTTAGTTCTCCATAAACATGCTGGGCCAAAAGCATCCATCTCAGCAGAGCGTGAGGCAGATCAATTTGCATCATCTTTTTTAATGCCAGAAAATGATGTTAAAGCAATAATGCCAAAATTTATAACAACTGACATAGTTATTAATTATAAAAAAAGGTGGAAGGTTTCGGCAATGGCATTAGCGTATAGACTGAATAAACTTGGCATGCTAAGTGAATGGAGATATAAATCTACATGCATAGAACTTAGTAAAAGGGGGTATAGATCTGGAGAGCCGGTGGGTATAAATCGAGAGGTTTCAACTATTTGGAAAAAAATAATTTCAAACTTATGGGCTGACAAAAAGACAATTGAAGAAATGGCGAAATCATTACATTTACCAGTTGAAGAAATACAGGAATTAATTTTTAGTTTAATATCAGAAAAGGATGTGAAATTTCCTAATATAAAAACAACTAAATTAAGAGTAGTAAAGTAATTACTTATTTATAAAATATAAAATCCTGTAATTAATAGAGCCAGACTCAATTGATCATGTTCCTCATACAAAATATCGAAAAATAGGGGGGGTAAATACAAGTGCATCAAAAAGTAAAATAATTGAAAAATACAAGAACAAAATAATTGAAATAAAAAACCCTGATATGGATGCATTAGTGTTCTGTATGATCTTTCGTAGGTGTTTGGGACTCAGGGCCGGGATTGTTCTTTAATCGCTGATGGCGATTAAAGAATCCTTCGTACCTCAGGACCGTCGTCGTGCCTCCTCCGCCCAATATTGCTAGAACCTAGATTCCTCAATTAAACAAGATAAATTGCACCACTGAGATGGGGTATGGCTTTGTTGTAACTTCACAGAAGGGAATAACCATTCTATGAAGTTACGTCGCGCCATACCCCATCTCAGTAGCACACTTTACCTTGCTTAATTGAGGAGTCTAGGTTGAACGCAATATTGTCGAACCGGTCAGGGTTCTCGTCCGTGCCTCTTCGACAGAATTAAAAAAGCCCCCTGACGCGGATGCGTCAGGGGGCTTTTTAAATTATGGGAGGCAGGGATTCGAACTGGATTTTAAGTTATTGTAAAGTAAAATATATTTAATTATTAGCATGTTAAGTACCGTCATAGATACCGTCATATTTTTTGGTTTTCTGTAAAGCTATTTTGAATTGATTATCTATAGGCAATAGCGATTATTTATTGGATTTTAATATAAAATAAGTATCATTGCTTTAAGGGATGTAAATAAGGAGCATGCTATCTTGAAAATTTTTTTGAGACAATGAGTCCGACACAATATATAGTCATTACTCTAGAAATCATTACAGCCACATTGTAGTGCGAAAAATCCAATACATAGCTTTAAATTTTATTACTTAGGTATGCCAATGAAATCTGTACGAAATATTATCTTTAGAAACCTAACAGATGCAGATTTTTTTAATATAAATAAGCCTACTGGAACAGAATCATCTGGTGGTGGGCAGGCATACATAGATTTTCCTAGTCGATCTATTGGTATTTCTGACTGGCATAATTTTTTTGATAGTACTTCAAACTTAAAAAAAACAAAAGCCACTCAAGGACCATGCTGGATATTCCCTATCTATAGCATAGGTGTAAATATCGATGGACAAACTAACCAAGAATTAAAAATATATCAACGAAGGGATGCATCAGTAAGCATTACTAGTCAAAAAATTTATTCCAAACAATCAAATAGAGTGGATGCATGGAATCCAGATAATAATTTCCCTAAACCGTTTGATAACACTGATAGAAATCAGTGCCCAGAAGGTCTGATAGTCTACTTGGTTTCAACTTTTGAAGGACAAGTCTGGGCTGGCTGGTATCTAAATGATGGCTCAAGCCCGCTACCTGTTGACAACAAAAAAGACTACGAACTAATGTCAGGAATGCTATCAAACACTGTAACAAAAGAAGGTCATAGTGGAATGATAAGTTTTCAGCAAGGCGAGCTTAACCTTGATATATCAAATATAGAAACTCCTTTTCTCTTACAAGCATCAGCTTCAGCACCTGAAAAGTCTATCATTAAAAATGACAAGAGTGCATCAGTAGTTGATGAAGAATATATAGAGCAACTCTTTGATGATGATACCCATATCACAACACCTGAAGTAATAGAAGCAACCGTCAAGGTTAGAAAAAGAAATACCAAAATAGTTAAGCTCCTTAAAGATCTATACGAGCATAAATGTCAGGTTACAGGTGATGAATTCACATTTAAGAAAAAGGATGGAGTTGGTTATACAGAAGCACATCACCTTATTCCACTAGGTGATGGTGGCTTTGATAAACCCGAAAATTTGGTGATTCTAAATCCATTAGTCCATAAGTGGTTTCATTATGCAGATATTGGAAATATAGATTTGAGTAAGATGAAACATCTAGAGGATGGTAGTGCAACTTTAGACATAACTGTTAATGATAAAAACTATAAAATTCACTGGCACGCGAAACATGCAAGTCTATTCAAAGAATAATATTTAGGCATAAGTATAATTTAAATTACCCTGCATGAGCAATAATTCTTAGAAACTGGCAGATAGATTATAATGATAAATTTGCCAGAAGAAGGCTTCATCTACTTAACTCATATCCAAATGTATTAAATATTCCGTAAGCTTTTGATCAAGTTTACTTTTGTTACTCCTAAAACGTGCATGTTTAAATTCATCAATATAAACATCTCCATAGGGAGCTAATAAAGCAATAAAGTCTTCCATGGAAAGTAGCCCATCTTCACTATAACTAATTAAATAACTGGAACATGACATATTTTCAATTATTTGTTTAAATGAATCTCTTATTTTAGTTTTTGTACAAAAGTTAGAATATTGGTCACGCCATGGTCTCAACCCACTAACACCAATAGCTTCTGGCTCGTCACCTCTAGCAATAGTTTCTAATACATGGTAATTAGCAGCATATTGCCTTTTCATATATGGTGGATCGATATAACATAAGTCACATGTAATTTTTTTAGACACCTCTTCAGCATATCCTTTATAGACCTTATGATTCTCTGTATCTTTTCTTGTTAGCAATACAGATGGACTCAACTTAATCTCATCTTTCGCTCTCCCAGATAGCTTTGCCAAGTGATGGCCATAAGTTCCTGCAATATTTGCGATATCATTTGTCGCCATTAATAAATCATGCTGAAGCAAACTATATTCGAGGTCTGTTATACACCTATCAGAATACAGTTCAGACAATGCTATACGTATACCATCAATTTTCGCGGCATTGATACTGCTAAAATAATTTCTTGGCTTTAAAGTATTTTTGGGACTTCCATCTAATGAGAACTCTTTCCAAAAATAACCTTTTACTGAGTCTACATTCGATAACGCATTGATGATTTTGTCATATGAACTAAGATCAAATAAATTTAATTCATCCTGAATATAGAACTTTTCAATAAAGTCAGCCGCAGCTTTAAATTCAGGGTACTTGTTAAACTTAAGTCCTACTATTGCATGATGATATGAGTACGTCATTAAGTCGTTTGCAATGACGCTAAAGCCCTTTTCTCTTAATGCAATTGAAACAGAGGCTGTTCCACACATTAAGTCTGAGACAGTAGAATGCTGCGGTGTTAATTTAGATATTTTATCAACAACTTTATTAACTATTTTTGACTTCGAGCCAATATATCGGTGTCCCATCTAACAACCTATTTCGAAAATATCATATTAGTATTGATTTTTTTTAATGCTCGTACAGGCTTTAGGGATTCAATTTCATCTAAAGTGGTAAAAATTGTATCATAATCAGACTCTGTTAAATCAAACAATTCTGCTACAAGACGTTCAATTTTCGCGTCAGCTTTAGGGGTTATACAATCGCTATAATTTATATTATCTGAAACTAACTTAGTAATTGCAGTTACAATATATTGTTTATCGCCTAGTAAATCTTTTAGGTCAGGTAACGGCACGTTTAATATTTGCTTTTGCGTAACATACGCATGGGATCTCCATTCCGTTTCACCATGTTTCTTAATTGTGTAATAATAAATTGCTCTTGAACTTAAGACTCCTAGGAAAAACTCCAATGGGATTATATTTAAAATACTATCCAAGGCTTTAAATATATAAACAACTTGATTTGTATGAGAGTTTTCATAGTCAATAGTAGCTGATATTCCAACACCAGTTTTTCTTACTATAAGTTTTGGCGAACTGTACAAGCTAGAATCTTTATAATTTATACCTTCTTTATCAAGATCTATCCAATATCTATTAGTTATTTTGTATCGCTGTATATTCTCTCCTACGATTATAGGGGAACATCCATCTCTACGTTCTTTATATATAATAGTTTCTTTTTTTAAGGAGCTTTTTAATAAGTTTGTCTTACAGTGAGGACATAGAACATATTCCTTATTTGATAATGGCATCCATTTATAACAATTATTACATTGTAAAATCCTACCAGTTTTTGATAGTTCAACCCCTCTTGAGCTAGATAAAAAACTTCTAATACTGCTGTTAGACTTATTTATTTTAAGTAAAATATTCTCTTCACTTTCTGACATATCAATATCAAAAAGAAAATCATTATTATTAATAAACCTACTCTGTTTTATATCATGAGCTAACTTATGCTCTGCTTCTTTAAAACTAGAGAGACCTAGCAAAATATTTTTTCTTGATTCTGGCGTCAACCGCATACATTGTATATTGTTGTTTTCATTAAATTTAGATTTTTGACATATTAGAATCACGCAGGCTCGATTCACTCCTTCAAAGAACTTTTCACCCAAGCGAGCAATATATTTAATTTTTGTATTACTTAATATTAAACCGCGTAATTCTTTCCTTTCTTGTGAGAATAATGAATCAGGTAAGATAAATGCTAAATATCCACCTTCTTTAGTATTATAAATTGCAGATTCCAAAAAGAGGTCAGAAGTATCGAATTGCCCTTTAAATAAGGTGTAATATTCTTTTGAGATATCATTTCTGTATGATTTTACTTCGGCTCCCCACGGGGGGTTAGCGATGATAATATCAAACCCTGCTTTAGCATCAAAACTATCTTTGAGCCTAGACCAACCGCTATTGCAGTTTTTTATTTTATAAGGATAGATTGCATTAGTGTGAACTAGATTGTGTTTTTTTGATCTTATACTTTGACATAAATTAATCCTACTCCTTGCCTGAGAAATAGCTTTTTTGTCAAAATCAATACCACATAAAATTTCTTTAGGACATGACTGATTAGAACCTCTAAATATACTCTTATTCTCAAATGCTACTTTGGTTAATGAGTCCCAAATGTTTACTAGCAACTCCCCCTTACCACATGCAGGATCTAAAATTCTTATCATGTCCATATCTATGGATTTTTTAGATTCTGTTTTTAAATCTTCCAGCAAAATTTCTAAAACTTTATCTGATACGTATTTGGCTAATAGTTCAGTAGTATATACAGCCCCCTTCTTTTTAATAGTAGAGCGTGTACCTTCTGATAAATATAATCCCTGTGTTTCTGATTCATTACTTAAATTTTCTTCAGAGTAGCTATCTAACATAGCTATGACTCCCTAGAAGGGTTTGAATCGATAAATAAATCTTTTTGCTTAGCAAGCTCATAATTCTTAATATAATCTTTCATGAATGAACGAAGCACCTGTGCAGCACTTAAATCTTCCTCTTTACATGCTGAAACAAACAAATCACGTAATTCTGGCTCTACTCTGATTCTAAAACCTGCTGACTTCAAAATATGGATATCCAATGGATGTACGGTGTGTATCCATATTGTTGCTTATTTATACTGCATTTGCAAACTAATAGTTCCTTTTTATCTCTAAAAGAGCTTGGCTAAACTAGTACAGCCCAGAGTAATAATTTATTCAAACTTTCTAAACCACTACATTATTTCATCCAGCTGTTTTTTAACATTAATTAATAACTGTTTTGTAGTTAATGTGGAGTTTAATTTTAAATAGCACAAAGCAACCATAGTAGTAGGTTCTAGTTCTAACTCCTTAGCCAGCATTTCAATTTTCTTTAGTGTAGGCGCACTAACACCTCTTTCTATCTGACTGATATAAGTACGACTAGATACATCGCCAAAATCTTCCTGTGTTTTTCCTCTGAATTTTCGGCACTGCTTTAAAGCTTGTCCAAATGCTATATCCGTCTTATCTCTATTATCATTCTTATCCATGTATTCTGCTCAAATAGAACACATAAGACACTAACGACAACTATAGCACTACAAGCTATAGTTGTCATTTTGTATAGTTTGTATATAATGAATGCTATAGTTTGCATTTATTGCAAGATCATATAATTAATAAAACTAAAGGAAAATCAATGAAAACTACTTTATACATATTACTAATATTTTTAGCCCTAACAGGGTGTTCTTCTAGTAACACAGTAAAAAGCTCAGCACGTTCGACCATAAAAGCACCAGTAGAATCAAGCCAAGCACTTTATCTTAAGGGCATAGAAGCACAAAAAAAGGGATTCTTTAAACAAGCAGTAAAACTGTACCAAAAAGCGGCAAATCAAGGTCATCATTTGGCACAAAATGCTCTTGGTGTTAAATATGGAAGAGGTCAAGGAGTACCGCAAGACCACAAAAAAGCCTTTTACTGGCTAAAAAGATCTACCGACCAAGCCCCAAGCTTTAATGCTAATTTTAACCTTGCTTTACTCTACATCAAGGGAATAGGGGTAGATAAAGATTACACAAAAGCTATTAACAATTTTCAGATTGCTTCACAACTTGGTAATGTCGATGCCACTAACTGGTTAGGGCAAATATATGAAAAAGGTTTAGGAGTGAATGCAGATATAGAAAAAGCTCGTCTTTATTATATTGATGCTGCAACAAAAGGAAATTCAGCTGCGATAAACAATTTGGGGAATTTAGCTCAAAGGGGTAAAAAATATAAACAAGCTCGTCAGTGGTATGAAAAAGCAAAAAAACTTGGAAGCAAAGTAGCAATTAAAAATATTGACACTTTAAATAAGAGAGGTCTGTAATGATGAAATTTTTTTTATTAACTACTCTCGTAATCCTTCCATTCCTAGCCAATGCTGACCCATCTCCTTTTGGGTTAGAAATCAGTATAGCTACCGTCGAATCGTCTAAAGCAAAATATCATATGAAATATGCTGGCGAAAATCGTTATAACGCTGGTGATATGTATAATCTTAATGTTGAAGAGATCAGTATTGAAGGACTTCAATCAGCAACGGCTATTTTCGATAAAGAGAAAAAACTCGTAGCAATACTAACTACTTTCTCAAAAAACAAATTTGATTATCTTTTTTCAACAATGAAAAAGAAATACAAAATGTCATCAAAAAACATTCCATTTGTGGGCAATAAGTCAGCAACTTTTAAAAACGGGAATTCAACTATTGTGCTTAATGCCCCACATTTAAGTTTCCAAATGAGCATGAACTATATCAATAATGATTTTCAAAAAACCTACCAAGAGATTAAACGTAAAGAAGCTCAAGCTAAAAGAAAAGCAGAACAGTCAAAACTGTAGATAAACAAATGTGGCTTCAATCTTTTGAAGCTACCACTTCTCTTTCATAAATTTTCATAATTTCCGCACCGTCGTCATAGTTCGGTTGCTTTCGTTTTCCCACTCTCAGCTTTGATAGCATCGTTCGATTAATTTCAGTTAGTTCAGCCATTCGGTAGTCATTAAGTCCAATATCTCTAAGATCAGTGAGAATTTGAGCAAAGTCTGTTTTAGTTCTAGCCATTGTATATTCACAGTTGTTGAGTTTTTAGAGAATAACAAAAAAAGCGACAAGCGGCACTATTTATATATTGACAATAGCGACTATAGTCGCTATTTGTTTGTCTTATGAATATACAAACAAAAAATAATACTCAAATACAAAAACTAGCAAAGACAATAATGACGGCATATCAAATAAATCCTGATGATCTTGTTTCTTCAAATAACTATGTTGCTAAAGAAACTCATCAAGAAGCAACAGAAACTTGGATTAAAGATTCTTTATTGAATCTTGATGAGAAACTTACTGACAGTGTTCTGCCTATCCTCGTAGATCGCTTTGAAGAATATTTAGCAGATAGAAAATTCATATGATCACTCAACCAAAAATAAGTGTCGGTGATGAGTTTTCTTGAGAATTCATCGCCAAAAATCCTGATAAGAAAGTTTCTCAAGTAAAGAAGTCGTACTTAGTTTTTAATATTCAAATCGACCGATTGCCTATTACCGCTATAGCATGGAAAGAGTCATGCAAGGGATTAAAAAATGTCTCGCACGGGAAAAAAGTAGGTATTGAAGGACAGTGGCATATGTTCAATGGACTCTGGCAAGTTAAATGCGCTTCTATAACAAATTTATACAGAGAATCAAAAGAAGTTTCACAAGCTAGAGTACGGTTACGAGTAATTTTATCATGGCTTCCAAATAGCCCTTTAAGAGAATTTATTCTAAGTATCTTTAATGATAAAAATATTCTTGAGAAGTTTATAATCGCTCCAGGAAGCATAAGTCATCACCATAACTATAGGGGTGGACTACTTGTTCATTCAGCAGAAACTGCCTGGCAAGTCTTTAACAACCAACAGTTACAACCAGATGACAGGCATTTTGGTGCAGTTATTGCTTTGCTACACGACATTGGAAAAATTTGGTCTTATTCAAGTAACAAGGCAATAACAGAGCTAGGATCATATGTTGATCATGAATTACTAACTTTAGAGGTTCTTGCACCACACCTGAACTGGTTAGACCATGTAGATGCTCAATTAGCTATAGCAATTCGTTATTCTTTAGTGTGGAAGAAGAAAAGCTATGACTCTATCCCAAAAATGGATGTAATTGAAGTTCTTAAATCTGCCGATAGATTAAGTGCAGGATCAAGCTTAATTTAACATGAGTAACATCTCTCACATTACTAATAAAAAAGAAAAACTCATCAATCAACTTATTGATGAGTTACACGATAACTTAGCAACAATTGAAGAATTAGACGATATTAATGTGCATAAAATCTATCAAATAAATATTCTTCGAGCTGAGATATTACAAGTAAATTCAAGTTTCAGAGATAATTCTCAAATAGCTTTGAAAGAAAATTTCATTAAAAAACAATTAAAATAAAGAGATATTATGACAGATAAAAGCAGAGTAATTTGTTCAATAACTGCATTCACAGTTTTGGCATTTTTTATGACAATAGAATATTTTCCAGCGGATTTAATTTTACAAATCTATATAGCTGTTACTAGTGAAATTGCAATATATGAGCTGATTGGACTTGCACCACTCATGCTTTTCTTTAGTGTAAAAGAGCATGATTTCGGTTATGTACTACTGTTAATAATATTAATGTCGGGGCAAGTATTGTTTGTGAATGTATACGCGGATACATACCAAATTGAGACCTCTCCAGAAACGCAAAAACCAGTTGAAAACAATCGTGTTTTTTACGAGCCTTGGGCTTTGAAAATTAAATTTAGATCAGATAAGCATATGTCTCTGTCTTAGACGAGTGCGCTCGCGCGCACACGGATCAGACAGTGACATATGCGATAAAAAATAATAAATCATTAATAAACAATAACTTATATTAAATCTATCAATGAATTTAGCTTTTTAAATCAGTGAAACTGATTTTTATTTGCTTTTAAGAAAATAAGATCATAGAATTATTCATATTAAGAGCTAGCTATGTTGCTAAGTTCTTAACAACATACTGTGAGGTGTTTTACTCACAGAATCTACGACATTTACTGTCATCAATCGTGTAATTTCAATATAACCTATTGGGTCATTGCAACGATTCTTAAAGCATTATTGCCTTCTTAATTTTCAACTAGTGCAAAAATTAGCTTTCACTAGCCTTAAATATTTTTGTTCTTTGATTCATTAATTAAGAGAATAACTGCTATTTCACTTTTCATTTCTTTTTATTTATTTAGGGAAATTCAATTCGACAGAACATTGATTTAAAATCATTGTTTTTGAAGTATATGAAAAACTCTATATAAAAAGTATATCTTGAGTTAATACTCATAATAAAAAAGTAAGTAGACATTTAATCAACGCATTTCTTATGCATTTCTATATCAAATTGATTGTCAATTTGATTCTTCAAAATTAGAGGAGTTCAGCTATGACTTATTATGACTTTGTTTTTTGAGCGGTTAACAACCATCATCAAAACTGGCTTTTTATAAGACTATCTTTTATCTCACTTTTACCCAATCGGGCTTTTGTATTGTCAAGTACAGATGAGTGATTAACACTTAACAAATGATTTGTACTGATATGAGTTTGTGATAAGTCTGCTGATATAGAAAAACTAATTTAATTTAGTAATAAACAATTTTTTTATATTTATATCAAAGGATAAAATCATGGACAAATTAACATATCAGCTTAAAGAACTAAGAGACAGCAATCGAGAAGGAAGCTTTTCAACACAGCAAGCCAGACAAGAAGCTCACAACTTAATAGCAAGTCAGTTAAAAGAATTGGGCTTTAATCAAATGAATGTCAATGCTTTGAAAGAAAAGCACGCTGTGGCTCTTGTTGAAAACTGGTTAAAAAAAGGCATTTCATCTGGCACAATGAAAAACAGGATGTCCCATTTTCGATGGTCAATTAAAAAGGTAAACCCTGCTCGTCAAATACCAACAAACAAGGAACTTGGAATTAAGAATCGCTCTTATGTTACTAACATTAGTAAAGCAGTTAAATTAGAGCAAAAACATCTAGATAAGATTAATGACCCAAATATTAGAAATAGCTTGAGAGCCCAGGCAGCTTTTGGCATTAGAAGAGAAGAGTCGATGAAAATAATAATAGCTATAGCTGATAAAGGAGATCATTTAGCCCTGAAAGGGCAATGGTGTAAAAATGGCAGACCTCGTAATATTCCTATTTTAACTTCTCAGCAACGCGCATTAGTAAATAAGTTAAAAACGATATGCGGTAATAATTCATTAATACCCCCAGATAAATCTTATAAACAACAAATGACTACTTATAAGAATACTGTTCCAAAATCTGGGCTAGATGGAAAAGCTCACGGGATTAGACATAAATATATTCAGGATCGCTATAAGGCACTGACAGGAAAAGGTTGTCCTGCGTGTGGAGGAAAAAGACAACGAGATATGACAAAAGAAGAGCGTGCTATAGATAAAGAGGCTCGGCTTCAAATCGCAGAAGAAACAGGGCATAGTAGAGAGCAAGTAACTTCGACTTACCTGGGGAGTTAATTATCATTGCCATTATAAAAGCCTAAATCATTTATTGATTTAGGCTTTTATTTTTTAACACTTATTTAAAGAGTCCCATGTTTAAATCTTCTATAAGCTTTAAAATATCTTCAACTTTCCATGCAACAGTACGTTTTGCTAGTTTCACAGGTTGAGGATAGATTTTTAATTTTACTCCATCCATCCATGCCGTACGACCAATCGGTATTATTGCAGGGATTCCTTTTTGCTTATCGCCAATAATTTGGCTCAGGCGCAAATAACCTGTTGGTGGGATTTGGTGAAATTTAGGGGTCATAGTTCTTTCCGCTATTTTATTTATAATTTCCTACTTAGAGGGATAAAATAGAGAGTTGAACCAAAAAATCTTTTACAAAGTCTAAACTTATCTCTATTGAAAAACTTCAAGATAATCTGGTGTGGTGTCATGAAGACGTAGATAATTTACAAACAAAGCAAAGTTGCTTTTTTGTAATAATGTTCGTAAAGAACGTTAAAGTACTAATTTTGATTTCGCGCTAGCGACGCTATTTCATTCATTTACTACTACGAATGAATGTATATCATTATAGTTTAAAGAGTAGATTGCAATTTTCATGAAAAATAACTTAAACATTTTTCATGAATTAGTGAGAGTAAAGCTTTATTACATCTGCACCATCTCGAAGTTGATATAAATAATCAGAGTATTCTTGCATCATTTTTTTTCTTTGAGGTAGGTACTTAGCGCGATTATAAGCAGCTCTTACCTTGTTTCTCTCAGCGTGGGCAAGTTGTACCTCTATCCAATCGAAGTTGTAGCCTTGCTCGTTTAGAAGTGTTGAAGCAGTAGCTCTAAAGCCATGCCCAGTTACCTCTTCTTTTGTATAATCCATTCTTCTTAAAGCTGCGTTAACTGTATTTTCAGACATTGGACGAGATTTAGAACGAACAGATGGAAAGACGTACCTCTCATTCCCTGTTAACTTTTTTACTTCTTCTAAAATCTCAATAGCTTGCTTGCTTAAAGGTACTATATGATCCGCTTTCATTTTCATTTTTTTAGCAGGAATCAACCATTCAGACTTGTCAAAGTTAAATTCTTTCCATTCCGCGCTTCGTAGTTCTTTTGGGCGAAGAAAGACTAATGGGGCAAGTCTAAGAGCAGACCTTGTAATAAAGTCACCAGAATATCCATCTATAACACGTAATAACTCTCTTAGCTTAATAGGGTCTGTTATTGCAGCAAAACTAGTCACCTCTACAGGCACTAACGATCCGATTAAACTTGCCGCAGGATCAAGTTTTGCTCGACCAGTAATTATTGCATATCTGAAAACTTGGCTACAAACAGAACGGACGCGGTGTGCTGTTTCATAGAAGCCTTGAGCTTCAATACGTTTTATCATCATTAATAATTCAGGTGCTGTAATTTCCGTAATAGGTCTATTACCAATGTGATCAAGAGCATGATTTTCTAAACGCCCCTTTACGCTTGTAAAGTGGCTATCAACCCAAGATGGTTTTTTAGTATCAAGCCATTCAAATGCAATTGCAGCAAAAGTATTACCAGCTTGGTAAAGTTTCATACTCTTTACAACTTTTCTTTCATGAGAAGGGTCTACACCACCCGTTAACAACTTTCTTGCTTGATAATGAGACTCTCTTGCTTCTTGTAAAGATACATCAGGAAATTTTCCGAAAGCGAGTGTCTTACGCTTTTTAAGATAACGATAATCATAGCGCCAATACTTGCCTTTTGGCTTAATTAATAGGTATAGACCCATTCCATCGGCTATTTTATATGGCTTTTCTCTTGGTTTAGCATTTTTAATAGCTATTGCAGTGAGCTTCATTTGACGGTATCTCCATTATTTTGCTTAAGATACCGTCAAAAGTACCGCCTAGTTATGCAGGCTGTCAACGATTATTGCCGAACCTCTGCGAACAAGAAAGGCATAAAAAAGCCCGCTAGAATGCAGGCTTAGTACGTTCATGGACTTTAATGAACTATGTTATGGCGGAGAGGCAGGGATTCGAACCCTGGGACGGTTTAACCCGTCGCCGGTTTTCAAAACCGGTACTTTCGGCCACTCAGTCACCTCTCCACTTCCCACTAACTTCTGGGAGCGCGTA
>Ga0256834_1001606_pt1 | contig 15073 bp, 10 predicted proteins | sample 4281140metaG_FD_190536 | JGI IMG/M metagenome (GOLD analysis project Ga0256834, IMG submission 190536) | Hydrothermal vent microbial communities from East Pacific Rise, Pacific Ocean - 4281-140 | ecosystem: Environmental > Aquatic > Marine > Hydrothermal vents | place: Pacific Ocean: East...
ATTATCGTCACAACTACTATCAGTAAGTTGGCATATATATAGCCTATATTAAATAAAAAAAATGATAAAATAATTACACTCAAAATTTTTATAAAAAATTACTTTCTACCTATACGCCCCCCCCCCCTCAGCATTCTTCACTCCTTCGCATCTTCGCGTAAATTCTACCGCACCCAGCCTTCGCAGGGATGACAGCATATATTTAAGGCTTATTACCGTTTTGTTTCACAAAAATACTTTTTGTGACTATCTCCATTTAAGATAGCATCACTGATGGCACTAAATGTCTTAGGTTTATTTTCAATTTCACTAAGAACCTCTTTGCACTCTTCTTTGGAATAACTATACTCTTTTCTTACCTGATACTCAGAAGTAGAAAGCATAGAATTGCTATCTTTATCATTATAAAACAACCTTAAAGTATTGCTCTCTATAAAATCTGATCTACTATACTCACGCTTTACTTTAGGAGGTTTCTGCGAAGAAGACTCACCTCCAAAAGATATACTCCCTAATGTGGGGGGGGGATTTTTATATTTAGTATCGAACAGCACAGCATATGCATCACGTACTTCTGTTTCATCCAACATTTCATCGCCATTAATATCTATATCTTCAAAATAAGCTGCAACTTGAGGGGCTTTGATCATACGCGATGAATTATCACTAGCCAGTACTGGCGTGCCATAACCTAAGATCAAAGGAAATAATAATAACTTGTAATTCATAAATAACACTCCTTTAAATTTTATTACCACTTTGCTTCAAGTCGATATTCAGACATAGAGCGCGGAGTTCTTTGGTTAGAACGTTGAAACTCTCTGGAATACCGATTTCGAAGTTGTCCTCGCCGCGCACGATAGATTCGTACACTTTAGAGCGACCAGCAACGTCATCAGACTTAACCGTTAGCATTTCCTGCAAGGTGTGCGCCGCGCCATAAGCTTGCAACGCCCACACTTCCATTTCACCGAAGCGCTGTCCACCGAACTGAGCTTTACCGCCAAGTGGTTGCTGAGTTACCAGTGAGTACGGCCCGATAGAACGTGCATGGATTTTATCATCAACCAAGTGATGAAGCTTAAGCATGTACATAACGCCCACAGTCACATCACGGTGGAAATATTCACCCGTACGACCATCAATCAAACGCATTTGCCCTGATGTATTCAGGCCTGCTTTTTCAAGTAGCTCGGAGATATCGCCCTCATGCGCACCATCGAAAACAGGAGTACCCATAGGAACGCCGTCACGTAAGTTATTTGCCATTTCAACAACTTGAACATTATCGAGTGGCTTAACTTTATTAGTAAACTCACGCTCGCCATAAACTTCTTCAAGCTTAACATCCAAGACTTTACGCTCATCAGAGGTAATGTCTTTTTGATTTTGGAAAGCATCAACCATCTCACCGATTTGCTTACCAAGATTAAGCGAAGCCCAACCTAGGTGAGTTTCCAAAATCTGACCAACATTCATACGTGATGGAACGCCCAAAGGATTAAGCACGATATCTACTGTGCGGCCATCTTCAAGATATGGCATATCTTCTTGCGCCATAATGCGAGAAACCACACCTTTGTTACCATGACGACCAGCCATTTTATCACCCGGTGCCATTTTACGCTTAACCGCAACAAAGACTTTAACAACTTTCATAACTCCTGGTAATAACTCATCACCACGTTGAAGTTTTTCAACTTTGTTTTCAAAACGTTCTTTAAGATCATCGATAGCCGCATCAAATGTTTTTGACATCGCTTCGATTTCTTCCATGCGTGTTTCATCTTCAATGGCAAGCTGCCTCCAAATACCGCGTTTCATGTCATCAAGAGCAGCCTTGGTAATTACAGACCCTTTCTTAACACTAGAATCTCTCGGAGCAGACGCAACCTTATGACCATCAAGCATATGCGATAGGCGATCATAGAAGCCATCTTCAATAATACGGCGTTCATCATTACGATCTTTTGCCAAACGTTCAATCTCATCTTGTTCGATTGAAAGTGCGCGCGCATCTTTATCAACGCCGCGACGGTTAAATACGCGAACCTCAACAACTGTTCCAGATGCACCTGGTGGAAGGCGAAGAGATGTATCTTTAACATCTGCTGCTTTTTCACCAAATATAGCACGCAACAACTTCTCTTCAGGAGTCATGGGCGACTCCCCTTTTGGCGTTACTTTACCAACAAGAATATCACCAGGGTGAACTTCTGCGCCGATATGAACAATGCCAGCTTCATCCAAATGCTTTAACGCTTCCTCACCGACATTTGGAATATCGCGAGTAATTTCTTCTGCGCCAAGGCGTGTGTCACGAGACATCACATCGAATTGCTCCAAATGGATAGAAGTATAGACATCATCACGAACAACGCGCTCATTAATCAGGATTGAATCCTCGAAGTTGTAACCATTCCAAGGCATAAATGCCACAACCATGTTACGACCCAAAGCAAGCTCACCAAGATCAGTAGACGGCCCATCAGCAATGATATCGCCAGCTTTAACCATATCACCGACCTTTACAAGTGGACGCTGGTTAATGCATGTATCTTGGTTTGAACGCTGGAACTTGGCTAGTTTGTAAATATCAACAACAGCTTCATCCGCGCGCTGTATCTCAGTTGCCTGAACAACAATGCGCTGAGCATCAACTTTTGTAATGATACCGCTACGAGTTGCAACAACAGAAGCACCAGCATCACGCGCGACAATAGCTTCCATGCCTGTACCAACGATTGGCGCAGCAGAGCGAAGTAACGGCACTGCTTGACGCATCATGTTCGAACCCATAAGAGCGCGGTTAGCATCATCATTTTCAAGAAAAGGAATAAGGCTGGCCGCAACAGAAATCATCTGCTTAGGAGATACATCCATAAAGTCAATATTATCTGAAGTAACAATTACGTTCTCACCAGCTTGACGACAAGAAATAAGGTCATTCTCAAAACCACCAGCTTTTGTCAAAACCGAGTTCGCCTGAGCAATTGTATATCTAGCCTCTTCCATAGCAGGCATATAAACAACTTCCGATGTAACCTTACCATTTTCAACTTTTCTGTATGGGCTTTCAATAAAGCCATATTGATTAACTTTAGCAAATGTAGCCAGCGAATTAATCAGACCAATATTCGGCCCCTCAGGAGTTTCAATCGGACAGATACGACCATAATGAGTTGGGTGAACGTCACGAACTTCAAAGCCAGCGCGTTCACGCGTAAGCCCGCCCGGCCCAAGCGCAGAAAGGCGACGCTTATGAGTGATTTCCGACAATGGGTTTGTCTGATCCATAAACTGGGAAAGCTGGGATGAGCCAAAAAACTCACGCACAGCAGCCTGCAATGGCTTAGAATTAACCAAATCATGGGGCATATAAGTGTCAATCTCAACAGATGACATACGCTCACGAATAGCCCTTTCCATACGAAGCAAGCCAACGCGAACTTGGTTTTCCATCAACTCACCAACACTTCTAACACGGCGGTTTCCAAGGTTATCAATATCATCAACCTCGCCTTTACCATCTTTAAGATCATGAAGATACTTAACGATAGCAAGAATATCTTTCTTACAAAGAATACGGAATTGATCATCAGCGTCCAGCTCAAGACGCGCATTCATTTTAACGCGACCAACAGGTGATAGATCATAACGCTCTGCGTCAAAGAATAACGACTCGAATAATGCAGAAGCAGAATCAACTGTAGGCGGCTCACCTGGGCGCATAACACGATAGATATCGATTAACGCCTCTTCGCGAGTATCACATTTATCAGCCATCAAAGTATTGCGGATATAAGGCCCTACATTCAAATAATCAATTGCAAGCAATGGAAGCTCTTTAACGCCAGCTTCTGCCAACGCCTCAAAATCATTCTCTTCAAGCTCATGCCCCGCTTCGTATAAAACAGTTCCTGTTTGCATGTCAAAGATATCTTTTGCCAGATATTTACCAACAAGAATATCTTCTTGCAGCAAAATATCTTTCAATCCAGCTTCAACAAACTTTTTAGCTTTACGTGGAGTAATTTTAGCACCTTCTTCGGCAACAACATCACCTGTCTTTGCATCAATAAGATCATAGGCAAGCTTCACACCTTTAAAGCTTTCACCATCAAATGCTGTCTTCCAGCCTTTTTTAGTCTTATTATATGTAACAGTTTCATAGAATGTTGCGAGGACTTCCTCATTAGACATTCCTTGAACCATCAAAGGATCGATCTCTTCATCATTCGCTAAAGCTTCAGCGCGCAAAGCCTCGGTTTCCGAGCCATCAAGACAACGCAAAAATGTTGTTAAAGGCAACTTACGGCGACGATCAATTCTTACATACATTTGATCTTTTGCATCAAATTCAAAATCAAGCCATGAACCACGGTAAGGAATTACACGCGCAGAAAATAGGTATTTGCCAGATACGTGCGTCTTGCCTTTATCATGATCAAAAAACACGCCTGGAGAACGATGCATTTGCGACACAATAACGCGCTCTGTGCCGTTAACAACAAACGTACCATTATGCGTCATCATTGGCATATCTGCCATATACACATCTTGCTCTTTAATATCACGAATAGAGCGAAGCCCCGTATCCTCATCAATATCAAATACAGACAAACGCAAAGTAACGCGAAGCGGCGCAGCGTAAGTCATTCCGCGCTGCTGACATTCCTCAACATCATATTTAGGATCTTCAAATTCATAACGAACGAAATCAATTTCAGCCTTATCACCAAAATCTCTGATAGGAAATACAGAAGCCAGCACCTCTTCCAAACCCAAAATCTCACGATCACCAGCGGCAATATCTTTTTGCTGAAAACGCTCATATGAATTACGTTGCAACTCAATCAAATTCGGCATTTGCGCGACTTCATCAATAGAGCCAAAGCAGCGACGGGCGCGTTTGCGACCTGTTAAGCTTTCAATAGAGTTAGGGGGAATGAATTCTTTAGATGTTTTGGCTTTTGCTGCGCACATATTTTTTTCCTACCTTTGTCTTGTTCCAAAGCAAATTAACCACTTACAACTCCATAATTAAGAGCCGAAGCGGTGTATTAATTAGCGTTTTCCGCTCTTGCGGATTGACGTCTCACTTACGAGTATCACATTTATCCTAGAAAAGTTTTTAGCTGTATGGCCTACCGCAAGGAACTTGTCAACCCTTAAATACCATAGACATGAAAAAAAGCACTCCCCGCACGATCTTGTAAATATACAAAACAGGGAATGCTTAATAATTTAAATTGATTATTTAAGTGACACGGTCGCGCCAGCAGCTTCCAATTTAGCCTTAATTTCTTCTGCTTCTGCTTTTGGTGCAGCTTCTTTAACAGCTTTACCACCAGCTTCAACAAGATCTTTAGCTTCTTTCAAGCCAAGACCTGTGATTGCGCGTACTTCTTTGATAACTGCAATTTTAGTTGGGCCCGCAGCTTCAAGGATAACATCAAATTCATCCTTCTCAGCAGCAGCTTCACCAGCCCCAGCAGCAGCGGCAGCAACAGGTGCAGCAGCAGCAGCGGCAGTAACACCCCACCTATCTTCAAGTCCCTTAGATAAATCAGCAACTTCAAGAACACTCCAAGTTGATAATTCATCAATCATTTTTTCAATTTTTTCAGCAGCAGCCATAATATTTCTCCTTTATATATAATTAATTCGCTGTAATTTTAATTTAATTACACCCAACCATTAGGGTATAACCAAAAATTCTTTACTTATGATTTCTCACCATAAGCTTTAGTAACACCTACAAGATCACGCGCAGGCGCAGCTGTAACACTCGCAAGTTTTTGCGCAGGTGCTTGAAGCAACCCGCAAAGCTTGGAGCGCAACTCATCAAGGGATGGTAATTTAGCCAGAGCCTCAACAGCCGCCACATCAAGAACCAACTCCCCCAATGATCCGCCAAGAATAATCAATTTATCATTATTCTTTGCAAATTTATATGCAACCTTCGCTGCCGCGACAGGATCTTGCGAAGAAGCAACGCCAGTTGGCCCTGCAAAAAGCCCTTCAATTGCCTCAAACTTAGTTCCTTTTAATGCGCGACGCGCAAGAGAATTCTTTGTAACCTTAAATGATGCGCCTTCATTACGAAGATTCCCGCGTAGCTCACTTAAATCTTCAACGCTCAATCCTGAATAATGCGTAACAACAACAAGCTCACTATTTGAAAATCTTTCATTCAAATTTTGTATTTCTGTTTCTTTTTCTGCCCGATTCATCGCCATGGGTCTTACTCCTATAATATTAATTATCACAATAAAAAAGCGGCTACCGATTTCACAATCGCGCCGCCCACTAAAAACAAAAGATAAAAAAGAAAATTAAAGCCAACGGCTTAAATAAATTTTCATTTCCCTAATCTATGCAGGATATTTCAACTTATATATAAGTCCCTACAGTCCTTGAGTGGGTATTAACTTAACGAGCTAGCTTTTAAAGACTTGCGCCCCACTCGTCAAGCCTTTTTTTTAATCAATTAAGAAAATACCAATATTAGCACCCCCAACTTAGGGTGTAAGGGTAAGATAGGGAGCTTCATTTGTGCTATTATGATTTACTACATTTCGCCAAAATCACAAAAGCAACACTTAGCAGTGCATAACAAATCCCTGCAATAATCAGCGTTTTATCAATTCCCATACTGATATTAAGGGCAATAGCAATAGAGCTTCCCAGCACTCCCGCTGCGCCGTTAATTCCCCAAAACCATGCAGTAGCGCGTGAATCAAACTTCTCGGTAAGACTTAGGCCTGTAGGAAAGCCAAAGCCCATAAGCATGCCTGATGGCGCGATAATGGCAATACTGATAAGTACGCGGGTAATGATATCAACCTCGGCAAAATCATGGAACACGTCTTTTAATATAACCGAAAGCACAAGTGCATAAGCGCAGGTGAGAAAGCACCATGTTATTTGTCTAGTAAGTGTATTTAGGGGTAATTTCTCTGATATTAAACTCCCGACACCTGCTGCGATTATAAGACTGAACAGCACAACGCTTAGACCGTAGATTGGATGACCTAAAAATACTCCGAAAGCTTGCAGCAGTGAAATCTCCATAAACATAAACCCAGCGCCGATCAAGAAGAAATATAATGTCCCTGCTTTTATGAAGGTAGAGCTTTTATCTTCTACTGTTTTCAATAGCGGTGCGATAATTACAAACGCCACCATAACCGCAGAGAATAATATAATTATATAAAGGTTAAATGTAGCCTTAGCCTGCCCCATGGAAACCTCTGCGCCCGTATGCGCGGGTGACATTACCATTTTAAAAATGTCCAAAGGCTTTGTTATTCGCGCTTGATTAAAGAAAAATGGGCGCATATCGGTTGATGGTGAGACATCAAAGAATTGCCTGTCCGAGATTTCATGCAGCTCATCTATATTTTCGGCAACGATTAGCTCGCTCAAAATTCCTTCTGGCGCGTCTTGATCAGGCATTAGGATAATTTTATATTCTTTATCTGCCGAAGTTCTGCGCAATGCAAATAGCTGATCCGAGGTAAAAGGAGATTTAGCAATAATAGTTGTAGCGATTTTACCCGAATTAATAATAGCAATATGATCGCGAACATTTTCAACGCCTTGATTAAACAAAGTAGCCATAGCAACTGAAAGAGTTCTTCCTGTGTCATCCATGGCATTTCCTGACCAGCGGCTGACTGTAAATACGCCATTATCACTTAGATCATTCATGAATATTGTCCATGCTTCAACCGTGTATAAGCCATTTTCAGAAAGAGCAAATGCGCCTGAACCTGTAGCAGCCCAAGTATCGATTAAACTCATTTGTATAAGATCTAGCTTTTCTGTGTTTTGCCGAAACCAACTGCGCGCTTCTTCGTTTAATATAGTTACACCCGATAGCTTATATAGGTTTGCGTATTCTCTATATACAGGATGATCCCTTAGCAGGTTTATTTGCACAGGGTTAACGTCTAGTGCGGTTACTTCCTCAACGCCGAAATATTTGGCTGAAAGCAAATCACGTCCGCCGCCAACACCAATTACAGCGGATTTCTTAATACCTGGCATGGTGTAGGCAACGTTAGTTACATCAAATTCCAAATAACTATGTTTAGTGAAATCACCATCAAATTTGGTGATAGGTGTTCCCGCATCACCATCAATAGTTAAATATTTCCCTGATACTGTGATATCGGTAGGGAATTTAGGTGATGGCCCCCATGCATATGGCTTGGCGTTAAGCACTTCATTCATTACGGTAATGCGAGAAATCGAATTCCATTCTTCATAATCTATATCAGCCATTTTGGTGAAATTATTTTTGATCCATATCGGATATAGCACAGGAGAAGGAAGCGCGATGTTAATTGCCCCTAATGCAAAAGTAGCGATAAGAAATGTAAAAGCTGTTTTCTTAAGGTTAAAATTATAGTGGCTGATTTTAACGTCTTTTTTATCGCTGCTTGAAACTGGAAAGAATAATGCAGAAATAAAGGCAGTTCCCGAGAGGAAGAGTACAGCCGATGGCGTGTCTATGCTCTCCATTAGGATAAGCGCGGCAATACAGCCAAGCCCCGCGCCGAGTAAATCTATTCCATATGTGCGCCCAACAGGAAATGGCGCGCGCGTTAAGGCAATCGTAATAGCAACACCTGCATGGTAATATGCAATGCTTGTAGTAAGCGCGGCAATGGGCAATGTCGCGAGTGTTTGCAGTGTGTTATTTGATACGATAGGGATAAATAGCTGCGCTACTAAGGCGATGAGGATAAAAAATCCAAATGCCATTGAGTGTTTCCTTGCAATAAGCCCGTAATTTTTGCGTTGATCTTCCTCAGATGAGCGGTAAATCTTGAGAGCCCCCATAGTAAGGCCGAACATTGCCATGCTTATCACTAAAAAGGATAAGTGATACCATGATGTAACAGAAAAAATCCTTGATTGAAGTATTTGAAGAGCCATAACCAGCCCAGCTAGTAAGAATACCCCGATATAAAAGGAAAGAGCTTTGTTTTTCATGTGGCTACCTAATCGTTAATTTTATAGAGCTTACCTTCTACCAAACAAATGTTCAATATCTTTTAGTGATAATTCGACATAAGTCGGTCTACCGTGATTGCATTGCCCTGATAACGGCGTTTCTTCCATTTGGCGTAACAGGGCATTCATCTCATATATATTTAATCTGCGCCCTGATCGAACAGAGCCATGACATGCCATGCTCGATAGTATTTCATTGAGCCTGTTTTCTAAAATATCACTACTGCCATGCTCTAAAAGTTCATCAATTAAATCATAAACAAGACGTTTCGTATCTATCTTAGAGCCTAGCAAAACTGGCACGCTCTGCACTGTTACTGCGCCAGAACCAAAAGCTTCTATCTCTAATCCCAGCTTTGAAAGGCTTTTTGCATGTTCTAATAATATTTGCGCATGAGTGTCTTCTAACTCAATAATATCAGGAGTTAAAAGCCCTTGCTTTTCGATGCCGCTTTTGGATAGTTGATCCTTGAATTTCTCGTAAGTAAGGCGTTCATGTGCAGCGTGTTGATCTACTATAACAAGGCCGTTTTGAGTTTGTGCGACAATATAATTCTCATGGATTTGTGCTTGCGCCGCGCCTAATGGGTATGATTGCGCTTCATCAGTAACTTCTTCAGCTTTTGCTGCGGGCATCATTTCGCCCGCTAAAGATGTTTGAGGTGCATATAATTGATGCGTATTTTCCGCTAAATTCCCGTTATTATGATTCCTTTGAGCGTAATATGAAGGAACGGCGGGCTTTGCCCCCCTGCTCATAGGAAGGGATGTAAAAGATTTCAGCGTTTGCGTGGCCGCCGTGCTAGAGATATTAAAGCCGCCCTCATGAATGGCTAGTTTTAATGCAGATATAATCATAGATCGGATAAGCTGTGGATTACGAAAACGCACCTCGGCTTTAGCGGGATGGACATTTACATCGACATCAGATGCAGGCAGAGTGATAAATAGTGCCAAAACAGGATGAACGCCGCGATGTAATACATCGGCATATGCCGCGCGCACGCATCCATGCAAGAGTTTATCTTTAACCGCTCTGCCATTAACGAACAGATATTGATATTGCGCAGTGCCACGGGTATAGGTCGGCAATCCCGCATAGCCCGAGAGCTTCACGCCCTCACGCTCAGCCTCGATTTGCATAGAGCTTTTGCCAAATTCTAACCCTAAAATAGCCGCTAGCCTGCTTTGCCCGTCAAGAACCGCAGGTAGTTTGAGTTTTTGCGCCCCATTATGCATAAGCTTAAACGCAATAGCAGGATAAGCCATAGCAAGGCGCGTTAGCGTATCTTTCACAGCCATATATTCTGCGCGTTCGCTCTTTTGAAATTTCAGGCGCGCGGGCGTAGCATAGAATAAGTCGCGCACTTCTATTCGCGTTCCTTTTGGATGAGCACACGGGATAATGTCAGATTTATTCCCTGCCGCACAATTTATTTCCCAGCTTTCGCCTCTAAGGCAGTCATGGGTTTGGATTTTTACGCGCGATATCGCTGTAATAGAGGCCAGAGCCTCTCCGCGAAAGCCTAAATGCTCGATATTTAATAAATCATCATCGGGAAGCTTGGATGTCGCATGACGATCAATCGCAGCGGCCAGCTCTTCCTTATTCATACCAAAACCGTTATCAGAGATGATTATACGGCTTTTTCCGCCTTCATGAATATCAACATCAATCGCGCTTGCGCCTGCATCAATGGCATTTTCAACCAGCTCTTTAATCGCCGAGGCAGGGCGTTCTACCACCTCACCAGCAGCGATTTGATTTATTAATGTTTCTGGTAGATATCTTATACGCAATATTTGCTTCTCTTTAAGTTATGCTCAAGGCCTAAGCGGCTTTTTGTTCAAATCTTGGGAAATTATCTGCAATATTATCACCCGTATAATTAGCCGCCCAACCATTGGGAGATGTGAATAAACGAATGCAGGTAAAGCTAGGGTTCTCGCCCATATCAAACCAGTGCGGTGCATTTTTAGGAACATTAAGCAGATCACCACTTGTGCAGAGCATCATATATACCTTGCCCGCAGCATGGATATAGAACATGCCTGACCCTTCAACAAAAAAGCGCACTTCATCTTCGCTATGTGTATGTTCGCACAGGAATTTATTACGCAAATCGCATTTTTGATCATTATCAGGAGTAAGACGAATAATATCTTCAGACTTATAGCCACCATCTATTTTTAATCTATTAATTTCATTAGAGTAAGCATTAAGAATATCACTATCGCTGATATTATCAGGCAAATCCTGCGTTTGCCAACGCTCATAATTAACACCAATTTTGCGCAGCTCCTCGGCGATTACCGCTCTATCATTGATTTGTGCAATAACATTATCAGGATCATTTTCTTGGTAAACTCTTACAATACTCATTGTTTCTTCCTTTGTTTAAGTCATTTGTTTTATGTGCATTTCACTTAAAAGCAAAACCTCTAATGCCTCAACTACGCGCTGCGCCTCTGCCATATCAACGCCCCATCCATAAAGGCCATGCCCGCGAATAAGGAAGGCTGGCGTTTGAGGGGCTTTGGCCAGATAATCACTAACTTGCGCACTTAATTTCGGCATATCTTGCGTGTTTTCAAAGATAGGAATACTTACAGAAATATCATGCGTATCTATCTCTGGAAAAGCTTTAAGCATTTCATAACCGCTCAATATTATAGCATCCTCCATCGCCATTATACGCGTTAAGACTGTACATGCAACTGAATGCGTGTGCAGCGCAGCGTTAATTTTGGGGTATAGCTTGTAAATCAAGCAATGCAGCAAAGTTTCTGCCGAGGGCTTATTTCCGTCCAGTGATTTACCATCAAGATCGCTACGCATAATTTGCTCGGGCGTTAGCTGCCCCTTATGTGCGCCAGAAACTGTAATTGCCATCTCGTTATCGCCAATGCGCATAGAGTAATTACCGCTTGTCGCGGGCGCAAGATTTTGACGGTCAAGCCTATTGCCTGCTCTGATAATATCGTGCTTTGCATTTTCGTATATTGAAACCATAAGCCTTTATAGTAAAAGCCAAAGACATAAGCAAATGCAATTTAGGATCAAGGCCTAGTACATGGCAATGACTTGGCGAGGGCATTATTTTCTCTTTTTCGCTTTTGGCTTTGATTTTGGCTTCGGCTTTGATTTGGCTTTTGGTGCGGGCTTGTTTTCAGATTCCTTGTAATATGCGCTTTGCTTGTATTTCTTAATTGCAAAGGCAAGAAGCACGCCGATAACCGCCGCAACTGGCACAGCTAAAAACATCCCCAATATCCCAAGTAAAGCCCCCCCTGCGAGCAATGAGAAGAACACCCAAAGCGGGTGCAGCCCTACGCTATCGCCGACTAATTTAGGGGTTAGGAAGTTGCCTTCTATTAATTGGCCGCCAATAAATATAGCCGCGATTATTGAGGCGAACATCAAATCTCCCGCTTGAAACCATGCCACAGCCACACCAACAATTAATCCAACGACAGATCCAACCATAGGAATAACCGAAAGCAGCCCAGAGACTAAGCCGATTAAAATTCCATATTTAAGACCCGCGATAGAAAGCGCAATAGCATATGCCACGCCCAAAAATACTGCGACTGTAATTTGTCCACGAACAAAGCCCGAAAGCTTTGCATTTATTTGTTCTAATAGCTCCATAATCACCCCTTCTGAGTGGCGCGGCATTAAATCTTGTACCCATTTTGTAACATTTGGCCATTCCTTCATCATAAAATATGCAACGATTGGCATAAAGATAGCAACCGAAATTACATCCATAACAGCTTGCCCGCCAGAGGCAAATTTCTGCATTATATAATTTGCCACACCAACCGCCGAGCCAGCATTTTGCTTGAGCAGAGCTTCAAGGCTTTCGCCATTTTGACCATCAATATATTGATCAAGCCGCGCGGTTACAGGGCTCATAATACCCCAGAATTTCTCGATATAATTTGGCAGATCGTCGGAAAATTGTGATAGCTCACGATAAAGAATAGGCGATATCACCCCGATAAAGCCAAGAATTAAAATCAAAAATCCAGCAAGTATCATAATAGCGGCAGGTGCGCGCGCAATGCCGATCTTATCGAATTTATTTACGATAGGGTTTAAAAGATATGCCACAGCAATTCCCAAAACAAACGGCAAAAGCACAGATTTAAACAACATAATTACCAGCATGAATAATATGCTGGCACAACCCCAAAAAATCAGATGCGTAGTTGGTTTTAACGGTTTAACACTCATGTAAAATATATCCTTTCAAGGAAATTAAAATGTTTGAACGCCAAATTTGCGCTCTCCTGCGGAGGGCTCTATTCCTTGGTAAAAGCTTTTCGGAATTACTTTGCCGCCCTTATTCACATAGTTAAGGTCGTAAATAGTATCAGGACTATCTCTTTGCTCATGCGTGAAATTATGTGCTTTGCTATTATAGCCACGCCCAAGACGCAAGTTAGAGCGCAACAAAGTCTCGCGCAGACGCTTTTCACCGCCGCGAAAATTAAATGATAGCCTTGCCTCAGTTTTTTTCATGGAAAGCACCAAAATATCGCTAATGCCGTTAACTCTTGCCAAAACTTTATTAATTTTCACCCATTGCCGTAAGTCTTGTAAAGCAATACGCATAACATAAGTACCAACTTGCGCTGCGCTAGATAGAGTTTTGTTTTTCCAGTCCTTTTGCAATGCCCAATAAGCTTTAGTAACGCCGCGCGCATAGATTTGCTCAACAGCTTCACCTTCATTGGATGATATAATAAGGTCACGCACATGCTGCGCTTTTAGGCGATCTGTTCGGTAAATGCTTATACGTAGATCACCGCCATTTAATAAATTACGATCAGGAATAGCAATCATAATCGCAGCTTCCTTGGCGTTATATCGCGCAAGCATACGATCAAGCTTTTGACGCTCATATCTTAATGCTTGATCTTCATCAATATCAGCAATATCCATTAAATCGCCGATAGGCACTTCTATGGGGACAATTCCGCGAGATATATTTGCCTGTGACCATGCCTCCATCCAGACATTGCCTTCTGACCATAAAATATTTTCCCTCCCCTTTTGAAATATTGGCAAAACAAGCAACGGGTTGCTGCTTTCTGCTGTAAATTTAATGCCAGAAGCAGAGAAGAATTTACTAACCGCGGCAGGGCGAAAGCGGAAGATATATGTTCCCACATAACGCACAGCGGATAATTGTTCATTTGTAATCTCGTAATCTTTAACAAGAGAGGAGATAGTCAATGAGCTAGGGGCAACTATATTTTGAGCTTCGGATTCATCCAACATGCGTTTGGCCAAGACCATGAATGCCTTGGTTTGAGCTTTTTCAAGGGCATTTTTCTGCGCAATCACAGAATTTGCTGCGGTTATATCAACTTTAACATTCTCGACAATAAACAGAGAATCATCGGCATAGGCTTGCGCAATATTTGATAAAGATAATAAAACTAGCATTATACAAAGCATTATACACTTGCAGTTAACAGCTTGATGAGGTATTCCCATGATGACCCTTAAATCTTGATGAATATATATTAGTTTTATAACGATGCGAGCATAAGAGCAACATGAAAGAACAAATACAAACAAGCGCATATAAAGAAGCTGGCGTAGATATAGACGCGGCGGCCAATTTAGTTGAGAAAATAAAGCCCGCGATTAAGAATACCATGCGTAGCGGCGTTATGAGTGGTATTGGCGGCTTTGGCGCATTATTTGATCCAAAAGCAGCAGGATATGATGATCCTATACTTGTTTCGGCAACTGATGGCGTTGGAACAAAAATTAAAATCGCCATTGATTTGAATGAGCATGACACAATAGGAATTGACGCGGTTGCTATGTGCGTTAATGATTTGGTTGTGCAAGGGGCAGAGCCTTTGTTCTTCCTTGATTATTTTGCAACAGGAAAACTTGATACAGCCACAGCTAAAGCAGTGATAGAAGGCATAGCAAAAGGCTGTGAAATTTCAGGCTGCGCTTTAATCGGCGGCGAGACAGCAGAAATGCCCGGCCTTTATGAAGATGGCGATTACGATATTG
>Ga0256834_1001607_pt1 | contig 15071 bp, 11 predicted proteins | sample 4281140metaG_FD_190536 | JGI IMG/M metagenome (GOLD analysis project Ga0256834, IMG submission 190536) | Hydrothermal vent microbial communities from East Pacific Rise, Pacific Ocean - 4281-140 | ecosystem: Environmental > Aquatic > Marine > Hydrothermal vents | place: Pacific Ocean: East...
CGTAACCGACCCCCTCCTTTTCGAGCATCGGCTTTAGTCTCTGCAGCTCCTCCAAAACGTCGTTTGCCACGAAAACTGCGTTCGTTCCTTTGAGTTTAGCTACCGTCAAAGTATACTGCTCTTTTGTTTCCTTTAGATCTTTGGTCCAAATTAGCGCCTCTTTAAAATTTTGGATATCGATTCCGTCCTCCACGGTGGCTACGTCCTTGACATAGATTGGAGAACCCATATAGTTGGCCACCATGATGTTCTTTACGTCCTCGATGCTCTCGATAGCGTTCGGAACGCCGAAAATTACGATTTTATTGTCTTTGGTCCTGTTTTTGACCTCGGGAACCTGCAGCGCGACGGACTGGACAGCCTTCATAATCTGTCCCATAGAGATGTGGTAGCCTTTTAGCTTGTTTAGATCCACCAAAATATTGAACTGCCTTTTATGGGCCCCTTTTAATTCCGTTTTTGAAACGTTCTTGATTCTATTGAATCTATACTGGATATCCTTGACTATCTTGTAGAGTCTGGCGTCGCTAAGAGCAGGATCCTTTTTATAAAAGGCGAAAGTCAAAATAGGAATATCTATATCGATATCGAAAGGTTTTACGAGAGGCTGCATAGCGTTTTTAGGGAGCTGATCCATATTCTGCATCACTTTGTCGTAAAGCTTCAGATTGGAGATCTCCCTGTTTTCCCCAATATAGTACTGTACGTTAACTATCCCCACGTTTTCCATGGCCATCCCGTAGATATACTCGACGCCAGAAATCTCTCTAATTTTCTCTTCGAGAGGTTTTACTATGACGTTTTCTATCTCTTTCGGGGAAGCGCCGGGCATAGGAACGATAATGGCTCCGCCGCTAATCGCTATTTGGGGATCCTCCTCCCTCGGCATTATCTCCAGCGCCAAATAGCCCACCGCCAGAATAAAAACCGCCAACAGAGCAGTCAACGGGTTGTGCAGAAACGTCAGTGCCAGTTTACCCGCAATATCCCTGGGCTGATAATCGCATTTAACTTCCGCCATCTCCTATCCTCATTCGATTATTATTTCGGAATACATTCCGGGAATGATATCTTTTCTGGAACCTTTGTCAAAAGATATCTTGACTTTGAATTTATGGGTCATCGGATTTGAAGCAGGTATTATAGAGGTGATTTTGCCCTCTCCCTCAAAACCTACCGAAGGTATCCTGACTTTTGCGGCTTTACCGATTTTGACGCTTTTGAGATTGCTTTCGCTAATTTCGACCATAACTTTTAGATTATCCAACGAGGTCAAAACCAAAGCCGGCATTCCGGGTATTGCTATCTGCCCTTCTTGGATATTTTTCTGGATAACCACCGCGTCGTTCGGAGCCTTGAGTTTGAGATACTCATACTGATGCATAACCTCTTTTAGCTTGGCCTTCGCCTGAGCCAGCTGTTTTTTCGCTATTTGGACCATATCTTGGGTGTTTTTAAACATCAGCTCCATATTTTCGAGCTCATATTTCGCCACCATACCCTTTTCATACAATCTTTTGTGTCTTTCATAGTTCAATCTCACGTTGTGAAGCATGTTTTCGTTCATCTGTACCGCAAGCATAGCCTGCTGAATCATCAGTTCCACCTGAGATTTTGCCAGGTCGATCTCCTTGCTGTCGATTTTGTAGAGTAGATCGCCCTTTTTAACGTAATCGCCTTCGGAGACGTAGACTTTTTCCACAAAACCCATAAATCTGCTAGCGATCATTTTCGTATCGTCGCTCATCACCGTTCCGGAAAGTCTAAGTTCCGCTGCGAACAGAGAACCGGCCAACACTATCAACGCAATCGCCTTTTTCATTTAACATCTCCTTTGTCTAAAATACTCTCCAGCATGAAAACCTTTTCGTTACGCTCCGTTTTTGTCTTCAGCAGTTCCATCAGAGCCTTTAGCTCCTCTGAATGTTTAATCAATACGTCGCTGATCTTGGCCAATCCCTCACGATATTTGGCCTGATAATGTTCATAAACTCTCTTTGCGAAATCGAGTTCCCTCTTTTTAGCTGTTACGTCGAAATCCTTGCTTTTTACTTCGGTGATTATCTGTTTGATCTTTAACGCTATACCTCTTTTAGCCATACGATACTGCTCTGCCATTTTGAATCTTTCGATCTTCGCCTTTTGGACCTGAGCCGAGGTCTCTCCACCGTTGAAAATATTCCATTTCAACTGGGCTCCTATCGTATAAAAATCCTTGTCCCAAAAATCGTTAAACGGTACGTTATCCGAACTGCCGTACTCCCCAAAAGCGCCTATTTCAGGATAATAACCGCTCTTTTGCAGTTTGACGTTCATTTCGGTAATTTTTACTCCCAGTTTCGCCTTTTGCATATCGAAACTCTTTTGAACCATCTCATCAACGCTCAAAGTCGGCAAAGAGGCCAGCTCTTGAGTATGTTCGATCGAAGAAACATCCTCTCCGATAAGGAACTCTAGAAACTGGTAGGCTAGATCTCTATTTAGCTTGGCCTGATTCAAATAGCTCTCAATTTCCGCCTTTTTGGCTTGAACCTCCAAAAGATCGGTATCTTTTGCGTAACCTTCGCTCATAAAGGCTTTGATTATGTTTTCTAGCTTGTCTATATCGGACTTTATGGAGTTTAGATTCTGAATATAGTTTTCCACCAGCGTTATGTCGTAAAAAACCTTTTTTGTCTGAAATATCTTTTCGTTTACGATCTGTTTTGATTCGATAGCGCTCATCCTCTCCATAGCTTTGGAGATTTTTTCGTACTGTGTCAGCTTGAATCCGGTAAAGAGCGGAACCATATAGGTCAGCTTGCTTTGGAAATGGTTTCTGGCTTCGGGATAGTTCAGATCCGCAGGAGCGGTATCCAAAAGAGCGTTTTGCATCGCCGGATTAGACATAAGGTTCGTAAAAACGGCGAAGTCGCCTCCGGCCAGCTGCAGCGCCTGCCCAACTCCTCCCAAAAAATCGCTAAATCCGAAATCTCTAAAAGTGGCTTCGCGAGACTGGAGTTTGAATCCAAAAACGTTGCCCGCGTCGTTAGAGCGTAGCGCCATGAACGTATAGTCGAGTTTGCCGTAATTGTAGCTTTTTGCGATTTTGGTTTTGAATTTGGCTATCTCTTCGTCAAACCTGGCTATTTTAATCTCGTGGTTGTTCTTCTTGAGCAGCTCTATCGCATCTTCGAGCTTTAGACGCTCTATTCCGGCAAAAGCGGTCAGAGCCGCCAACATGGCCAACAAAATGGTTCTCATAAACTCCTCCGAATTTAGATAGATTGCCTTTAGATGTTAATAACGGTAGTATGATTATATAATATTAATCTTAACTATTGATTAATATTATAGTTTTAATAAGGATTTTTTATCAAATGCGGGGAAATCCCCGCGCTGCATTACAAAATAGCGTAGGATACGGAGATACAGGCCTCTAAGCTTTCGAGCTCTTTTAGAGTTTCGGGCGTTACGTCGTCATCTACGATTATTACCGCCAAAGCGTGTCCATGTTCGTCCCTGCCGAGCCTAAAATCCGCTATGTTGATATCGTGTTTGGCCAAAATCATTCCTACTTGACCGATTACGCCCGGAACATCCGTATTTTTAAAGAGTATCATTTTACCTTTTGGTTCCACGTCCAGGGCGAATCCGTTAATTTCAACCACTCTTTGGACACTCTCTTCGAAAATGGTTCCGCCGATTTCTATTACGTCCTTATCGGTAGTGAGCCTCACGGAAACTTTGTTTTTATAACCGCTTTTGTTGGGTCCGACCGATGTTTTTAGCTCTATTCCCCTCTCCTTTGCGACAAATTCGGCGTTAACGTAGTTGACGCCTTCTCCTAGAGACTCTTTAAGGGCCCCAACGACCACGAAAGTCTTTAGCGAATCGATATATTCGCCGATATCTCCTTCGGCGCTGACTTTGATTGATTTAAAGGCGCCTTTGTTGACCTGTGCGGCCAAAAATCCCATTTTCTGGGACAGTTCCAGATAGGGTCTGACAAAGGACGGAATCTCGTCCTCTTTTATAGGAAGATTCAAGGCATTCGGATAGCTGCTGCCTCTGGCGGCCTCTATCGCGGCCTCTGCCGCCTGAGTAGCTATCTTTTCCTGAGATTCTACAGTATTCGCTCCCAGATGGGGCGTAACGGTAACGTTATCCAGATCCAACAGTTTGTTATCGGTGGCAGGCTCTTTGGAGAAAACGTCCAAACCGGCAAATCTGATCTTGCCGCTTTTTAATCCTTCGTAGAGCGCCTCTTCATTATAGAGACCGCCTCTGGCGCAGTTTATCAAAATAACGCCCTCTTTCATTTTGGCGATCTCCTCTTTGCCTATCATATTTATAGTCTCTTTGTTTTTTGGAGTATGGATCGTGATTATGTCGCAGGCGAGGATATCTTCGAAATTTTTAGTATACTTGACGCCCAAATCGGTAGCTTTTTCAGGAGGAATATATGGATCGTAGGTAATCACCTCCATCTCGAAAGCCAAAGCTCTTACGCCCACGCGACTTCCTATATTACCGAAACCTATAATCCCCAGTTTTTTTCCTTTGAGCTCGGTCCCCAACCAGTTCTCTCTTTTCCATACTCTTTCATATTTTAACTGATTGTGGGCGTAGGGGAAAGATCTTACGCAACTGAGCATATGGGCCATAGTCAATTCAACGGCGGCGATGGTGTTGGCCGTGGGAACGTTCATAACGATAATCCCTCTGCGGCTACACCCTTCTATGTCCACGTTGTCAACTCCCACACCGGCTCTGACCACGGCCTTTAACTTTTTAGCGGCTTCCAAAAACGGCTCGTCAACCGGCGTAGGACTTCTGGTAATAACCACGTCCGCATCAGCTACAGCTTTATATAGAGGTTCTCCTTTGGGAACGTCGGCCGCGTTGAGCAGCTCTATGTCCTGCTCCTTTTTCAACAGCTCTATTCCCTTTGGATGTATATGGTCGCAAACTACTATCTTTTTTTTCATATATTAACCTCTGTCACTCGTTGTTGTTCAGTTTGTCTTTTATAATTTCGCCCAAGGTTATCTTTTCGTCATCTTTATTGATCTCTTTTAGGGCCTCTTTCTCTTTTATTTTGGATAGTCTTCTTACAGAAAGCCTGATTTTGTCCCTTTCAGGATCGAGCAGCGTAATGACTCCTTCGATTTCGCTTTGCGGAGCTAGCTCCTCTTTTTTCAGAGGAGAGAGATCTTCGTTTCTAATCAGCGCGTCCACCCCTGGTTGAAGTTCTACAAACACTCCGAAATCTTTGATATCTTTGACTTTGCCCTTTACTATCTCTCCGACTCTTTTTTCTTTCGCGTATTTCTGAACCGGCGATTCCAAAACCGCTTTTCTGCTAAGAGAGATCTTTTCGTTCTCTTTGTCTATCTTGGCTATTTTAACCTCGACCTCATCTCCAACGTTAAGTACGTCTTTGGCTTTGGATTTGTTCCAGTCCACATCCTGATTATGCAACAAACCCTCTACCGAACCTATTTTAACAAAGGCTCCGAAGTCGGTAATAGACGTAATCTCACCTTTGACCACGTCTCCTTCTTTGTAGTTTTTCAAAAACTCCTCGAAAGGTTTCGGTAGCAGATTCTTCAAAGAGACTCTAAGTTTTCTGTTTTGAGGATCTATCTCTATAACCTCTACGTTGATCTCCTCGCCGATGCTTAGATAATCTTTGGGATGCTTGACTCTCTTGTCCCAGCTGATTTCTGAAATATGCAAAAAGCCCTCAACGTCGTTTCCGAGATCAACGAACACGCCGTAGGGTTCTATGTTGCTTACGGTAACGTTTATCGTATCTCCCACCTCTAGTTCGTCTTTGATTTCGTTCCAGGGATCCGGCTGGGTAGCTTTTACGGAAAGAGAGAGCCTGTTTTTCTCCTCGTCGTAGTTTATGGCTTTAACGCTTACGCTCTCTCCCTCGTTGTAATATTTTGCCGGATTGACCGGACCTTTGTAGCTGATCTCGTTGTAATGTACCAATCCCTCCACTCCGGGCGCAACCTCTACGAACATTCCGTAGTTGGTTATCTTTTTGATGGTTCCTTCGACGATCTTGTCGTTATCGATCAGATCTTTTATGATCTCTTTTTTGCGCTCTTTTTCCTCTTCGATATACTTTTTTCTCGATATAACTATGGAGTTGTTCTCTTCGTCGATCTTTACTATTTTGGCCTTGATTTTTCTACCGGGCTCCCCTTTTTTCATATACGAAAGAGAGTTCGGCATAAAAAACTGAACCCCTTCGCTCTCGACGGTATATCCTCCTCTGTTCTTACCGGTAATTACGCCTTCGACCACGATATTTTCGAAATCGTCCTTGTGCTCTTTGATAAATTCGGCCGTTTTCGCCTTGGCGATCGCTTTTTTATGTGAAATTATAGGCCGCTCGTTTCTAAAACCGGAAACCAGTACCTTTATCGTATCTCCCACGTTATATTTTAGGTTTCCCTCTTCGTCGCTAATTTCGGAAATATTCAAAATCCCCTCTTGCTTTTCGCCTATATCGACCAGTACTCTTTCGTTATCCTGAATCTCTACTATATGCCCGTCTATCAGCTTTGATTCGCTCTTTTTAAAAGACTCTTCGAGCATCGAGGCGAAATCTTCGCCGGACTCTCCCGTCCCCATCAGTTCCTCTCTATCCATTGTGCTATCCTTGATTTTTTTGAAATTTCGCTATTATACTTTAATTTCCCTTATTTTGGCAATAACTCGCTCTATAATCCAGTCCGGCGTTGAGGCCCCGGCAGTAATTCCACACAGTTTTTTTCCCAGAAACCACTCCCGCTTGATTTCGTTTTCGTCCTCTATCAGATAGCTTTCGCTACAGTTCTCTTTGCAGATGTTGTAAAGTTGTTTGGTGTTTGAGGAGTTTTTTCCGCCTATGACCACCATGATATCGGCCTCTTTCGATAATTCTCTGGCCGCGTCCTGATTTTCGAACGTAGCGTTGCATATGGTGTTGAAAACTCTAACTTCCTTGCATCTTTGCATCAGATAATTCACTATTTTTTGGTACTCTTCAAACTTTCTGGTCGTCTGGGCCACGGTAGCCACTCTATCCTTTAGCGTCACTTTTTCCAACTCCTCTATACTCAAAACCACTACCGGATCTTTTGCGTAACTCATAACCCCTTTGATTTCCGGATGGTTGATATCGCCGAAAATCACGATGCTATAACCCTCTTTGCTCATCTCTTCGACGATCTGTTGCGGCTTGGTTACAAAGGGACATGTGGCGTCTATTATCCTGTTTTTGTTCTCCTGGAGTTTTCGCAGCTTCTCTTTTGGAATACCGTGGGTTCTAATCACTACCGTCTGACCGGACTTTATCTCGTCTATATCCTCCACAAGGCCGACGTTGAACTCCTCTTTTAATCTCTCGATCTCCTTTTTGTTATGGATCAGAGGACCTAAAGTATTGCTGTTTCTGGTCTGTTCGGCTATTTTTATAGCCCGTTTCACGCCGAAACAGAAACCGTAGCTCTTTGCCAGCTTAATCTTCAACTCTCACCTCTGTTATCTCTTTTAGAATATCTATGAAATTGGGAAAAGACGTGGCTATACACTCTGTATCTTCGATCTTAGCCCCGCAACGCAGTCCGGCAATCGCGAAACTCATAGCGATACGATGATCTCCGAAGCTGTCGTGAACATCGCATCTGAGATCCCCTCCTTCTATCTCATATCCGTCTAAGAGCTCCCTAACCTCGATAGAGCATTTTTTTAAATTCTCTACCACGCTTTTAATTCTATCGCTCTCCTTGACTCTCAGCTCTTGGGCGTTTTTAACCACACTTTTGCCTTTAGCGACGGCCATGGCTATCGAAAGTGCGGGCAATTCGTCTATAAGCCACGAGATATTTTCGCTGACTATCACGCCGTTTAGTTGGGAATGGGAAACTACTATATCCCCTATCGGCTCATATTTGTCGCTCTTTTTTACAAATTCGACTTTTGCCCCCATCCTGGCCAAAACTCTATATGCTTCGATTCTCGTTGGATTAAGCGTAACGTTTTTTATGGTCACTCTGCTATTTGGAATAATCGCCGCGGCGACGGCAAAGAAAAAGCCGCTGGAGGGATCGGCGGGAATATCTATATCCAGCGGTTCCAGCGGAGAGTTTAACGGAGAGATCTCAACCATGTAACCGTTGTAGGTTAACTCGGTTTTTATATCCGCTCCCATACCCTTTAACATCCTTTCGGTATGGTCTCTGCTGAGTTCGGGTTCACTATACCGGCTTTTGCCCTTGGCTTTTAAAGCCGCAAGTATCATAGCGCTTTTAACCTGTGCGGAGGAAATGGTTCCTCTAAAATCGAAACTGCTCAATTTCGATCCCCTAATCGCTAAAGGCGCCAGATTGCCACCATCTCTGCCGTCGATTATGGCGCCGATTTTTCTGAGGGGTTCCGTTACCCTTTTCATCGGCCTTTTTCTGAGATATTTATCCCCGCTAAGAACGAAAAAACCGTCCATAGAACTCAGCAAACCGCAAAAGAGCCTCATTCCAGTTCCGCTATTTCCGCAATCTAAAATATCATCGGGCTCTCTCATTCCCTTTGGCGTTATGACAATCTCGTCTTCGCCGGCTTTAATATCCGCGCCTAGTTTCTCTACGATTTTTAACGTATTTAGCGTATCCTCGGCCATCAAAAAGTTTCTTATTCTGCTCGGTTTTTCCGCAAACAGCGAAAACATAGCGCTCCTGTGGGAAATAGACTTGTCGGGCGCGATAGAGGAGATTTCCAGATCGAAAGGTTCGCACTTTTTTACCGTCATCGTTTTCATCTCAAAACAGCTCCGATCTTGTCTTGTAGTATGGCCAGTATCTCGCCCATCACTGAAGATATCTCCTCCTCGCTGAGAGTTTTAGTATCTGACTGAACCGCAAATCTTATCGTAAGACTCTTTTTGTCCCCCAATTTCTCGTCGCTAAATATATCGACCGGATAGAACCTTTTTATCTGCTCGGGCAAACACCCTTCAAGAGCCTCTTTAACATTCTCGTATCCCAGATTTTTTTCGATCAATATACTCAAATCTCTAAAGGCAACCTGGTATACCGAATACTCCTTGGCCTCTTTTCCGCCAAAGTCGATCTGATCAAAATCTATTTCGCAAACGTAGCATTCTGGCAGATTGAACATATCCGCGACATTTGGATGTAACTTATAGAGCTTTCCGAATCTTCTCTTTTTCATGACCATATAGGCGCAAATATAGGGATGTTCCAGCTTTGTAGCGGCTTGCGACGGGATCAGCTCAAAATCTCCGAAAATCGCAGATAGTCTCTTTACGAACTCTTCAAAGTCCACTAGGGCCGGTTTGCCCTGATTGGAAACCCTCTCCGGTTCGGCTCCGCCGCAAAATATATAGGTGGCCGCCACTTTTTCGTTTCGTTTTCTATCAAATACCTTCCCTATTTCGAACAGCCTTATGCTTTTGATACCGTTTCGAAAATTCTCCGAACACTGTTTCAGCAATCCCGGCACCATGGATGTGCGCAAAGTATCCATTTCGCTGGTGATAGGATTTTGTAGGTCCAGATCCGGCTCAATAGTTTCTAGTCCGAGATTTTGCAAAATTTTTCTTTCGGCGAATATGTAGCTCGTGGTTTCGAAAAAGCCGGCCGCCACGGAAAGATATCTGATGCTCTTTTTGTTTCGATACTCTATCAGCGAATCGTTGATTCTGTTTTTCTCCTCTATCAAAAAAGGCTTGGGTTCAATATTGTCGATTCCAATAAACCTAACGCACTCTTCGGCTATATCCTGTTCGTTGGCAATATCGTGCCTAAAGGAGGGAACTTTTACCACTATATTTTGTTTTTCGCTTTTAATAACGCTAAAACCGAGTTTTGAGAGAATCTTTACTATCTGGTTGTTGGTTATCTCCTGCCCTATCAAAGAGGAGAGATTGTCGACGTTGATATTCAGGCTCTTTTCCTCTTCGTCGTTTAGAATCTCGTGTGTTCCGGAAAAAATCTCTATATCGCTATATTTTCGAACCAGGTAGCAAAAATAGTCCATCCCCATATACAGTTGGGGATTGCTTCCCCTGCTGCTTCTGTAGTACACCCAGTCCTTTTCGATCTCGCCTTTTTTGGAAGCCTCATAAAAACGTCTGGACAACAGCTCGGGATCGATATAGCTTGCTTCGGCTATAAAATATTCCGAACCGCTTTTGGGCTTGGAGTCCTCGCTTTGACAGACTCCTATAACGGAAAGCTTTTTGCTGTCGAAAACGGCGTCCATCCCGTTTTCGTCTCTTTTGATCTCGATAAGAGCCTCTTTTTCGTTTTTGAAAACCGAATAGTCGTAGCATCTTATAATAACTCCGACGCTATAAGTGGTATAAAAGGCCAGCTCTTCGAGTCTGTTTCTAAAGCTCTCCTCTACAAGAGCCAATCTGAACCTGACGATTAAAGGAGAGGAGAAACTGTCGTTTTTAAAGACTTTGTAGAGTAAATTGGCATCGCACTCCTCATGTTTTAAATGCAGCAGTCTACCGATTCCCAGCTGAACTCTCTCCTTTTTTTCAAACGTCACGTCTTCCAAACTTTTGAGGGATAGATCAAAAGCCGCCGCTATCTCTCTCGATATACCGTAAATACTCAGACAATCCCCGCGGTTGGCCGTAAGTTCGATATCTATAATCTCGTCGCTGAGAATTTCGTACTCTCTGAGCTCCTTTCCCAGAATCAGCTCTCCTATACTTTCGTCCAGAACCATAATTCCGTCTTCCAGAGCTGGAAGACCTATCTCGGTAGAGGAGCAGATCATGCCCTCACTCTCCACTCCTCTTAATTTGGCCGGTTTAATCTCAAAATCCTCTCCCAGTTTGGCTCCTACGATAGCAACCGGTACGAACTGCCCTTTTGCCACGTTTTTAGCGCCGCATACAATCTGTTTGACGTCCCTGCCTATATCGACCATACAAATAGAAAGCCTGTCCGCATCCGGATGTTTGCGGCACTCTACGACTTTGCCGACCACAACCTTTTTGGGTATATTCAGCTTTTTGTATTCGGCTACCTCAAACCCTATGGAGTTTAGCCTATCCAGCAAAGTTTTAGTATCTACCGAAGATATATCCACCCATTCTTGAATCCAGCTTCTGGTTATTATCATCTAAACTGCTCCAGTAGTCTCAGATCCCCTTCAAAAAGGGTTCTAAGGTCAGAAATTTTATGTATAAGCATCGCAAATCTCTCCACTCCCAAACCGAAAGCGTATCCGCTGACATTTTCGTAGCCTACCGCCTCGAACACGTTCGGATCGACCATTCCGCATCCTAAAACCTCTAGCCAACCCGTGTTCGAACAGACCCTGCACCCTTTTCCGTCACAGAAAATACAGCTGATGTCAACTTCGGCCGACGGTTCCGTAAAAGGGAAAAAACTCGGTCTATATCTAATGCGCACGTCGCCGAACATATAGTGCAAAAAATCGCCCAGAATAAATTTCAAGTTCGCAAAGCTGACTCTATCTTTCGAATCTACCAAAAGCCCTTCTACCTGATGGAACATAGGAGTGTGCGTCAGATCGAAATCCCGCCTAAACACCGGTCCGGGACTGATCATTCTAATAGGGGGCTGTTGACTCATCATGGTCCTAATCTGTACTGGCGAGGTATGGGTTCTAAGAAGCATACCGTCGTTGAAATAAAAGGTATCTTGCATATCTCTGGCCGGATGGTGCTTTGGCAGATTTAGAGCCTCGAAATTGTGGAAATCGTCCTCCACCAAAGGACCGGTCTCCACGGAAAAGTTCATGGACACGAAATATTCTATTATCCTATCCAGCGTAGATTGAACCGGATGCAAGGCCCCCTTGTAACCGGCGGGAGAATAGAGAGAAACGTCTATTTTTTCGCTTTCGAGCCTTCTTTTTAGCTCTTTTTGCTGAAGCTCCTCTTTTTTCTCGGCCAATAGCTTGGTAATTTTCGCCTTTAGTTCGTTGAGCTCCTTGGCAACTTTCGGTTTTTCCGAAGGAGCGACGTTTTTTAATTTCGCGAACTCGGCGGCCAGCAAACCCTTTTTGCCCAACAGCTTTATCCTGATACTCTCCAGCTCTTCCAGATCGACCGCATTTTCGATCTTAGTCAACCACTCTTGCAAAAAATACCCCTGTTTTTGGTTTTGCAAATAATATTACAAATATTATTATAAAAAGATAAGATTTACTATAATATACTAACTCTCGCTAGGCTAAAAACAAAGGAGCTTAAATGTGTATCTTCTGTAAGATAGTAGCCGGAGAGATTCCCGCAAACAGAGTCCTGGAAAACGATGAGTTTTTGGCATTTCACGACATCAGTCCCAAAGCACCCGTACACGTACTGATAATTCCGAAACATCATATAGAAAACTTTCAGTCCGTATCCGGAGACTTGATGGCCAAAATGACCCCTTTTATTCAAGAGGTGGCAAAAAAACTCTCCCTAGACAGAACCGGTTACAGATTAATAACGAATAACGGTGAAGACGGGGGACAGGAGGTTATGCATCTACATTTTCACATGTTGGGCGGAGCGAAACTGCTATGGCCGCACCTGGCGCCGGAAAAGGAGGCGAAAAAGTTCGTCTAACTCTCCTTTTCCCCCAACCATTTCTCAAAATAACCTATCTGTTCTTCTACTCTCGTTTCAGACGTTGCACCGGCCGAGTTTCTCGAGTTCATAGAGTTTTCCAGATTCAGATAGCGAGTTACATCTTTTTCTATCCTGGAGTCGATCTCTTTTAGCTCCTCATAACTCAATTCGCTAACATCTTTGTTTTTGCTCTCGGCCATTGCCACCGCTTTCCCCGTAATAAAGTGGGCTTCCCTAAAGGGAACCCCTTTATTGACCAGATAATCGGCAAGATCCGTAGCGGTCAAATGGCCGACTCTAACGGCCTCCTGCATTTTTTCAACGTTAATTTTCATACTCTTTAACAACTCTATCAATATCTCTAAAGATATAAGGGCCGTCTCTACGCTGTCGAAAACCCCCTCTTTATCCTCCTGCATATCTTTGTTGTATGCCAGAGGCAGCCCCTTCATAACCGTTAATAGGGCTATCAGATTGCCGTAAACCCGGCCCGTCTTTCCTCTTAACAATTCCGGTACGTCCGGATTTTTCTTTTGGGGCATTATGGAGCTTCCAGTGGCATATTCGTCGCTAATGGTAACAAAACCGAATTCGTAACTGCTCCATATGATCAGTTCTTCGGAAAGACGCGAAATATGCATCATCATGACGGAAATGTTAAAAAGTATCTCCAGAGCGAAATCTCTATCGCTAACGGTATCGAGACAGTTGAGCGTAATACCTTTGAACCCCAGCTCCGAAGCCACCATTTCCCTATCTATGGGATGAGGTGTTCCGGCCAAGGCTGCACAGCCCAAAGGAGAGAGATTGTTTCTTTCATAGGAGCTTTCAAATCTCTCAACATCCCTTTTGAACATCGAAGCATAAGCCAACATATGATAAGCGAAACTGATGGGCTGAGCGTGTTGCAAATGCGTCATTCCAGGCATAACGGTCGATTTATGCTCTTTTGCTATATTCACTAAGGTTTTGATCAACTTAGTCAGAAGAGCCGCTATTTTTCTATTTTTATCGAGAACGTAAAGTCTAAAGTCCAAAGCGACCTGATCGTTTCTGCTTCTTGCTGTATGCAGCTTTTTGCCGATATCTCCTATTTTCTCCGTCAGTCTCTTTTCAATGGCCATGTGAATATCTTCATCGGCTATATCGAAAACGAAAATACCCTTTTCGATCTCCTCTTTTATACTCTCTAGACCCTCTATTATCTTTTCGGATTCATCTCGATTTAATATACCTGTAGCCGCCAACATCTTTGCGTGCGCTTTGGAGCCTTCTATATCTTCTAAATAGAGCTCTTTATCGAAAGGGAGCGAGGCGTTGAATCTATCCAACAATCCAGCGGCGCCCTTTTTAAATCTGCCGGACCACATTTTGCTCATGTAACACCTTTAGAGTTTTTGCGCCATTGTATCAAAAAAGAAATAAAAAGAAACTCAGTCGCTACAAGCCGGCACGTTCCCGCTGTCATAGGCGTATTTGACGAAAAAGTCCCTTAGATGAGAGGATTTTTTAGAAAAATTTTCGCTTTTGAAATAGTTATAGATTCTCTTGCTGTTTTCATGAGCTTTAACGAGAACAGCTCCTTTGTTTTTAAATATTTTTATCCACTCTTGCGATGTTTTAGATTTAGCCATTTTGGCTCCGCCGCCGTGACATACTTTACACTTTTTCATATACTCTCTTTGGCCTTTGAATACCGAGGAGAACAGAGGTTCCATTGCCAATAGTATCAAAAAAACGGCCATGGCGGTTTTTCTCATATCAAAGCCTTTTGCTACGGGAGATTATTTTTATAGTACATCAACGAAGATTACAATAAACTTATCGCGAGAATTTAAGAATCAAAGAAGTCGGCAGCATTACAAAACCTTCGGACCGGCGCCGACCTACTTTTCCACGCCCGAGGGGCGCAGTATCATCAGCGATGCGGAGCTTAGCTTCTAGGTTCGAAATGGAGCTAGGCGTTTCCTCCGCTCTATAGGCACCGGTACGAAGAGAGTGAAAGCTTCTAAAAGCTCTCAATCTCTCCGTACTCCGTATCGCACCGTTCATAGTCTTTTAGGGTATCTCAGTAAGGCGGCAGCGGCTTTTTTCGTTTAAGCCGATCGGACTATTAGTACTGGTCAGCTAAACGCCTCGCAGCGCTTACACACCCAGCCTATCGAGGTGGTAGTCTTCCACCGTCCTTCAGGGAAGGCTCATCTTGGAGTCGGCTTCCCGCTTAGATGCTTTCAGCGGTTATCCGTTCCGTGCATAGCTACCCGGCGGTGCCCCTGGCGGGACAACCGGTACACCAGTGGCACGTCCAACCCGGTCCTCTCGTACTAGGGTCAGCTCTCCTCAGCCTTCCTACGCCCACGGAAGATAGGGACCGAACTGTCTCACGACGTTCTGAACCCAGCTCGCGTACCGCTTTAAATGGCGAACAGCCATACCCTTGGGACCTGCTCCAGCCCCAGGATGCGATGAGCCG
>Ga0256834_1001608_pt1 | contig 15067 bp, 14 predicted proteins | sample 4281140metaG_FD_190536 | JGI IMG/M metagenome (GOLD analysis project Ga0256834, IMG submission 190536) | Hydrothermal vent microbial communities from East Pacific Rise, Pacific Ocean - 4281-140 | ecosystem: Environmental > Aquatic > Marine > Hydrothermal vents | place: Pacific Ocean: East...
ATATCGCGCGTTGGTTTACCCCTTATTGTGCCGCCTCGGCAGCCGCGCGAATGGCACGAATATTTTCGCCATATGGTGCGGGGTTTGACACGCTGCCGCCTTTGAACACGGCCGATCCTGCGACCAGAACATCGGCACCCGCTGCCGCCATCAAAGGCGCGGTTTCTGGCGTGATCCCGCCATCAATTTCAATATGAATCGGACGATCACCAATCATCGCACGCAATTTTTTGACTTTGTCGATCTGGCTATGGATGAATTTCTGGCCACCAAAACCGGGGTTCACCGTCATCACACAAAACAGATCCACCATATCAATCAGGTATTCCACATCATCAAGACCCGTGCCCGGATTAAGCGCCAAACCGGCCTTGGCACCGGTGTTACGGATCGCCTGCAATGTGCGGTGGGTATGATCGCCCGCTTCGATGTGCGCGGTGATCACGTCAGACCCAGCGGCGGCATAGGCCTCGATATATTGATCCACCGGCGAGATCATCAAATGCACATCCATCACGGTTTTGATATGCGGGCGGATCGCCGACAACAGCGGTGGCCCAAACGTCAGGTTCGGCACAAAATGCCCGTCCATCACATCGACATGCACCCAATCACAACCCTCGGCTTCGATGGCCTGAATTTCCTGACCAAAATTGGCGAAATCGGCGGATAGAATAGACGGGGCGATTTTGATTTTACGATCAAAGGACATGGCGGTTCTCCGGTTGGATATTGAACATGGCGCGCGAAACAGGCCGCGCGCCGATTGTTTTTAGAAGCCGGTTAAATCAACCAAGCTGCGTATCAAGCGACCCGTCAGCATAGCGTTTGGCCATATCGTCAATGTCGATCACGGTGATTTTATGGGCATTGCCCGCGGTGCCAAACCGTTCAAACCGGTCAAGGCACAGTTCTTCCATCGCGTTCATCGCCGGAATAAGGAATTTGCGCGGGTCAAACTGGCTTGGGTCCTGAGTGGCAATTTTGCGGAATTGCGCGGTCATCGCCATGCGGCAATCGGTGTCGATGTTGACCTTGCGAACCCCAGATTTGATGCCTTTTTCGATCTCTTCGACCGGCACACCATAGGTCTGTGCCATGTCACCGCCAAATTCGTTGATCTGGTCCTGCAAATATTGCGGAACAGAGGACGATCCATGCATCACAAGGTGAACATTGGGGATCTTGGCGTGGATGGCCTCGATCTGGCTAATCGCCAAAGTATCCCCGGTTGGTTTGCTCGAAAATTTATACGCGCCATGCGAGGTGCCACAGGCAATCGCCAGTGCATCAACTTTGGTTTTACGCACGAAATCAAGCGCCTCGTCGGGATCGGTCAACAGTTGATCCATCGACAATTTGCCCTCGGCCCCTGATCCGTCTTCTTTGGCTGCTTCGCCGGTTTCCAGAGACCCCAGAACACCCAATTCACCCTCGACCGATGCACCAACCCAATGGGCCATGCGCGACACGCGTTCGGTGATCTCGACGTTATATTCATAAGACGCCGGTGTTTTCATATCGGCCTCAAGGCTGCCGTCCATCATCACCGAAGTGAACCCGTGACGGATCGCGCTTGAACAGGTTTGTTCGTTGTTGCCGTGGTCCTGATGCATACAAATCGGGATTTGCGGATACATTTCGGAAAGCGCCTGAATCATATGGCGCAACATAATGTCACCGGCATAGGACCGTGCGCCGCGTGACGCCTGCATGATCACAGGCGCGTCAACTTTCTTGGCGGCCTCCATGATCGCAAGGCCCTGTTCCATGTTGTTAATGTTGAATGCGGGCACGCCATAGCTATTTTCCGCCGCGTGATCCAGCAATTGCCGAAGGGTTATCAATGCCATTGTTTTAGTCTCCTTAATTCAAGACGCTGCGCGCATAAGCGCGGCAATGCCCGGCAATTCCTTGCCTTCAATCCATTCCAGAAATGCGCCACCAGCCGACGACACATAGGTAAAGTCACTGCCTACACCAGCCATGTTGAGAGCAGCAACCGTATCGCCACCACCCGCAACCGATGTCACGCCGCCCGCTTTGGTCAATTCCGCCACTTTTTGCGCCACTGCGAACGTCGCGATGCCAAACGGGCGTATTTCAAACGCACCAAGAGGGCCGTTCCACAGGATGGTTTTTGCGTCTGCCATCACCGCATTGAACCGTTCGATAGATTTCGGACCGGCATCAAGGATCATCGCATCATCAGGGCAGGCATCCACCGCGGCGGTGGTCGCCGCTGCGTTATCGGCAAATTCGAGCGCATGAACGATGTCGATCGGCAACACCAACTCGCAATTGGCGGCTTTGGCCAAGGCCTGAATTTCTTTGACGGTTTCGACCTGATCGGTTTCACACAGGGATTTCCCGATGTTATGACCGTCCGCATAGAAAAACGTATTGGCCATACCGCCGCCGATAATCACCGCGTCCACTTTGGCCACAAGGTTTTTCAAAACGTCGATTTTCGAACTGACTTTGGCACCACCGACAAGGGCAACCGCCGGACTTTTGGGGGCTTCCAATGCGGCCGTCAATGCGCCCACTTCTTCGGACATCATCGGGCCGGCATAGGCCGGAAGCAAACCGGCAATCGCCGCGGTCGACGCATGCGCACGGTGCGCACAAGAAAACGCGTCATTCACATAGGTATCGCCAAGGCGGGCCAGTTGCGCCGCAAAATCCGCATCATTGGCGGATTCACCGGAATGAAACCGCAGGTTCTCAGCGAGCATAACCTGCCCGGCCTCCAAACCTGCGGCCATAGCCTGCACCGCGTCCCCGGTGCAGTCATCTGCAAATGCAACATCTGTGCCCAGCGCCTTGCCCAATGCCGCAGCAATCGGGCGTAGCGACATTTCCGGCACCACTTGCCCCTTGGGGCGGCCAAAATGCGATAGAACCACCGCGCTTGCGCCAGCCGCCAACAGTGTTTTCAACCCAGAAGCAAAACGGTCAATCCGCGTTGCGTCGGTCACTACCCCGTCTTTGCAAGGCGCGTTCAAATCGGCGCGAATGACCAACCGTTTCCCGGTTAGATCAATTGACGTGATCGAGCGCAACGCCATTAGAGCGTTTCCCCGATAACCATCGCCGTGCGCAACATTTGATTGGTAAAGCCCCATTCGTTGTCATACCAGCTCAACACGCGCACCAGATTGCCATCAACGCGGGTTTGCTGACCGGCAAAATTCGATGCGGTTTCGGTGTGGTTATAATCAATAGAAACCTTGGCTTCTTCGTCATAGGCAAGAACGCCCATCAACGGGCCACTGGCCGCCTGAAGAACCGCTTTGTTGATTTCTTCGGCTGTCGTTTCGCCGGACGAGATGAATTTCAAATCAACCACCGACACATTCGGGGTCGGCACGCGGATCGCAGAGCCATCAAGTTTGCCCAGAAGATCCGGCAACACCAGACCAACGGCCTTGGCGGCGCCTGTGGTGGTTGGGATCATCGACATCGCCGCGGCGCGACCGCGATACGGGTCTTTGTGGCGGCGATCCAATGTGGGCTGATCCCCAGTATAGGCGTGGATCGTGGTCATGAAACCCTTTTCGATACCAACCGCATTGCGCATCACCATCGCCACCGGAGCAAGGCAATTGGTTGTGCAAGACGCCGCAGAAATCACCGTGTCTTTTTCGGTGATTATATCGTGGTTCACCCCGTAAACAACGGTTTGGTCGGCGTTCTTGCCGGGTGCCGACAGCAGCACACGTTTGGCACCGCGATTGAGGTGCTCGCTCGCCGCTTCTTTGCTGTTAAACGCGCCAGTGCATTCAATCACCAGATCAACGCCACCCCAATCCAGTTCTTCCAGATTGCGCACGCTGGACATCTTGATTGCCCGCCCGTCTATCAACATGTTGGAGCCGTCAGACCCGAGTTGTTTGTTAAACCGGCCATGCACTGAATCAAATTTCAACAAATGGGTATTCTGCTCAATCGTGCCCGAAGCATTCAGTGCGACAACTTCGATGCGCCCGTCATATGATTCCTCGATAAGACGCAATGTGCTGCGCCCGATGCGTCCAAAACCGTTGATTGCTACTTTAAGTGTCATGATTGTCCTCGAAAATTAGATTTATCAGATATGGCAGGCTTATCGCTACTGTCCCGCTAGCTGCGCTTGGACTGGTTCACAAGACGGTGCACCATCGGTGTAAAGATCAACTGCATCGCCAGATCCATTTTTCCGCCCGGGATCACGATCGAATTGGCGCGGCTCATCCAGCTACCGTCGATCATGTTGGTCAGATAGGGGAAATCAATCCCCTTGGGATCACGAAAGCGGATCACCACAAGGCTCTCGTCGGCGGTTGGAATCCAGCGCGCAATCATCGGGTTAGACGTATCAACAATCGGAACCCGTTGAAAGTTGATATCGGTTTGGGTGAATTGCGGCATGATGCAATGCACATAGGCGTGCATGCGGCGCAGGATGGTGTCGGTCACCGCCTCGGTGGTATATCCGCGTTGGTTTTTGTCGCGCTGGATTTTCTGGATCCATTCAAGATTGACCACCGGCACCACGCCAATCGACATATCGGCATATTTGGGCAGGTTGACCTGGTCGTTCTTTACCGCGCCGTGCAGCCCCTCGTAAAACAGGATATCACTGTCGCCGTCGAATTCTCTCCAATTGGTGAAGGTGCCCGAATCCCCCCCCAAAAGCGCGCCTTCTTCTTCATTATGGATGTAATGGCGGGTTTTGCCGTGGCCGGTTTCGCCATATTCGCGAAACACCCGCTCCAGCTCGACCAACTCATTGGCTTCATAGCTAAAGTGGCTAAAGGTCTGATCGCCCGCCGCATAGCGTTTTTCCAATTCGATCTTCATCGCGGCCCGATCAAAACGGTGAAACGCGTCGCCTTCGATGGAAACTGCTTTGACTTTTTCACGGTGGAAAATCTGGTCAAATGTGTCTTTGACGGTCGACGTTCCCGCACCGGACGATCCGGTAACAGAAATAATTGGATGTTTCGTGCTCATATCAAAAGCCTTTCATTGCTTTCGCTTGCCCTACAAAAGTAAACCTTCAAGGGTGCAAATTAACCGCGGAACAAACCGCGCGATCCAAACAGGGCCGAAACCTCGCCTTCGGGCAGATCATAATACATCGCCACCCGATCAACTTTTTTGGAAGAGCCAAAGATAAACGGGGTGCGCCCGTGCAGTTCTTTGGCCGCATTGCCCAAAATCGGATCGCTGCCGTCGGTGGCACGGCCATTCGCCTGTTCGATCAAAAACGCAATTGGCGCACATTCATAAACCATGCGCAGCCGCCCTTGGGCATACCCGTCACGCGCATCACCGGGGTAAAGAAACACACCGCCGCGCGACAAAATCCGGTGGGTTTCCGCCACCAGAGACGCCACCCAACGCATGTTAAAATCCTGATCGCGTGGCCCACTTGAACCGGCAACCAGATCGTCGATATAGGCGCGCACAGGTTTTGGCCAATGGCGGTAGTTCGACGAATTAATCGCAAATTCGCGCGAGGTTTCGGGGATACTCATCGCCTCATTGACCAAAACAAATTGCTTGGTGTCGGGGTCGAGATGAAACATGATCGTGCCCTTGCCAAAGGTCACAACAAGCGCGACCTGCGGGCCAAAAATCACATAACCACCGGCCAGTTGTTCGCTGGCGGGGCGCAAGAAACTCTCGTCGGCACCGTCTTTGGCCTCGAATATCGAAAAGATCGTCCCGATGGACACGTTCACATCAATATTGGAAGACCCGTCAAGCGGATCAATCGCCAGCGCGTATTTGGCCCCCTCATTGAGGGACAACACCACATCCTGTTCTTCGGACGCATAATATTTGATGTCTTCACGGCGCAGCGCCGCCTCGAACATATCATCGGCAATCACATCAAGCGCCTTTTGCCCGTCACCACCGGCATTTTCCCCAACCGCATGACCCAAAGATTGCCCGAGCGGGCCCTTGGCGATGATATCGGCCACCTCGATGGACACGGTGCAAACGGCATTCATAATGCCGCGCAACTCGGTCGGGATTAACTCACTCTCAAGGATATTGGTTTGCATGGGTTATCTGTCCGATTCTTGACGTTGGCGTGCGCAATAATCTTGCTATTTCAGACTTATTCCACTATTGGAATTTAATAAAATCGTCGCTCGATTAAGGAAAATTAAATGCCTAAGCTAGAATCCCTTACTTTCAAGCAGTTACGGGCCTTGCGGGCAGTGTCTGATTATGGCTCAATTACGGCTGCGGCAGAACATCTCACCCTGACTCCGCCGGCGGTGCACACCCAAATGCGGGCGTTAGAGGAGAATTTGCAATGCACTTTGCTAGACCGGAATGCCTCGGGCGGGGCGCAACTTACCGCCGCGGGACGGTCGGTTCTGGACGCGCAAATCACCATTGATACCGCGATCCACAGTTGCTTTGAGAAACTACAGGCCTTGCGCGACGGGCAATCGGGATTGGTGGTTCTGGGCGTGGTATCAACCGGCAAATATTTCGCGCCCTCCCTTGTGGCGCGCCTGCGCGATGCGTTTCCCAAAATTGACGTGATCCTCAAGGTTGGCAACCGCGATTATATCGTCAACGCCTTGCAACAACGCGCCATCGAACTTGCCATAATGGGCCGCCCACCGCGTAGCCCTGCGGTGATGTCCGAACCCATTGGTGAACACCCGCATGTTCTCATCGCTGCCCCTGACCATCCTTTGGCCACAACCCTCGATATTTCCGCCCATGATCTTCTGGAGCAAAGCTATATCGCGCGTGAACTTGGCTCGGGCACCCGTATTTTGATGGAACGCTATCTTGATCGCATCGGGGACGGCACGCCATATCGGGTGATTGAAATGGGATCGAACGAAACCATCAAACAGGCGGTGATGGCCAATCTCGGTATTGCCATGATATCGCAACATACCGTGAGCGAAGAATTGCGCAGCGGGCGGTTGGTGACGTTGAACGCGCGCACCCTGCCGATCCGCCGCCAGTGGTATCTACTGCACCGCCATGATCAGGTGATGAACCCGACGCTTTCGACGGTGTTTGGCTATATTTCCGACTTGCGCGGAAGTTTCCTGCCCAAGGTGTAATCAAAGAAACGCAACGTCCGGTGTGACAACTCCGCTCTTGCGGTGCTTAATAGGCGCGAACCTGACCCAAAGGACACGCCCATGCGCTTTACCGATAAAATCGCCATCGTCACCGGAGCCGCATCCGGCATTGGTGCCGCCACCGCCAAACGCCTCGCTTCCGAAGGGGCCTCGGTGGTTCTGGTTGATCTATCAACGGCTGCCTTGCCGGATGGCGACACCCATCTTGCGCTCACCTGTGATATCGCTGACGAGGCCGCGGTTGAAACGCTCGTAGCCCAAGTGATGGATAAATATAGTCGCATCGACATCCTGTGCAACAATGCCGGCGTGATCTGTAGCGCCGCACCGATCACCGAAATCGACAGTTCCGATTGGCAAAAGGTGATGGGGGTCAACCTGTTTGGCTGTGCCCATTTCATCAAACATGTGGGCCGCGTGATGATCGCACAGAAATCCGGCGCCATCATCAATACCGCGTCGGTGGCCGGTATCCGTTCCGGCGCGGGTGGCAATATCTATAGCGCGTCCAAGGCCGGTGTGATCAATCTGACCAAAACCAGCGCCTGTGATTTGGGCGGCTATGGCATCCGCGTCAATGCGGTCTGCCCCGGTTTGATCGAAACCGGCATGACCAAACTGGTGTTCGATTACGCGCGCGACAAGGGTATCACGCAGCGGTTGGGCGAACGCTGCGAATTGCGCCGCTATGGCCACCCCTCGGAAATCGCCGCCACCATCGCGTTTCTCGCCTCGGATGACGCCAGCTATATCACCGGCCAAGCGCTTGCCGTGGATGGCGGCAACACCGCGTCGCTTAACCTTCCGGGGATGAAATACTAGGGGGCGGCCCTGCTAGTCCTGCACAATCGAGTTTTCCCAATTCTCCAGAAACCTGTCCCGCTTGAGCCGATCCAGAAACACCAACAACCCCGGCCCAAGGCGGATCGGGCGCATCGCGGTATTGGCGTCAAGCGCGGCTTCGTCAACGGGGGGCAGGCCGGACGCGGCCACCAGATCTGGCCGATCTTTCATCGTCACCAGAAAATCAATCATCCGATGGGCCGCAGGCTGGTTTTCAACGCCCACCGGCACCAAAACCGTGCGCAACATGACGCTGGTAAAATCTTCCAGCTCAACAATGTGAAACCCTTTGGTTTCGGGCAATCGCGAGGCCGCATAACTGCCCAACACGTTATAGGCAAAGGCCAATTTACCGCTCGCCACGTCGCGTATCATATCGCTTGAACAGCAATATAGCGGCGAATTTAGCCCACCCATTAATTCGGTCAGCCGCCAATAACTCTCGATATTGCGCGAATCCTGCGTTGCAAACAAATACCCCAACCCCGACGTGCGCACATCATATGTGCCAACCCTGCCCTGGAACCACGCGCTCTCGCGGCGCAACAAATTGATCAGGTCACGGCGGTTTTTGGGCACGCCGATCTCGGCAAAAAACGCCTCGGACACCACCAAAACTGCCGGTTCCTGCGTGAAGGCAAACACCTGATCGCGCCAAATCGCCCAATCGGGCAATGTCGCGGTTTGCGCCGACGTATAGGCCAAAGCGAACCCGTCATTGGCAAGCTTGGTCTGAAGATCCATCGCCGACGAAATCACCAAATCAAACGCTGCGCCCTCGTCATAAATCGCCCGCATCACCTCGGTCGAACTGGCGATGGTATAATCCACTGCCACCGCCGGATTTTGCGCTTGGTAGGCACGAATAATCGGCTCGAACGCGTCCTCGTCTGCGGTTGAAATAATCCGCAAGACCTCATCCCCCGCGATTGCCGGAAAATGATGCCGTTCTTCCACCTCGAAAGCAGACATAGGAAAGGCCACCGACATCAGGGCAACCGCGCCTAGGGCTGCGCAAAAACGAGCGATACACATGCGCCTGTTCCTTTCTTGTTTTTGGAAATAACGAGCCGGCCAAAATGCGCGCCCACCACTTCATCGGCAATGGTAAGCCCAAGCCCCGAACCGACAATATCCGCCACATTGGCCCCCCGCGAAAACCGTTGCGATAATTTGCCAAGGTCAGCATCGCCAAACCCGCGCCCCTGATCACGCACCTGCAACCAAAACCCGTCGTCCTCAAACGCGCGCACGGTTATCTGGCTGTCATCGGGCGAATATTTGATGGCGTTATCCAGAATATTACGCAGCGCGCTCTGGATCAAAACCGGATCGCCCTGGATTTCAAACGGCCCCTCAGGGAAATCGCGCAAGATATCAATATCCTTGAGGTCGGCAGTGGGCGCAAGACGATCACAGGTTTCCGCCAGCAACCCCACCAGATCAACCGGCGTTTTTTCAAGACTATCGGTGCGGAACGTCACCATCGCATGATCCAGCAATTGTCCCGCCGACCGCGAACTTTCGTCAATCGCGCGGATCATCTCGCGGATCGCCTTTTTGTGTTCAGGTTTGTTAAGACGGCGGTGGGTCAACTCGGCCTGCGCGCGCACCGTGGCAAGAGGGGTGCGCACGCGATGCGCGGCGTCGGCGATAAATTCCTCGGAGCGCAGCAACGACACCCGCAACCGCGCAATAAAGCTATTGAGCGCGCCAACCAATGGCACAAGTTCGGTTGGCGTTTCCCCCACGACGGGGCGCAAATCATTTGGCCCACGGCGCGCAACCGACCGCGCCACACGGTTGATTGGCCGCAACGCTGCCTGCGCCGCCCAAAAGCTCAGCCCGGTGGCCACCATAAAAAACACGGCGGCGATTGCGGTCGCCGTGGCAGTGATGCGCGACGAAATTACCGCCCGCCCGCGCTGGGTCTGGGCCACGGTAACCGTGACCGCGCGCCGTTCATCACGCAAACTCACGCTGCGCACGACGGTCACGGCGCGCACCATTTCACCACGATAGGTAAAACTGGCAAACCGCCGCGTGTTCTTGGAAACACCGCTGTCGGCAATCGGCAGGTCGTCATAACCGGTCAGGGTCTGCCCGCGTTCGACCACGCGATAAAACACCCGGTCCTGACTTATCGACCCAAGCATCGAAAACGCCGAATACGGCAATTCCAGCATCACCCGATCCCGATCCGCATAGAGCGCGTCGGCAATTGCAGTGGCCGCAGCGGCAATAATATTATCCTGCGTATCCTGCGCCGCGCGATCTGCCACCACTTGCACCACAAGGAAAAATGCGATCGACAGGATTGCCGCCACCGCACCGAGTTGCAACACCAGACGCCGCCGGATTGATCCTTTGGCGATCAACCCTTTCATGTTTTTCCGACCATGCGATAGCCAAGCCCGCGCACGGTTTCGATCCGCACATCCGACCCATCGAGCCGCTTGCGAAGACGCCCGACATAGACCTCTATCGCGTTCTCCGACACCTCGTCCGAAAACGAAAACAAACGATCCATCAGGTGCGATTTTGAAAAAACCTGACCGGGGGCGCGAAAGAACACTTCGAGCAGACGCAATTCGCGATTGCGCAGGATTTCGGTGTTGCCATTGATGGTCAACCCCCCCGATGTCGAATCAAGCACCACCCCTTCATAGGTTTTATGATTGGCCGCAACGCCGCCTTGCCGGCGCAAAACCGCACGGCAACGGGCCTCGAGTTCGGAAAAATCGAATGGTTTTGTGATGTAATCATCCGCCCCCAAATCGAGCAACCCAACCCGATCCGACACCTCGGAACGCGCAGTTATCACAATCACCGGTGTGCGATTTTCGGCCTTGCGATGGTCAACCAAAAAATCACGGCCATCCCCATCGGGCAACATAATATCAAGCAATATCAAATCATAAGACGCCGCATTGATAAACGCCCAAGCCGATTCAAGCGTGCCAGCATGATCCACCGCATGCCCATCAAGCGCCAAACGGCCAACCACCGCATCAGCGAGTTGGGCATTGTCTTCGATCAGCAAGAAACGCACAGGCACCCCCAGTTTTTTAACGCGTGACAGGTTGGTGTCAGGTTCGCGGTGTTACCTCGCGATATGAGCGGGCAACGACCCGCATGTCAAATGGGAGAAAACGATGAAACCACAATTTTTAAAAGTAATGATCACCAGCGCCGTTCTCGGCTTTGGGGCCACTGGCGCCATGGCCGCCGAATGTGTCGCACCCGCCAACCCCGGCGGCGGCTGGGATTTCACTTGTCGCCAGATCGGTAAAATCATGTTTGACATCGGCGCGGTCGACAAACCCGTGCAAGTCACCAACATGGCAGGCGGCGGTGGCGGTCTTGCGTTCAATCACGTCGTGGCCGAGCGCAATGAAGACGCCGACCTGATCGTGGCGGCCTCAACCGCGACATCGACCCGTCTGGCGCAAAACGCCTATGCTGGTATGACCGCCGATCAAGTGCGTTTTGTTGGTGCCATCGGCATTGACCCCGGCGTGATTGTCGTCGCCGCGGATAGCCCACATAAAAATCTTGCGGATCTGCTTAATGCTGTTGTCGCCGATCCAAAATCGGTCACATTTGCCGGTGGCTCTGCTGTCGGTGGTTTTGACCATATGAAGCCTCTGATGCTGCTGCAACGGGCCGGTCTTACGGATATTACCAAGGTAAAATACATCGGTCTTGACGGCGGTGGCGATGCCATTACCCAAACCATCGGTGGTTTCACTCAGGCGATGACTGGCGACATGTCCGAAATCGTTGGCTTTTTGAAGGCCGGTGATATTCGCGTGTTGGCGGTTCTGACAGATGAACGCGTCGCTGGTTTTGAGGATATTCCAACGGCTGTCGAGCAAGGATTTGATGTGGTTGCGGGCAACTGGCGTGGTCTTTACATCCCGCGTGGCGTGTCCGACGAGACATTTGATATGTGGGCCGGTCGGTTGCAAAAAGTTGCCGATTCCAACGAGTGGAAAGAAGCTATGGCCGCCAATGGCCTCGCTCCGTTCACCAAGGTTGGCGACGAATTCCAAGGCTACATTGACAATCTCATCGTGGAAATCCGCCAGATGAGCAAAGACATCGGGGTTATCCAGTAATGGCCAGCGACCGGATATTCGGTCTGGTCGCAACCCTTCTGGCGCTCGCGTTTATCGCGGGCGCCACGCAGGTCCAGACCAGCTTTCTCTCTGATCCGGTGGGGCCAAAGATGTTTCCCATTCTGATCGGAATTGTCGGCGCAATCAGTGGCATGTTTATGGTGTTGCGCCCCGACCCCGAACCCGATTGGCCGGGGTTGCGAACATTTGGCGCGCTTGCCATCGCTGTTATCGTGCTCGTCGTCTATGCTTTTGCTCTTAAACCTCTCGGGTTTTTGTTACCGACGTGTTTGGCTGCGGGGCTGTTGAGCTACCAGATTTCGCCGCGCCCACGCATGGCGGCGCTTGCCGGAATTGGCCTGTCGTTTGGTCTGTTTATTATCTTCAAATACGCTCTCGGGCTTGGCCTTGTTGCCCTCCCTAAAGGTCTTATCGGCTAGAGGAACCCCAAAGAGGAACTCCATGGAAATCATCGACAATCTCGCGCTTGGGTTCTCCATCGCGCTCTCTCCTTACACGCTGCTTTTGGCCGTTGTAGGGTGCTTTCTCGGTACGATAATCGGCGCATTACCCGGCCTTGGGCCATCCAACGGCGTGGCGATTTTGATCCCGATCACCTTCACGCTTGGACTTGATGCGACCTCTGCCCTCGTGTTGATGACATCGGTTTATTACGGCGCAATGTATGGCGGGCGCATCTCGTCGATCCTTCTCAATATCCCCGGTGATGAACCGGCATTGATGACCACGCTTGACGGGTATCCCATGGCCAAAGCGGGCCGTGCAGGTGATGCGCTTGTGCTCTCTGGTGTGGCCTCGTTTGTTGGGGCATTGCTTGCAACTGTCGGCCTTATGCTGCTGGCTCCGATGCTCGCCCGTGTGGCCTACCTGTTTGGTCCCGCCGAGTATTTCGCGCTCTACCTGCTGGCATTTTGCACCCTTGGCGGCATGGCGAGCAACAATCAGGCCAAGGCAGCGCTCGCGTCCTGTATCGGACTTGGCATCGCCATGATCGGGGTTGATTCCGCAAGCGGCATGCCGCGTCTCACCGGCGGCAATCTGCACCTTTATGACGGCATTGATTTTCTCGTGGCCATCGTTGGTCTGTTTGCCATCGCCGAAGTGTTCTTCTTCATCGAGAGCCATGGCAAGAATTCCTCAATCGGGGTGAAACTGGGAAAAGTGACCATCCCGTGGAAAGATATTTTCGACACCAAATGGACCATGTTGCGCGCTTCCGGCGTCGGGTTTATCGCCGGTATCCTACCGGGTGCGGGTGCATCCTTGGGCAGTTTCATGGCCTATATGTCGGAAAAAGCCATCGCCGGTGAAAAAGGCGGATTTGGCACCGGTGTCGCCAAAGGCATCGCCGCGCCCGAAGCGGGCAACAACGCCGCCGCTGGCGGTGCTTTGGTGCCGATGCTGACGCTGGGCGTTCCGGGATCGGGCACCACCGCCGTTCTTTTGGCTCTATTGATGACCCTCAACATCACCCCTGGCCCCACATTATTCACCGACCGCCCCGAGGTGGTTTGGGGATTGATCGCCTCGTTGTTGATCGCCAATTTTGTGCTGTTGCTGATGAATGTGCCGATGGTCAAAATATTCGTGCGCGTGTTGATGGTGCCGCCTTGGGTGCTGTTGCCGGGGGTCACGATGGTGTCTTTCGTCGGGATATATTCGCTCTCGGGTTCGTATTTCGACCTGTTGTTGATGGTTGGATTTGGCGCATTGGGATATGTCTTGCGCAAGCTTGATATCCCCACAGTTCCGGTAATCCTCGGCATCCTTTTGGGCGGCAATATGGAAGACGCCCTGCGCCGCGCCATGGTCATTTCGGACGGAGAATGGACCTATCTCTATTCCTCGCCGATCGCCATCGGCCTATGGATAGCGGCCATTGTCGGATTTGTCGCGCCGATGTTCCTGCGCTCAGTATTGCGAAAACCACAGCGGATCACCGATTGATATGACCCGTGTGTTGATCCCGTCCGGCGCGTTGGGCCTTGGCTATGACGCCGATGCCCTCGCTGCCGGAATTGCTGCCAAACCCGATATTATTGCGATTGATGGGGGGTCTACCGATTCCGGCCCACATTACCTTGGCACAGGCACATCGAAATATTCACGCGCTTCGACCAAACATGAATGGCGTGGATTGATGATGGCGCGCGCCGTGGCAAACGTGCCGCTTGTGATCGGAACGGCGGGCACCTGCGGCACCGATTCTACGGTGGATTGGTTGTTTGAAATCACCAAAGAAATTGCCGCCGAGACCGGCCAGCATCTGAAAATTTCCCGTTTGAAAAGCAGCCAAACAGCGGCGAAAATCGTCGATGCATTTACGGCTGGTGACATATCTGCCCTCCCCGCCGCACCGGCGATAGATGCCGATATTATTGAGAGCTGCACCAATATTGTCGCCCTTGCCGGTGCCGAACAAATTCAAACCGCCCTTGCCACCGGCGCCGATATCATCATTGCGGGCCGCACCACCGACACCGCGATTATTGCCGCCTTGCCGTTGGCACAGGGGTGTCACGCAGGTGCCGCGTGGCACGGGGCGAAAATCGGCGAATGTGGCGCGCTTTGTGCCACCAATCCGCAATCTGGTGTGATCCTCGTTGATTTTGACAATGATGGCTTCACCATCACCCCGATGGCCGAGACCTCATGCGCCACGCCACAGACGGTTTTCGCCCATATGCTCTATGAAAACAGCGATCCGTTTATCCTGTTTGAACCGGGCGGGCATCTCGATGTGACGGCAGCGAAATACACGGCCCTTGATGAACGCCGCGTGCGGGTCACCGGATCAAAATGGGTGCCTACGTCCGATTATACTGTGAAACTTGAAGGGGCGCGCCTCGCGGGATATCAATCCGTCGTAATCGCGTTATTGCGCGACCCACGATATGTCGCCAATGCCCGTGTTTGGTGCGTTGATATCGTTGAAAAATGCGCCGCCAAGGCCATTGAGTGGCTTGATAT
>Ga0256834_1001609_pt1 | contig 15062 bp, 14 predicted proteins | sample 4281140metaG_FD_190536 | JGI IMG/M metagenome (GOLD analysis project Ga0256834, IMG submission 190536) | Hydrothermal vent microbial communities from East Pacific Rise, Pacific Ocean - 4281-140 | ecosystem: Environmental > Aquatic > Marine > Hydrothermal vents | place: Pacific Ocean: East...
TTCGCGGGGAACCCACACCCTTGAACTCAACTGCGGGGGCAGGCGCTTCAGGACTGCAATTGGGGTTGTCCCGAGCTACAACGAGGCCGTCTGCAGGGTCTACGAGAACTGCTTCCTCAGCTGGGCAGCCCGCAGAATCCCCGTTGAGAGCCTGACGCCAAGGGAGATAGAAGAAATCCTCAAGTCGAAGCTCCTGCCCGAGGAGGCCCTTGGGAAGGTTAGGAAGACGTTTGAGGAGGCGAAGTACGGGAGGAGGGAGCTGACCAGGGAAGAGTTCATAGAGTTCTACCGGAGCGTTGAAAGCCTGACGGGGGTGAGTTGCAATGCGTAAAGCGGTTGACGCTGTTCTATACGTTGGTCTCATGCTCACCGGCGTCGGTCTTGTCAGGTCAGGACTCCTGCCGGGATGGCTGATGTCCCCTGTGATTGCGCTTTTCCTCGGTTTTCTGGTTTCGCTCTACTCCGAGGGGACGAAAAGGAGTGTAATCAGGGGGCTGTCTTTAGCCATAGCGTTCCTGCTCACGGGAAAGTTATGGTCTCTCGGCGGAGTCCTGATTGGGATTGGCTTGGTCCTCAGGAGCGTCGGACTCGAACGTGGCTCCGTTAAGGTTGTGGGGCTCGGTGAGGGCTTGGTTGTAGCGGGGGTGTTTCCCTTCCTGCCGGCCGAGCTGTCGCCGGTGCCGATTCTGGCTGGGGCTTTCCTGGTGCTGGGCTATCTCCTCTCGGAGCGCATTGAGGAGCTTAAGGGGAGCGTTCTCGGGTTTGCCCTGCTTGGGGGCGGGGTGGGGGCCTACCTTTCCGTGAGGAACTACCTCCTCAGGGTGAACCCGAAGCTTGCGCTCTACTCCGAGTGGATAGCCCTCGTTGTGGCCCTCGTCGGGGCCATAGGAATCGCCGCCGGCAGGGGTGAGAAGCCGGAGGAATACCTCGAGGAGCTTCTCGCTGAGAGGCCGAGAATGAGACTTCCTGCCGATGAAAGAATTGAGAAGGCCGTTAGGGAGTTTCTGGTGGGAGGCAGAAAGGCGGAGCTTCTCTCCTACGTGGCCTTCTACGGGAGCAGAACCTTCGGGAGCAGGGAGGAACTTCTTCGGCTCATCGAAAAGCTCTCCGAGTACGAGCCGAAAAGGCCGGGCATTCTAACGCCCCTCTGGCTGAGGAGGAGCATTTTGAAGAAGGAACTTGAGAGGAGAGAAAAGCTCGTTAGGGAGATATTTGATGCCCTTAAGGGGGGTCTGAGGTGAGGCGCTTCCTCGGCTACGCCCTCTGGTCGATATTCCTGGGGGTTGCGCTCCTTTCGCCGGGAATGGAGGTTCTGGCGGTTGTGCCCCTGATGATAATCTTCATAGGCAGCCTTCTGAGCCCCCCGGAGGTGATTGAGGTCAGGAGGACGCTGTCGAGGGACACCGTCATGAGGGGCGGTCAGCTTGAGGAGACGATACGGGTTCGCTCCGGGAGGGGGATTGGAATAATTCTCCTCAGGCTCCCCGTTCCCGCTGGGGTAAGGACTGAGAGGGTCACGTTCGTGGGTTTTAAAGGCCCGGGGGAGGCCGTGCTGACCTTCGTGAGGAAGCTTCGGTTCGAGGTTCCCGGAAGGCAGAGCCTCCCGGAGGCCGAGGTTTTAACGGTCAACCCGCTCTTCGTCAGGTTCAACTGGATTGTAAGCGGTAAACGTCCCGGGCTTCACGTCCTTCCATCGAGCCTCCCCAGGAGGTACAAGATTCCCGGAACGCGGAGGCGCAGGCCCAGGTACGCGGTTTCCGGCAAGGTCTCCATGGACTTCAGGGAGGTCAGGGACTACCAGCCTGGGGACCCGCTGAAGAAAATCAACTGGAAGGCCTCCGCAAGGTTTGGAAGAATTCTCGTGAACGAGTTTGAGAGGGAAGGGAGTGGAACGGTCTTCATAGTTATAGACGTGGAATCCCTCTCAACCCTAGGTGAAGGGCGCTTCGTTGAACTGCTATCAGCCCTAGTGAGCTACCTCACGGGGCTTGAGTACCACGTCGGGTTCTACCTCTACGGGCTTGGACGTTTCGTTCCCCCCTCGGCTGGAATCAGGGCTGTGGGAGACGTTCTCCGGGAGGTCTTCGCGATGTGGGAGGAGGCGAGGGAGGAAACCCCCTCTGCGCTCATAGAGTTCATCAGGGGCTACAGCTCGAGGTACCTTCCGACGGTTATATTCGTGACGTCCCTCTTTGAGGAGAACTTCGGAAGGGTCAGCGGAACCATTGGGCTGTTGAAGTCGGCGATAAGGGCCAGGATAGTCTCGATAAACGTGGCACCGACCGTTGAAAACCCCCTCGTTTTGATGGAGAACCGGGGACTCGCCTGGGAGCTTTCCAAGATTTCCAAGACGGTCCACTGGCATCAGGAGAACGTGTCCAGCGTCCTCAAGGAGATATCGGGGGTGATTTCGTGAACCTCAGGCACTTTGGAATCGCCGTGACCATTCTCTTCGCGCTCCTGCTGTTGATTGCGTACTCCTCGCTTTCTCCCTACCTCGGTGTCGGCGTAGCCCTTACGGTCGTTGGGATTTACCTGCGGAGGAGCTCGCTCCAGGATGTTGTCTTCCTCTCGACGATAGCCTACGCGATTCCCTTCGCCATACTGCTCTCGCTCCTCCTCCCAATAGCCGTGCCGGGCTCCTACGAGTTCCTCGCCGAAAAAGTCGTTTCAAGCCCCTACTTCTCGAACCCGGTCTTCGCGATTCTCGTCATGGGGACGGCAATGGCGTCGGAGCTGGTTCTAATGGCGGTTCCGCTCGGCGATGCCGGTGCAAGGGCGCTTGGTCATGCCCTCCCCTACGTCTTCGTTTCGGTTGCGCTGGCGGCTCTTCTCTTCGCAATCATCTACGGGGTTGGGTTCAGGCTAAGCCCGCTCGCGGTTCCGCTGATAGTGCTCGCCCTAGGCCTGATAGCCGTTCCAGAGAGAGGGGGCAGTGGAGTTGTCGTCGTCGAGTGCGAGAAAGGCCCAGTCCGGGTTGTAACCGAGAGGGGAGAAATTGAAATCTGGCCGAACCCCCTCACGAGGCTTCAGAACGGGAGGTTCAGGGTAACCGTTGAGGTGGAGGGAAGGGTTAGGGGTGTGTTCATTGGGGACAGGAAGGCGAAGTTAATCCTAAGCGGCTCCGACGGCGAGCGGGACTTCTTCCTATACCGTTAGACGAGCCTTCCTTCGATGAGGATCCTCGGCGACAGAAAGCTCAGAACCCTCCTCGTGTCTTTTCCAACCTCCATCTTTCTGAGGAGTTCGAAGACGTTCCCGACGAGCATGTTGTCCTTGAAGGGCTTCAGCTCGCCGTTCTTAACCACGTAGCCAAGCTCGACCGTCAGCGAGAAGTCACCGCTCACGGGGTTTGCGGTGTGCTCGCCGAAGACCTTCCTAACGATGACACCCTCGTAGTCCTCAAGGCTTTCACCGCCCGGTTCGATGACCACGTTGCTCGTTCCGATGTAAGGAACGCTCCTGAAGGTTCTCAGCGCGTTTCCTGTGCTCTCCATGTCGAGGAACGAAGCGTAGGTGTGGTCGAGGAGAAAATTCCTAACAACCCCGTCTTCGACGAGAACCGTTCTCTGACCGGGGGTTCCCTCCCCGTCGAAGGAGTAGCTTCCCGGCAGTGCCGGAAGGGTCGAGTCGTCCACGAGCGTGAAGTTGCCAATAGCCTCACCGGGCTTCGAGAACCTGCTCCTGCCGTGGTAGACCTCGTCGCCGTAGAGGTTGCTCATGAAGACGTCCATAACCGAGGCAACAGCCTCGGTCTCGAGGACCAGCTCTCCGGAGTAGGGTTCGAGCTTTTCTGCACTGGCGCTCAGCCTCGCCTCATCAACCGCCCCTTCAACGGCCCTTTCGAGTTCTTCGACGGGCTGTAGCGACGTGAAGCTCTGCCTGTAGGAGCCGGTTCCCGGCGGCTCGCTGATTACGGCGTAGGCCGAGACGCCCATGTACGTTGAGCGTTCTTCAAGTTCGATTCCGTTGGAGTTCACCACGCCGCTCGTTCCAACGGCAAAGGAGAGGGAACCCGAGAGGGTTTCCTTCCCCTTCTTCTCCCTCATGAGTTCCGCGTACTGAAGCGCCAGTGAGTGGGCTTCCTCGAAGGGAATCTCGTCGATTTCTCTGTCGTAGATTCCCTCCACTTGGGGGACTCTCCTCCTGACCGGAAAACCTCTGAAGGGAACCTCGCTTATTTTCGCGAGCTTGAGTGCCCTTTTGACGAGCCGCTCGAGGTTTTCCTCCCTCGGGTGCAGGCCCGTGATGTATGAGAACCCGAGTCTGCCGTTTAAACCGACCCTGAGGCCTATTCCCGAATAGAATTTCCTCTGGGAGCGTTCGAGGGTTTCCCTCTCGATTTTAAACGAACCCGAACGGCCGAACTGGTAGAAGATTTCCCACTCGACGTTCTCGTGTTCCAGCATTTCCGCGAGCTTTTCAACCGCTTCAATCATTTCAATCCCCCCACGAGGGCTCTCGTCAGTATATGTGGCCCGCCGTCGTCAACCGGAACCCACTGACCCTTCCCGCAGTAGCCGGGGAACTCGACGCGGGTGTCCTTCCCTATGGCCCTTATGTTCTTCAAAACGTTCAGGATTTTGCCGGACAGAGCCACGTCCCTGACGGGTTCTCTAATCTCACCGTTCTCAACTATGTAGCCGATTTTCGCCCCGAAGGTGAACGTCCCGTTGGCCGTGTCAACCTGCCCCCCCTTGTCGCCGAGCATGTAGAGACCGTTCTTAACCTCCTCGAGGATTTCCTCAAACGACCAGTCCCCGGGTTCAACGTAGGTGTTTCCCATTCTCACGAGGGGCTGATGGGCGTAGCTCTCGGCTCTCGCGTGGCCGTTCGGCTCGAGGCCGAAGTACTCGGCCGTCTCCCTGTCGTTGAGGTAGCTGACGAGAACGCCGTCGCGGATTATCTCGACGCGCTTGGCTTTAATCCCCTCGTCGTCGTACGGGTAGCTTCCGAACTTGCCTGGCAGAGTGGGGTCGTCAACGACGTTCAAACCATCTACCGCTATCCTCTCCCCGAGCCTTCCGGCCAAGATGCTGTCGCCGTTCTTAACCGAATCCGCCTCGACTGCATGGCCCAAAGCCTCGTGGATAAAAACCCCGGTCAGCTCGGGGTCGGCTACGACGTCCATCTCTCCGGAGGGTGGTGAGCCGGCCCTTAAAAGTTCGAGGGCTTTCTCCCTGACGTGGGCTGTCCAGAAGTTCAAGTCAGTTTTCTCAATCAGCTCCCAGCCGAGGGTTCCTCCGAAGCTCTTCCAGAAGTTCTGCATCTCGCCGCTTTCTTTGGCCGTTACCGAGAAGCCGAACCTCACCCTCGGCACGACGGTTCTTATCTCGCTTCCCAGGGAGTTGAAGTAGAGGGTCTCGACGATTGAATCGCCGTAGTAGGCGTTTCTGCTGACTATCCCATCGCCCGCGAGGAGGCCGTCTATCTCCTTAACGAGGGAGAGCTTCTCTTCAACGTCAACCTCGGTGAACGGCTTTTTGACCTTAAGCTCAACCTCGTCCTTAACCGGGTTTCCCGTGTAAATCCTTGCGCTGCCCCTTGAGAGCTTGGCTATCTTCATCGCCGTTTCGATGGCCTTCTCAAACCTCTCGCGGTCGTTGGCGCTCGAGAATCCCCAGGCGCCGTTGAAGGCCCTCGCCCCTATGCCAAGCTCGGAATCGCTCGAAAGCTCTCTTAACTGGCCGTTGCTCATTGAAAGCCGGGTCGAGGTAACCCTGACGAGCCGCACCTCGTAGTATTCAATCCCGTGTTTTTCCGCGAGTTCCTCGGCCCTCTTGACGAGCCACTCCATACTCCCACCGCAGGGCATAAAAGGGAAAGGGCTTATATTCCTTGCCATAGAGGAATGAACCACAGGGTTTAAGGGTTGAGAAATGGAGCGGAGGAACGAGATACTCGACCAAATTCGAAGAAGGCCCGGGGTGACGTTCCGAGAACTCGCCAGGGAACTGGGGATAGGCATCGGCGACCTTCAGTATCACCTCCACAAGCTTGAGAAAGAGGGCAAGGTCTTCTCAAAGAAAATAGGAAGGCGGAGGTACATATTCCCGGCGGGCTTTGAGGAGGAAGCTCAAAGGCTCGTCATAGCGATTTCAACTGAGACGAGACGGCGAATCCTGCTTCAGCTCATGGAGGGGCCTAAGAGCCAGGGGGAACTCGCCGAAAGACTCGGCGTAAGCCAGCCGACGATTAGCTACCACATGGGGGAGCTTGAGAAGCTCGGGATAGTGGAGGTTGTCAGGGAAGGGCGGAGCGTGATATACAGGCTCAAACACGACCCGACGCTGATTGCCAGGATTATTAGGGATTACCGCCCGAGCCTCTGGGAGAAGCTGGCCGATAACCTTATAGACCTGCTGACGAGCATGGGTGAGGGGAAATGATGGAGGTAGTCCTTGAGTTGCTCTTCATAGCCCTCGCGCTGACACTGGTCGGGGTTTCGTACCTCGCCTACAAGAAGAGCCACCTACGGGCGGCGCTGTACTTCCTGCTCGCGTTCCTCCTGCTGGCTATTAAAAAGGTGGTGGAGCTTTCAAAGGACGCCCTGAGGGTTCAGCGGGACGTCAGTGCCATAGTGGATGCCCTCGAAGTGGTGGTCATGATTCTGTTCCTGCTCGCCCTCTGGAAGCGTTAACGAACGACCATGACGGGGGCCTCTATTCTTCCCACGACCTCCTCAAGGAGTGAACCAATCCTCGTTTTGCCGCTCCTTCCGTAGGCGCCCATGACGACGAGCGAGTAGCCGGAGTTCGCCTCCTCTAGAACCTTCTCCCGAGCCGAGCCTTCCGTAATCTTCACCGAGCAGTTAACCCCTTCGTCCCTGCAGAGAACAAGAAGGTTCGTCATGATTTCCCGTATGCTCCTCTTCATGTCCTCCCATACCTTCTCCTCAAAGCGCTGAACGTGGGCCAAGTCCTGACTGATTAACCCCATGTTGAAGGCTAGGGCCTTTGCCTCCTTTCTGTCGAGAACCGAAAAGAGCACGAGCTTGGCTTCCTTCTTCTTGGCTATCGCTATCGCGTGCAGAGCGGCTTTTTGGCTCCATTTGGAGCCGTCAACCAAAACGAGTATCCTCACCCTTCACACCCCCACGTACCTCAGCCACAGTATCCCCATACCGGCCGCGACCGTCAGGACCATTATAACGGCGCCGACCTTCAGAAAGTCGAGGAAGGTTATCCTTATCCCCTCCCTGTCGGCTATGCCTATAACGACGACGTTGGCGCTCGCTCCTATGGCAGTTCCGTTGCCGCCGAGACACGCACCGAGAGAGAGCGCCCACCACAGGGGATACACGTTCATCGAGGAACCCATCGCCTTAATCAGGGGAATCATGGCGGCGGTGAGGGGTATGTTGTCCACTATTGCCGAGGCAACCGCTGAGAACCACGTTACTATTACGAGAGCCTGCCCCGTGTCCGAGACGTAGCCGAGCAGCCACTGGGCGACGCCGTCTATAACCCCCGTCTCGACGAGCGCCCCCACGATTATGAAGAGGCCTGCGAAGAAAAATATCGCCGTCCACTCCACCTTTTCGAGGACCTCCGTCGGCTCCACCCCGCTCCAGATTAGCAGAACCGAGGCCCCGGCCATCGCCACAACCGCCGGGGGAAGCTCAAGTCTGTCGTGGATGAAGAAGAACGCGATAACGCCCAGGATAACCGCGACGGATTTTCTGAAGAGTTCCCTGTCCCTTATGACCTCGTTCTCGTCGAGGTTTTCTATGGCGGCTTCAATGCCCCTGCGCTCCCCCTCGCTGACGGTTATGCTCCCCCTGTAGGCGAGGTATATAATCCCAACCGTCAGCACCAAATCCACGGCCGCTATCGGGCCCATGTTCGAGAGGAACTCGAGGAAGCTGAGCTTCGCCGCGGAGGCTATCATGATGTTGGGCGGGTCGCCTATCAGGGTCGCCGTTCCCCCGATGTTCGACGCAAAAATCTCGGCGAGTAGATACGGCACGGGGTTTACCCCCATGAGCCTCGTTATGTAGAGGAGCATCGGCGTTAGAAGGAGCACGGTTGTAACGTTGTCGAGGACGGAGCTGACGACCGCAGTGACGACTGAGAACAGAATCAGAACCCGCATAGGACTTCCCTTGGCGAGCTTGGCGGTCTTTATTGCGAGGTATTCGAAGAGACCGCTCTCCTTTGCTATGTTAACGATAATCATCATGCTTATCAGGAGGAGCAGGGTCCCGAGGTCGAGGTACTCGGGCAGTCTCTCCCAGGGAACCACCTTCAGGGCAACGATGACGGCCGCACCGAAGAGGGCCGCAACGGTTCTGTGAACCCGTTCGCTTATTATCAGGGCGTAGGTAAACAGGAAGACGCCGATGGACAGTGCAGCGGCCGTGTTCACACTTACCACCTCAGTAGACTATGACCGGAACCAGGACGTGCTGAACCACCTTGAGGACGACGGGACTTATGGGGGATGTCTTCGTGACCTCCGAGCCGAAGCTCCTCGAAATGACGAGCAGGTCGTACTCGGACGCCATCTCGATGACGTCATCACCCTTGTCCCCGAACCGCTCCTCCGCCTGAACTTCAAGTCCGAAGCCTTCGAGGCTCTCCTTTAAGGCCTCAACGAGCCTTTTACCGCGCTCCCTCTCAACCTGGAGAAGCTTCTGCGCTTCCTCTTCGCCAAGGGTTTCCTCTATCAGCCTGAAGGTCTGGGCGTCCAGCAGGTACACGAGTCGGACCTTCGCTCCCCGGTAGGCCTCCAGAACGTCCAAAACCCCGTGGAAATCCCCGGAGAATCTGTCGAGGGGGATGAGAATGCTCTCGACCTCCGGGAGAACGAATTCCTCCGGGAGAAGAAGGAACTCCCGGTACCTCTTCACTATCTCGTCGTACCTGTCCCCCGCTATGCTCCTGAACTTCCTGTCTATGAGGGAGCGGAATATGCTCAAAGGCACCACCTGCTCAACGAGATTGAACGTTTAGAATAAAAACTTTAGCAAAAAGAAGTCTTCATATGTCTTAGATTTTTGAACCACAAACGCTTTATCGGATAAAAAGGAGCCTCTAAAGGGTGAGAGAATGAGGAGAGTCCTTGCAGTAGTTCTCATTCTGGCCCTCGTGATGCCACTGGCACTGACGGCACAGCCTGCGATGGCCCAGTGTCCCTGCGAGGGACACACCGTGGTCCTCAAGGCACCTGCCGTTGCCAAGACCTCGACGGGTCAGCTGGTGGGAGTGGTTACGGAGTTCGTTATAACGGTCGCCCCGGGACACGGGCACGTTTACATAGAAACCTGGCCGCTGGCGCAGGTTGACATGCAGGCCAGCGCGAGGCTCGCGGCTCAGGTTGCGGGAAGGGTTCTGGGGGTCAACATGAGTCACTACGACGTTTTCATTCAGGTTCGCGCGAACACATCAATCATCGGCGGTCCCTCTGCAGGAGGAACGATGACCGTCGGCATAATCGCGGCCCTCGAGGGCTGGAAGATAAACCCCAACGTCATGATGACAGGGATGATAAACCCCGACGGAACCATCGGGCCCGTTGGAGGAATCCTTGAGAAGGCCTCCGCCGCGCACGAGGCAGGAGCGAAGATATTCCTCATCCCAGAAGGTCAGAGGATTCAGTACGTTCAGGAGACCCAGAAGAAAGAGATAGGCGGAGTTATTGAGATAAAAACCGAAACCAAACCGGTTGACGTTGTGAAATACGCCGAGGAGCGCTGGGGCCTCAAGGTTATAGAGGTCAAGGACATCTACCAGGCCGTTTACTACTTCACCGGCCACAGGATTCCCAGGCCCAAGCCGCCGGCGAAGGTCGAGATTAGTACGGCGTTCCTCGAGAACGACGCGAAGAGCGACTACGCAAACACAACCGCCTACTACCGGAAGGTTATGAAGGAGTTGCAGGAGAGCAACGTTGGCTACGAAACCTATGAAACGCTCCTCGCGGCCCTTCAGAGCGCGGGTCAGCTGCTCAACCAGTCGAGGGAGGACATCGCGAAGGGAATGTACTATACTGCCTTGAGCCACGACTTCCAGGCGAGGATAATAATCAGGCACGTTGACTGGTACCTCTCCACGAACACCCCGGAGGACGTTCAAAAACTGCTCGACAGGGTTAGGGCCGAGATAAACTCAACGGAGGCGTACGTGGAGAACCAGACAATCCGGGGAATCACGATGCTTCAGGCCATAGCGGCCGCGGAGCAGAGGGTTGAGGATGCAAAGAGCGCCCTTGACAGTGCGTGGAGGTACTACTACTCGCAGGACTACTGGGATGCCATCGGCGAGGCCGCGTACGCCTACGAAAGGGCCAAAACTGCAGTCTTCTGGACTAACCTTGGGAAGAAGTTCGCCAGGGGTAAGCCAATAAGCAAGAACATAGTCAGGATTACCGCGAGGGACTACATAGATGAGTCGGACCTCATAGTTGCCTACATCGAGTCCATGTACGGCGACGTCATAGGCAACAGCCTGACTAGCACGATAGAGAAGGCCCAGCAGTACTACGACGACGGCAAGTACTCGGCGGCGCTGTTCACTGCGATGCAGGCGCGCGTTCAGGGGGAGGTCTTCCTCGACACCCTTGCGATAACGAACTGGACTGTCCTCATGGACAAGCTCAACATGGCGAAGGAGGACGCCAAGACCGCCATAGGCACAGCCGAGGAGAAGGGGATAACGCCCATACTTGCGATAGCCTACTATGAGTTCGCCGAGAGCTTTGAGGAGCAGGCCGTTAAGACCCAGAACGTCAGCGACCTCCAGACGGCCATGACGTTCTACATGTACTCAACGGAAACGGCGAACCTGTTCCTCGAGAGCCCATCTGGAATAGCCCCCGCGCCAAAGGTTCCCTCCAACGCAACGGTTCCGCAGGTGAACGTCCCCAACGCCACGGCAACGTCAACCCAGGCGGCACAGGGCCAGGCTGGAACCCAGTACGGTGTTCTGGGAATATTCATGGTGATAGCGTTCATCGTCGGCTTGGCAGTGGGGAAGAAGCTTTAGCCCGGAAGGGCCTTTACCCCCTTCTTCTTTAACAGCTCGACCTCCCACTCGGCAAGGCTCGGGCAGACGGTACAGCCGAGCCTGTAAAAGCCCTCGTAGTAGAGCGGGTGCAGTTTAAAGCCCCTCATTAGGATGAAGAGCTGAACCATGAACCCGCTCCAGAACTTTATCGGCATGGCCTCGAGGATTCTTCCGAAGTCCGTCTTCCTCTCAACGACCGGTGGCTTGAGCCGTCTCCTCGCGCTCTCCCCGTCTCTGTCGCCGACGAGGAGAATCGGTTTTTCAAACTCCGAAACGACCGAATAGAGGGCCTCAACCTTTTTCCTCGTGCACCAGCGGTTCTGATGAGTCGGCATGCCGTACTTCTCAAGGGGCATCGGAACGTCGACGCGAATCAAGTTCACGCCGAGCTTTTTGGCGGTCTCTTCAACGTATTCATCCGTTTCGGGCATCTCGTACTCCATTCTGACGTAGACGGCCGTAACCTCGTCGAAAACTTCCTTCGCTAAAATAAGTGTGGCCGTCGAGTCCTTTCCCCCGCTCCAGGGAACGACGATGTCGTAGTCCTCAAAGGCCCTGAGAAAAGCCTTCGATGCGCTGGCAAAGGCCTCTATGTAGTCCTGGTTGGCTGAGATGAGCGAGTTGAGGGAAACGTCCTCGGTGCAGGGGCACCTCCAGAGAACCTCGGTCGGGAAGCCGAGCTTCTTGCTAACCTCGGCCACCTTGTTCGGGCCGGAGAAGTAGACCTCCTGGTTCATCGTTTTCCGCAGGACGAGCGAGTTCTCGCCGAGCTCGACGCCGAGGAGCGAGCGCATAGCTTTTCTGAAGCCGTCGCCAATGGCAAGGTAGATGTCGTAGTCCGGGTTAATTTCGAGGCCGAAGGGGTTCTCGGGGTTGAGGGCGTAAGTGCCTTTCCACTCGATGCCAAGGCGAAAGCGGGCCTTTATCTCCTCGATGTGGGAGTAGAGCTCGTCAACGCGCATGTTCCTAACGCGCTTCGTCCTCAGAACTCTCGCGTAGAAGGGCTTTCCGGACTCCTTCAGAACAGGCAAAAGCTCCTCCATGAGGTCTTTCTCCTTCTCGCCGAGGAGGAGAACCGGAATGTAGGGCTCCCCAAGAATCCTCTCAAGGTTCTCAAGGACTTCCTCCTTGGTTCTTCCCCCGCCGAGGCTCTCAACCCTTAGGAAGCCCCCGTAGTTTCTCTCGTTTATGTAGCTTAGAGCCTTCGCGTCCTTTCTGGCCCGGGCTATGAGCGCGAACATGGAAGGGGTTAAAAGGGGAAGCTTAAAAGTCTTCGCGCCGATGAGGAAAACTCCCTGCCCTGAGCTGTGATGAGACCGGCTTTCCCGAGGCTACACCAGCGACGCGAGGAATGCCCTGTAGGTTTTCTTTACCCTTCTAATCGATGAAACGCTCACCCACTCGTCGCTCGCGTGCCAGTTGCCGCCAACGGGTCCGAAGACGAGAGTAGGCCTTCTGAGATAGGTCGCGAAGTAGTTGAAGTCGCCGACGCTTTTGCCGTATGTAACTTCAAGCTCCCCTCCCGATGTGCTTCTGTACGCTTCTCTGAACAGCTTCGCCTCCCCCAGGTTCTCGCGGATGACGTAGGGAAGCATGTCCGGTGTTGGGCGGGGGTACTTCTCCACCGTGAGCTCGGCCTTTAGATTCAGCTTCTCCGCGAGCTTCATGATTTCAGACCTGACCTTCTCCCAGTCCTCACCCACAACGGTGTGCCTGTCTATAACCGCCTCCGCGTAATCGGGAACGCTCAGGCCGTCGGCCTTTCCCTCCATGGACAGCGTGCAGTATGAACCCTTTCCGAGCTTCAGGTGTTTCCTGAGCCTTATCCTCTCAAGACTGCCGACGAGTTTGGCCAGCTCCTCGATTGCGTTTATTCCCAGGTAAGGCCTGGCGGCGTGGGCCTTCCTGCCCCTCGCCTTAACGGTTATTACAAAGCGGCCCCTCGCGCCGAGCATAAGCCTCTCGTTCGTCGGCTCTGAGACTAGCACAAGGTCCGACCCCTCAAGCTTGCCGCTTTTTATCAGTTCCCACGTTCCCCTTGAGTAGCCCTCCTCGTCGCTGACGGCCGTGAATATCAAGCTCGGCCTTTCCCGCTTTGAAAGCTCAGCCATCTCGATGAAGAGCGTTAGAAATACCGAAAGTCCAGCCTTCATGTCGGCGCTTCCGAGGCCGTAGAAGTGGTCGCCGTCGAGCTCGCCCCTCGGATTCCTCGTCCAGCCGGGGGATAGGTTCACGGTGTCCATGTGGCCGTTGAGCACAACGGTCGGCCCCTTGCCGGGCAGATACGCTATAACATCGTCTCCGAACCCCTCAACCGGCAGTGTTTCCGTTTTTATCCCGTGCTCCTCGAGGAGCGAAGCTATGAACTTTGAAATCTCCTCCTCCCTTCCGAAAGGGGACTCGATGGAGACGAGCTTCTTAAGGAGTTCAACCTCGTCCATCTTCACCACCGACCAGTTCTTTGACGAATTCCGAAAACCTCGCCTTCCTTTCGAAGCTCTCGGCCTTCTCAAGTTCCTTCTTCAGCTCGCTTATATTACCTTCTATCTCATCGGCTAGGTCGCTGAGAAGCATGCCCTCGCTCGAGGACTCGGACAGGTACCTGAAGGCCCTCAGGCTTATCGACTCGAGGTTTATCGCGTTCCTGAGAACCTTAATATAATCCCCAACGGTCTCAACCTTGAACCTCTTGGAGAACTTGACCTCCTTCGTCTTCAGTCCGGGGTAGAGCTCCCTCGCAATGTGTCGCATGTTCTCGACCTGCTTTCTCTTCTTCTCCACGAAGCGGGAGAACTTGACCCTGCCGTAGCTCCTCGGCAGGGAGTCTCTCATAACTATGTAGAGCGACAGCGTCGCCTCGGAAAGCTCAATCAGGTAAGAAAAGACCTCCTGCGGGGACAGTCTGGAGACGTCCTCAAGCTGTCGGAGCAGTTCCTCAACCTCGTCGGGCTCCGAAAACAAGTCGAGGTCTACCATCACACCACCTAAGATGGAGTTCTGAAGTAAAGCGTAAAAACGTTTTGTGGTGGACCGGGCGGGATTTGAACCCGCGGCCTCCGCCTTGCGAGGGCGGCGCTCGTACCAGGCTGAGCTACCGGCCCACTCCCGGTTATAGTGGGCGGGTGTTGGCTTTAAAAAGTTTTGGTCTGCGAGGGTTCATTGCTGGACAGGTTTGAGTTTAATTTCCACTGGAGAGAAAGGGCTTTTAACTTAAGAGTGCCAACAAAATCGGGTGGTCGAATGGACGCGAGGGATTTTCACAGGGGCAACTTCATCGGCAACGGGAAGATAGATGTAATCCCAAAGGTCCCGCTCACGAGGGGAACCCTCCCTCTAGCGTACACTCCCGGTGTCGCCGAGGTCTCGCGCGAGATAGCGGAGAACCCCGAGAAGGTCTTTGAATACACCAACAGGGGCAACATGGTGGCCGTTGTAAGCGACGGGACGAGGGTTTTAGGTCTCGGCGACATAGGACCGCTGGGTGCGCTCCCGGTGATGGAGGGCAAGGCCCTGCTCTTCAAGGCGTTCGGGGGCGTTGATGCCTTCCCGCTCGTTTTAGCAGAGAAGGACCCCGAAAGGTTCGTAGAGGTCGTTAAGGCTGTTTCCCCTTCCTTCGGCGGGATAAACCTTGAGGACATAGCCTCGCCGAAGTGCTTCTACATCCTCGACAGGCTGAGGGAGGAACTAGACATTCCGGTCTTCCACGACGACCAGCAGGGCACGGCGAGCGTCGTTCTGGCCGGCTTGATAAACGCGCTCAAGGTAGTCGGCAAGAAGCTTGACGAGATAAGCGTCGCGCTCTTCGGGGCCGGGGCGGCCGGTTTCGCGACGCTCAGATTAATCGTCAGGGCAGGCGTTAAGCCTGAAAACGTCCGGGTCGTCGAGCTCGTGAAGGGAAAGCCGAGGATTCTAACGTCGGATTTGCCTCTTGAGGAGCTGTTTCCATACAGGGGCGAACTCCTCGCGAGGACCAACGGCGAGGGGATTGAGGGAGGCCCGGCAGAGGCGCTTGAAGGGGCGGACGTTCTAATATCATTCACGAGGCCGGGGCCGGGT
>Ga0256834_1001610_pt1 | contig 15060 bp, 13 predicted proteins | sample 4281140metaG_FD_190536 | JGI IMG/M metagenome (GOLD analysis project Ga0256834, IMG submission 190536) | Hydrothermal vent microbial communities from East Pacific Rise, Pacific Ocean - 4281-140 | ecosystem: Environmental > Aquatic > Marine > Hydrothermal vents | place: Pacific Ocean: East...
GCCAATTACAAAAACCAATTGTTTGATACCTGAATTCATTTTTTTTTGCATAAATTCCGAAAATATAACCGAACTAAATTCTTTTCCGTTTTCATCTAACAAAACTAATTGATCTGTTGGTTGTAATTGTTTTAAAATAAGTTCTCCTTCTTTTTCTTTTTGTTGATTTTCAGATAAATTTTTTACATTTTTAATATCTGGTATCACAACTAACTCAAATTTTATATAATGTTTTAACCTATTTTGATATTTATCTATTAAAACTTGTAGGTTTTTATCGTCTGTTTTACCAATTGCGAGTAATTTTATTTTCATATGGTAAAGATAAAACTTATTTTTGCTTACGATTTAAATTAAACCAATGATTTCAAAAGAACAATTCCAAAAAGAGTTAGAATTAATAATTGTAAATGCCATACGTGAAGATATTGGTGATGGCGATCATAGTTCACTTGCTTGCATACCAAAATCTGCAACTGGCAAAGCAAAATTATTAGTAAAAGACAACGGAATTATCGCTGGTGTAGAATTTGCCAAAATGATTTTTAACTATGTAGATAAAGATTTACAAATTGAAACCTTAATTAATGACGGCGAAAAAGTAAACTATGGCGATATTGTTTTTTATGTGACTGGCAGTTCACAATCCATTTTAAAAGCAGAAAGATTGGCATTAAATGCGATGCAGCGCATGAGTGCAATTGCTACAAAAACCAATCAGTTTATGGCACTTTTAAAAGGCACAAAAACCAAAATTTTAGATACGCGTAAAACTACGCCTGGCATTAGAGCAATCGAAAAATGGGCAGTAAAAATTGGCGGCGGCGAAAATCACAGATTTGCTTTGTATGACATGATTATGCTAAAAGATAACCATATAGATTTTGCTGGTGGCATTACGCAAGCAATCGACAAAACTCAAAAATATTTAAAAGAAACGAATCGTGATTTAAAAATTATTGTGGAAGCAAGAGATTTAAATGAAATAAAAACGATCTTAAAATCGGATAATATTCACCGAATTTTAATCGATAATTTCAATTACGAAGACACAAAAACTGCGGTTAAATTAATCGGCAACCAATGTCAAACGGAATCTTCTGGTGGCATTACCGAAAAAACCTTAGCAGAATATGCTGCTTGCGGCGTAGACTACATTTCTTCTGGCGCATTAACCCATTCCATTTATAATTTAGATTTGAGTTTAAAAGCGGTTGATTAAATACTTAAATATTTTTCCCGCAGATTTCGCAGATTTTCGCAGAAAATTGAGAATAAAAACTGAATCTGCGGGAAATTAATCCATAATTAATGAAAATCATTTTTCATATTCTAAAAATAGTTCTACTAACTATAATTACTCAAATTGGTGGTGTTATTTATTTAATTTCCATAATTGGAATAAAAAGTAATGTCACAAAATATAGATTTAAAAGAAGCATTTTATTTGCGACACTTTATCTAGCAACAACCTTTTTAATTATACCACAAATTTCATCATACTTTGGAAGAGAAAAAATTAAAGAATCTAAATACTTAGTTGCGCATTCCGTTTGGTATAAAATATTAAACCGAAATTATGTAACACCAAAACTTAATAAAGTCTTAACAGATATAAGCGATAAATTTAACAACAAACATAACGGAATTAAAATTATCTATCTCGATGCAAATTTTCCGTTTTTTGATAACTTTCCTTTATTACCACATTTAAGTCATCATGATGGCAAAAAAATAGATCTTACATTTATATATAAAACCGAAGATACTAAATTAACAAACAAAAAACCTTCTAGAAGTGGTTATGGTGTGTATGAAAATCCGTTTAAAAACGAATATAACCAAATAAATATTTGTAAAAATAAAGGTTATTGGCAATATGATTTTCCGAAGTATTTAACCTTAGGTAAAATGCATAAACAATTAACATTTTCTGAAAAAGCAACTAGAAATTTATTGCTAATTAGTGCAAATCAAAAAAATATTTCTAAAATTTTTATAGAACCACATCTAAAACAGCGTTTAAATTTAACCAATAAAAAAATTAGATATCATGGTTGTCAGGCAGTTAGACATGATGATCATATTCATATACAGGTAAAATAAAATAAAATGTTTTAATGCAATAAATTAAATAATTAGTTTATATTTGCAACTTATTAATACATATTACAAAATGAATAAAGGTACAGTAAAATTTTTCAATGAATCAAAAGGATTTGGTTTCATTACAGACGATGAGTCTAACACAGAGTATTTCGTGCACGTTTCTGGTTTAATCGATGAGATTAGAGAAGGTGACGCAGTAGAATACGAATTAAAAGAAGGTAGAAAAGGATTAAACGCAATCGATGTGAAGGTGTTATAATCTAAATTTATAAAGAATTTAATTAAAAAAATCCTGTTCTATTGAACAGGATTTTTTGTTTTACAATTGTTTTTTACTTAAATAATGTTTACATTATTATATATGAAAATTTAAGTGTTAATTATAAAAGTTGCGCGCTTTACTTTCTTTTATAAAATATTTTCCGTAATTTACAATATCTTAAAACATTAAAACGGTTTTACATAAACGATAAAGAATTAAAGCAAATATTTTTTGTGGCAATCGAAAACGATTTATATAAAGCAATTAATGATAGTTTTGGTGAAAGAGTTGACTCAGATATGATGGGTATTATAAAATGATATATATTCCAAGAAAACAACCAGTAATTAACTCAAAAAAACTCGATAGTTTAATTGAAATAGAAAAACAAAAATTAATTAATAGGATTACCCATTTAAACTTTTATTCAAAAGTATTAACCTTTACCTAAAGTTAATAATCGCCTAAAGTTACTGGATTTTGTTCCAAACCAATTGCTAATTGCTCATCACTTGGCGCTTTTCCATGCCATGCATGTGTTCCCATCATAAAATCAACGCCATTACCCATTTCGGTATGTAATAAAATACAAACTGGTTTTTGGTTACCTGTTAATGATTTTGCTTTTGCTAAATTTTCTTTAATAGCATCAATATCATTTCCTTTAAAAACATCTAAAACAATCCAACCAAACGCTTCAAATTTTGCTCTTAAATCTCCTAAAGGTAGTACATCGTCTGTAGAACCATCAATTTGTGCTTTATTATAATCTACAGTTGAAATTAAATTATCTATATTTTTTCCTGCAGCATACATTAAAGATTCCCAAATTTGACCTTCTTGTAATTCTCCATCACCATGTAAAGTATATACTAACGAATTGTCGCCATTTAATTTTTTTGCTTGTGCTGCACCAATTGCAACAGACATTCCTTGACCTAAAGAACCAGCAGACATTCTTATACCTGGCAAACCTTCGTGTGTGGTCGGATGACCTTGTAAACGTGTACCTAAAATTCTAAAAGTTGCTAACTCTTCTACAGGAAAAAATCCGCTACGCGCTAAAACACTGTAAATTACTGGTGAAATATGACCATTCGATAAAAAGAATAAATCTTCATTTATTCCATCCATTTTAAAATCAGTAGAATAATTCAAAACATCTTGATATAAAACAGTTAAAAATTCTGCACAACCTAAAGAACCTCCAGGATGACCTGAGTTCACAGTATGTACCATTCTAATTATATCACGTCTAACTTGTGTAGTAAAATCTTTTAATTCTTGTGTGGTTGCCATAATTTTATTTTATAAAGCAAAAATACAATAGCAAACAATATTTAAACCTATTATTAAAACGGAATTATAGTTGAATTATTAACAATTTAGTTTTAACTATAACATATCTTTTAATTTAAACTTATAAGTATATTGAAACCCATTTCTATCAATCAACATTTTTATTCTGTTATTTTCTTTAGAGGCTAATAATTGAATTATATTTGTTAAATCATATTCAAATACTGGTTTACCATTTACTTCTAGAATAATATCATTTTCTTTAAGACCAATTATGGCCGCAGGAGAATCTGGTTTTACCAAAGCGATGATAAATGAATTTTCAAAAACATAATTATAAGCATAATTAAAACTTGCAGTTTTATTTTCTTGACTACCAAAACTGCTAATTATACTGGATTTTTCAACCAACATTTTACCATTATGAATGATTTCTAAACCGCTCTTATCATAAAAAAAAGGTCTTTTAAAATTTGAATTTTTCTTTAAAGTAATTCTCTTATTGTTATAATCTAATATTACATGAAACCTTTTTAATATTTCTGAACCTAGAGTTCCGTTACGTTTAATGTTTTTATTTAAATGAAATACAGAAGCCGAATCGGGATAAGAAACTACAAAATTACTTAATTTAAAATCACCCATTTTAAAATCATTTAATTTTGCTTTTTTACCGAAAATATTACCACTAAGACCTTTCCCTAAAAATTCTTTACTATGTTTATTTGGTACGGTTATTTTTTGATGGCTTTCTTTTAATAACCATAAAGATTCACCTGCGCCAGAATCAATTAATAATTTTACAGGTAATAAACTACCATTACTAATACTAATGTAAGATTCTATATATGGTTTTCTGTTTTGGAAAAACAAATCGAATTCACTACATTTTTTGCATTTTTTATATGTGTAATATTTTTGTTTTGTGAATTTTATTTTCTTTCTAGTATAGTTTATTTCTATTACAAAATCTTTTATAAGATCCGTACCAATTAAACCGTAAATATCAATTCCCATTCTAGATGAAAAATCAAATTTTTCATTTAAAATTAAATACAATTCAAAGTTCGGACTTACTATATTTTTTAACCTAAATAAGTTGTTTTTAGACTTTAAAGCCTCAAAATATTTACCTTTACCTAAACCTTTTATGGTGATTTTTTCAGTTTGGTTTAATTGTATGGAATCGTTAGATTTAATATTAAATAATAAAGATTTGGAAACGCCAGTATCTAAAATAAAATTAAATTCTTGATTATTAATTTTTACTGGCAATATGATTAAATTATTAATCAATTTAAAAGACATTGTTTCTGATTTTCTATTTCCGACAAGGTCAAAATGAGTTTGTGCTTTTGTTAAATGAAGTAACAAAAAAAAAATAATTAAAAAAGAAAAATTATGCTTTTTCATGAGTTTATAAATATAATAAATAATTAAAATATTCTTATAAAATTAACAATTTTTAACACTAAATAATCAAATTTAATTTTGCACTTTTGTAGTTCATAAACTACATTAATTATGCCTAAGATTTCTCAAAAAGGATTAAAAATGCCACAATCGCCAATTAGAAAATTGGTGCCATTTGCCGAAGATGCAAAAAAAAGAGGCAATCATGTTTATCATTTAAATATTGGGCAACCAGATATTAAAACGCCTAAAATAGCATTAAATGCAGTTCAAAAAAACGATTTAGAAGTTTTAGCATATGCCCGTTCTGAAGGGTCGGAAACTTATAGAGAAAAATTAGTTACTTATTATAAAAGTAAAGATATACATATTAACGCTAGCGATATTGTTGTCACAACTGGCGGATCGGAAGCATTACTTTTTACTATTGGTAGTATTACCGATTTTGGTGATGAAATTATTATTCCTGAACCATTCTATGCAAACTATAACGGATTTTCTACCGCAAATGGTGTTACCGTAAAACCTGTAATTTCTACTATAGAAAATGGTTTTGCTTTACCTAAAATTTCAGAATTTGAAAAACAAATCACTTCCAAAACCAAAGCCATAATTATTTGTAATCCTGGTAATCCAACAGGTTATTTGTATACTAAAGAAGAAGTTGAAAAATTAGCAAAATTAGCTTTGAAACATGATTTATTTTTAATTGCCGATGAAGTATATCGCGAGTTTGTTTATGATGGTCTAACGCATCATTCGGTTATGAATGAAAACGGTTTAGAAAATCATGCTATTTTAATTGACTCTGTTTCTAAAAGATACAGCATGTGTGGCGCAAGAATTGGTTGTGTAGTTTCTAAAAATAAAGAATTAATTGCTACAGTTATAAAATATGCTCAAGCAAGATTAAGTCCACCAACTTTCGCTTTAATTGCAAGTGAGGCTGCTTTAGATACACCACAAAGTTATTTTAACGATGTTATTGAAGAATATGTGGAACGCAGAGATACTTTAATTACCGAATTAAATAAAATTGATCATGTAAAAGTATCTAAACCAAAAGGTGCATTTTATTTAATTGCAGAATTACCTGTAAAAGATGCAGATCATTTTGCACAATGGCTCTTAGAAGATTTTAACTATAATAATGAAACTGTAATGGTTGCGCCTGCAAGTGGCTTCTACTCTACTAAAGGTTCTGGGAAAAATCAAATTAGAATTGCTTATGTACTAAAAAAAGAAGATTTAGTTAAAGCAGTTGAGATAATAAGATTAGCATTAAAAGAATATCAAAATTAATATTTAGGTAATTAGTACTTAGAGTTATAAATACAAATCTGTGAAATCCGTGAGTTCTGCGTGACCAAAGACTAAAAACAATGAAATATAGACAACTTACCACTGAACAACTAAACGAAATGCACGAAGAGTTTGCATTATTTTTAGCAAGTCAAAAAATTGATGGCGATAAATGGCAAGAAATTAAAGATACAAAACCTGAAGTTGTAGAAGAAGAAATAAATATTTTTAGCGACTTAGTATGGGAAAAAGTTTTAACAAACACCAAATATCTAACTAATTTGTCTGAAAAAAATATTAATTTATTTAGATGTGATACTGAAAACATTCATAGGATAGTTATAAAATGTGAGAAAGAAGATTTTGATTTTTCCAATAAAGAGAATTACCATTGGTTTATAAATAATTCTAAGGATAAATCTCTTTCGTATTTTAAGGGTCAAAAAACTTATTTTAAAGAGAGAAATTTAGAGGTTTTTGATCTTATAGAAAAAGGTTGCATGATTTCTAAACCTGATTTATATGAATCTGTCTTTACTATTATTGGGTAGGTTTATACTTTAATTTATGGTTCTACTCTTAATTTTAATGTCAGTTCAGATGTTCCGAAGATTCATACAAATTTTAACTTAAAAATATTTTGTACCTAAAGGCACAACCCAATCAATTCTTTTCTCATTTTATTACTAATATTAAATCCCTAAAGGGATTATTTTTGTCCTGTAAGGACAATATATTAGTAAGATAATCATAACATCTTAGCAAAATGTGCCTTTAGGTACAAAATACAAGTTGTTTTTAATATTCAAAAAAATAAAGGTAAAACCAACAGGGGCGACGCATTAAACTTTTTTGATATTGATAATCAATATATTATATTTTATCTAAAATAGTTTCAAAACAAATTATAGAATTAAACCACTGACAATCAAGTGAAATTATTTTTTAGTGCGTTTGCCCTGGTAAAACCAACAAAACTTCGTGAGGAATTGAAAATATTTACCTATTAAAATAAGGGCAGAACCTAATTCATTTATTAAATTCTTCTAAAGCCAAACTTTTTAAAAATTCATTTGGAGTCATAATAGGTAGAAATGATTTTTTAAAATCTTTTCCATTTTTTGTTATAATTAATTCACAATCAGATTCTGTAGCACTAAAATATTGCAATGCATCTTCAAAATCTTTGAATGAAGAATTTAAACCCTTTTCAATTGTATGCTCATTAAGAGAGCATACTTCACATATAACTTTAAATTTTCTAAGTTTTTCTCTCGCTATTTTCGAGTTTTCAAATTTTGAAAGAAAGTAATTAACCGTAGCAAATGAAATAGGCGAAACAACTAAAATTAAGTATTCTTTTTCACCTAAAGTCGCAATTTTAGCAATTGCTTCATAAAATGGTTTTCGCTCTCCTAAAAAATCTAGTATTACATTTGTATCTAAAAATATTCTTTTACTCATTTGTATTTTTCCATTAAGTAATCCGAATATTTTTCTTTATAGTCTAAATCAAACGGAATATTAACTCCTGTAGCAATACTTTTTACAAAAGGTGAAATTTCAAAATCTGTTTGATCTTTCTCAGAAGTTATAGATTGAAGATATGCTTCTATTAGTCGAGATAAACTGATTTTTTATCAAATGCATACTTTTTTGCTTTTTCGATAATTTGTTGATTCAGTTTTAATGTTAATTTAGTGTCCATAATTATTTATACGTGCAAATACAATAAATTAATACGTACAGTAAAGTTTTTTGTGTTTTAAAATGCCTAAACAATCAAAAAATTAAACATTAATTTAACAAACCCAAAATCTACGTATTCAAAAAATATATTATATTGTCAACCTAAAACAATATATAAATGAAAAAGATATTTTTACTATCACTATTATTTGTCACATTAATTAGTCAAGCAACTAATCCTCCTAAAGACAAAATAAATGCAACCTATTGGCAACAAAAGGTAGATTACACAATGCATATTGATATGAATGTAAAGAACTATCAATTTAAAGGCACACAAAAATTAGTCTATACTAACAATTCACCTGACGATTTAAACGTGGTTTTTTATCATTTGTATTTTAATGCTTTTCAACCTGGTTCAGAAATGGATTCAAGACTTCAAAATATTAATGATGCTGATAAAAGAATGATTACAAAAGATAAAAAAAGTAGAATTTCTTCTTTAAAACCTAATGAAATAGGTTATCACAAAATAACTTCTCTAAAACAAGATGGCAAAAAAGTAGCGTATGAAGTTTTTGGAACTATCTTAAAAGTGACTTTAAACAAACCAATTAAAGCAGGTTCAAATACAACTTTTAATATGGAATTTAATTCGCAAGTTCCTGTTCAGATTAGAAGAAGTGGTCGCAATAATAAAGAAGGTATTGCTCTTTCGATGGCACAATGGTATCCGAAAATGGCAGAATACGATTTTGAAGGTTGGCACGCAGACGCTTACATTGCAAGAGAATTCCATGGTGTTTGGGGTGATTTTGACGTAACCATTAAAATTGATAAAAATTATATTCTTGGTGGTACTGGTTATTTACAGAATGCAAACGAAATTGGTTATGGTTATCAAAATGAAGGAATTAAAGTAAAAAGAAAAGGTAAAAAAATTGCTTGGCATTTTAAAGCACCAAATGTACATGACTTTACTTGGGCTGCAGACAAAGACTACATTCACGATGTGATTGATGGGCCAAATAATATAAAAATGCACTTTTTATATAAAAATAGTTTGCCAAAAGAAACCAAAGAAAATTGGAAGTTAATGCAACAAGATGCTTATAAAACAATGGAATTCTATAACAAAAATGTTGGCGATTATCCATACAAACAATATTCTATAATTCAAGGTGGCGATGGCGGTATGGAATATGGTATGTGTACTTTAATTACTGCTAAAAGAGGTTTAGAAAGTCTAAAAGGTGTTGTTAGACATGAAATGGCACATTCTTGGTTTCAGTTTGTTTTGGCGACTAATGAATCTAAACATCCTTGGATGGATGAAGGTTTTACATCTTACATAAATACTTTAGCAGATCAAGAATTAGATGAGAAAACAGATTTTCCGTTTGATCGAGTTTATAAAACTTATAAATTTTTAGCAAAATCAGATAAAAACGAACCATTAACAACACATGGCGATCGCTATAATACCAATATGGCATATGGAATTAACTCCTATTATAAAGGACAAATTTTCTTATCACAATTAGAATACCTTATCGGAAAAGATAACGTTTTAAAAACATTACAGAAGTTTTATACAGATTTTAAAATGAACCATCCAACACCAAACGATATTATTAGAACTGCTGAAAAAATTTCTGGTTTACAATTAGGTTGGTATTTAAATGAATTTGTAGAAACAAATCATACTATCGATTATGGTATAAAATCTGTAAAAGGAAATGAAATAATTCTAGAACGTATTGGTACAATGCCAATGCCAATAGATTTAAAAGTAACGTATACTAATGGTGATGTAGAAGATTTTCATATTCCGTTACGAATGGTTTTAGGTCATAAATCTACCAATGCTACAGTAATTAACAATTGGGCTTGGTCAATGCCAACATACACGTTTAATGTAAATAAAGATGTAAAAGCAATAGAAATTGATACTACCAAATTAATGGCGGATATGGATAGTGATAATAATGTTTTTAAGTTGGATTAAAGTTTTAAATGTTGAATTTTTAATGTTGAATTATTAGTAACTATTCACTCATTATGATTTTCACGCAAAGAACGCAAAGGATATATGTTTGTGTTTTGAGTTATATAAAGGTCGCAAAGTTATGAATACAAGTATTCATCTTTGCGACCTTATTAGTTACAACAACTGTCAAAAACTTTGCGTTTTTTGCATGAAAACAACTGAATAAACTACAATTATTACCACATTCAAAATTCAAAACTAAAAATTATTTTAACCACTAACATTCTCAGGATTATAACCTAAATACGGTACTTTTTCTTCTTTAAAAGTAATACCGTAATCTTCTAATTCTTTTAAAATTGGTTCATAAACCTCTTTAGTAATTGGTAATTGTACACCTGGTTTTTTTATTTCGCCATTCAAAATTTTCAATGTTGCAATAGCAACTGGTAAACCAACCGTTTTTGCCATAGCAGTATAGGTTTGATCATCACCAATAACTTGCATGTATGAATTAATTTGGCGTTTTTCACCTTTATATTCATAACCAAACTTGTGCATCATCACAATCATGTCTTTATCTTTTTCTTTTAAAGTCCACTTGTCCATTAAAATTTTCTGAAGCATTTGTGCTGGTGTAGCATTTTTGATTTCTATTTTTTTATCGGCGTTAAAAATATCTAGTTCCAATAATTTTTCCCAAACTATATCATCTTGGTCAATTTTTAAATAATGACGCATTTTTAATTCCACCGAATCATAAGGTGCATATGCTAAAAATGAATTGGTAAAATCACGATAACTCATATTTTCAGAATCTTCAATAGTATAACTGTCATCTGTCATACCTAATTGTACAAAGACATTCCATGCTCTTGAAAAGCCTATTTTACGGATCGTTCCTCTATATAAAGTCAACACATCTTCTAAACCATAAACTTCTCTATATTTTAAAGAATCACGATTTGCTAATGCTTCAAATTTTCCATACTCACGTAAATCTAAAATTTCGGTACGTCTAAATAATTTATGATAAGGTATGTATTTATATTTTCCTTCTTGAATAAATTTTGCTGTGCCACCTTGACCAGCAACAACCACATTTCTTGGGTTCCAAGTAAATTTATAATTCCATAAATTATCATCCGATTCTGGTGCAACTAAACCACCAGTAAACGATTCAAATAATAATAATTTAGCATCATTTTCTCTAATTCTATCAATTACTTGCATGGCGCTCATATGATCTATTCCTGGATCTAAACCAATTTCATTCATAAAAACAAGGCCTTTCTTTACTACTTCATCGTTTAATTCTTCCATTTCTTTAGAAATGTAAGATGCCGTGACCATAGATTTTTCAAATTCCACACAATCTTTTGCTACCTCTAAATGGAATCTTGCCGGCAACATAGACACAACAATGTCTGCATATGCAACTGCTTCTCTTCTGTTTTTTTTATCAAAAACATCCAATTCAACTGCAATAGCATTTTTATGATTTAGTGTCATTTTTCTTGCGGACTCCACAAATTTATCTGCTACAATTATCTGTAAATTTTCACTTTCAGACTTATCTAATAAATATTTTATTAAAGAAGATGCAGATCTACCTGCGCCGATTACTAATACTTTTCTCATATGATTAAATCGAATATTTTTAAAATTGTTAGTTTTTATATAAATTCAAAAATACAATTTTGATTTAATAATTCACACTCAAATCAATAAAATTCAATATTTTTACACAAACATTTTAAAGATGAAAATAAATTTAAGTCTAACTGCTATTTTAGGCTTCTTTGCAATTTTGCTAGGTGCTTTTGGCGCACATGCTCTAAAAGAAAAGATTGGCGTAGAACAACTAAAAGCATTTGAAACTGGTGTAAAATACCAAATGTACCATGTTATTGTATTACTATTTGTAAATACATTTCAGGATTTTACTACTAAAATCAAAAACAAAATAAGTATTTTCTTCTTTATAGGAATATTATTTTTCTCAGGTTCTATATACTTGTTAACAACTACTACTATTTCTTCAAAAATTATCGGTCCAATTACACCAATTGGCGGTTTATTTTTAATGATTGGTTGGTTATTACTAGTTTATAATTTTATCAAAAAAAATAAATAATCTCGTTAATAAAATATTTAATATAAATCTTCGTTGTAAAATTATAACTTAAATTTGCAATCAATATAAACAAAAATTACTCAAAATTATGAATACCAAAATCGAGTTAACGAATTTAAAATCGTTAAGTAAATATGGAATCAATAATTCAAATGTAAAATGGAACTTATCCTCAGATGAATTAATCAAAATCTGTATAGATAAGAACCTAGGTAAAATTGCCAGTTCTGGTGCATTAGCAGTAAATACAGGTGAATTTACAGGTAGGTCACCTAAAGATCGCTTTATTGTAAAAGATGACATCACCAAAGATCAAGTTTGGTGGGACGGAAATATAAACTTACCATTTAATGAAACTGATTTCGACAAACTTTATAATAAGGTTGTCAACTATCTCTCTACTAAAGAACTCTATGCTCGCGATGCATTTGCAGGAGCAGATAAAAACAACCAACTACATTTAAGAGTAGTAACCGAATTACCTTGGGTTAGTCTGTTTGCATATAATATGTTCATTAGACCAAATCAAGACGAATTAGAAAATTTTAATCCTGAATGGGTTGTTTTACAAGCACCTTCTTTTATGGCAATTGCTGCTGAAGATGGTACAAGACAACACAATTTTAGTATTTTAAGTTTTAAACGTAAAGTTATTTTAATTGGCGGTTCTGGTTATACTGGTGAAGTTAAAAAAGGAATTTTTTCTGCTTTAAACTTTATTTTACCTGTGTTTAATAATGTTTTTCCGATGCATTGTTCTTCTAATGTTGGTAATAATGGCGAAACTGCTATATTTTTCGGATTATCTGGTACTGGTAAAACAACTTTATCAGCAGATGTACACCGAAAATTAATTGGTGATGATGAGCATGGTTGGACAGCAGATAACAAAGTTTTTAATTTTGAAGGCGGTTGTTATGCAAAAGTAATAGATCTTTCTGCAAAAAACGAACCTGAAATTTACGCTGCAATTAAAAAAGGTGCATTATTAGAAAATGTTATCTTTAAAAATGATTCTAACGAAGTTGATTATAATGATGTTTCTATAACTCAAAATACTAGAGTAAGTTACCCTATTAATCATATTGAAAATATTCAGGTGCCAAGTATGGGAGAAAATCCTAAAAACATCTTCTTTTTAACTGCGGATGCTTTTGGTGTTTTACCTCCAATTTCTAAATTAACTCCAGGTCAAGCTGCATATCACTTTATTTCGGGTTATACCGCAAAAGTTGCAGGTACCGAAGCAGGAATTACAGAACCTGTACCTTCGTTTTCAGCATGTTTTGGCGCTCCTTTTATGCCTTTACATCCTGCAAAATATGCCGACATGTTAAGCAAAAAAATGACCGAACATAATGTAAATGTTTGGTTAGTTAATACTGGTTGGACTGGCGGACCATATGGCGTTGGAAATCGAATGAAATTAAAACATACTAGAGCAATGATAAATGCTGCTTTAGATGGTAAATTAGATAATGTTACATTCGAAAATCACCCTATATTTAAGTTGGCAATGCCTATAACTTGTGATAATGTACCAACCGAAGTTTTAAATCCTAAAAATACTTGGACAGATAAAGATGCTTATGATGCAAAAGCAATGCATTTAGCAAAATCATTTCATGAAAATTTCAAAACTTTTGAAGAAGGTACAAATCAAGAGATTTTAGATGGTGCGCCAATAAAATAAACACAACATCGAAAAAAAATGTAAAGACGTTTTGCCAAAACGTCTTTACGTTTTTTTTATAAAGTGTTTTGCAAAATGTCTTTGCATAAACCTCACAACAATTTACTATATTCGCAGTATGATTAAAGTAGTTATACTTGGTAGCGGAAATGTAGCAACACATTTAACAAAAGCATTTGTTACATCTAAAAAGGTGGAAGTTTCTCAAGTATATACTCGTAGCAATATTTCAAATAAAATTGAAAAAATTGATTACACAAACGATCTTAATAACTTAAAAAATGCTGATGTGTATATCATTTCTATTTCAGATGATGCAATTGCAAATTTCTCTAAACAATTAAATTTAAAAAATAAATTGGTGGTACATACTTCCGGTTCTGTTGCTATGCAAGATTTAGAATGTAATGCTAGAAAAGGTATTTTTTATCCGTTGCAAACTATTCATAAAAAATCGAAACTGAAATTTAAAAACGTTCCTATTTGTTTAGAAACCGAAAGTGAAAAGGATTATATATTATTAGAAAAACTAGCAAAATCAATTTCAAAAAAAGTCTTTAAAATTGATTCCGAACAAAGAAAACATCTGCATTTAGCAGCCGTTTTTGTTAACAATTTCACCAATCATCTATATAAAATAGGGAATGATATTTGTAATGAAAAAAACGTTCCGTTTGAAATTTTGAAACCTCTAATAAAAGAAACAGCAAATAAAATAAAATATATTACACCAGAAGAAGCACAAACTGGACCTGCAAAAAGAAAAGATCATAAAACGATTCAAAAACATTTAAGTTTGTTGCAAAACAAACAACAAGAAATATACAACTTACTAAGTAACTCGATTAGTAATAATGAGTTAACAAAATAATTAATTTACAAAACAACTTAGCAAACTTTGCGGTTAATTAAAAAATGAAAAACTATAAAGAAATATTACCTCAAATAACCACATTAATTTTTGATATTGATGGTGTTTTAACCGATGGAACTGTAACTATTTTCCCCAATGGAGAATTAATTAGAAAAATGAATATTAAAGATGGTTATGCATTAAAAACTGCTGTTGATATGAAATTTAATGTTTGTATTATTTCTGGCGGAAATAACAAATCCGTCTTAACACGTTTACAAGGTTTAGGTATAAAAGATATTTATTTAGG
>Ga0256834_1001611_pt1 | contig 15057 bp, 19 predicted proteins | sample 4281140metaG_FD_190536 | JGI IMG/M metagenome (GOLD analysis project Ga0256834, IMG submission 190536) | Hydrothermal vent microbial communities from East Pacific Rise, Pacific Ocean - 4281-140 | ecosystem: Environmental > Aquatic > Marine > Hydrothermal vents | place: Pacific Ocean: East...
AAATTTTTTGATAGTGTGTAGATTTGTATCAATAGTAGAACAAAAGCCAATCTAAAAAATAGATCTCATCAAAAAAAGAGATAACTAAAATCATGTTAAAATCAAATTTGTTGTACAATACCTACAATTATAAACTTTAAGGAAGCAGTTAAATATGAACAGGAAGAAGATTTACAACCCAAATTCAAAAGAGGGTGTAAATGGTAGAAAAATTTTTGGTGGTGATCCTACTGGAATTTTTGAACTTAACAATATAAAGTATCAGTGGGCTTACAATCTTTGGGATATGATGTTAAACAATACTTGGTTTCCAAAAGAGGTAGATTTAACAGGTGATGTTAAGGATTATAAGCGGCTCACATCTGCTGAAAAGAGAGCTTATGATAAGGCACTTTCTCAGCTTATATTTATGGACTCTTTACAAACAAATAACCTTATAGACAATATCAACCCTTATATCACCGCACCTGAGATAAATCTTATCCTTGTTCGTCAAGCTTTTGAAGAAGCTCTTCATTCACAAAGTTATGCGGTTTTGGTAGATAGCATTTCTCAAAATTCAGATGAGATATATGATATGTGGCGTCAAGATGCAATGTTAAAAAGAAAGAATGATAATATTGCAAAAATTTATGAAGATTTAGGAGACAATCCAACAGATCAACAGTTAGTAAAAGCGATGTTTGCAAATCAAATTCTTGAGGGTATCTATTTTTATAGTGGTTTTACTTTCTTTTATACTCTTGCAAGAAGTGGTAAGATGTTAGGTTCTGCTCAGATGATTCGTTTTATTCAAAGAGATGAGATTACACATCTTTTAATTTTTCAAAACATGATAAATGCTACAAAAAAAGAGAGACCTGAACTTTTTACAAAAGAGTTTTTAGATGAAATTTATGAGATGTTTGATGAGGCGGTTGAGTTAGAAATCTCTTGGGGAGTGCATATCACTGAGGGGCAGATTTTGGGTTTGACAAATGAGATTATTGAAGATTATATTAAACATTTGGCTGATAAAAGACTTCAAGCTGTTGGACTTGAAAAGAGATATCACAAAGAGCATCCTATAAAATGGGTTGATAATTTTTCAAGTTTTAATGATCAAAAAACAAACTTTTTTGAAGGAAATGTTACAAATTACTCTAAAGGAAGTTTGAATTTTGATGACTTCTGATAAAGAGCTTATTGCACTTCAATTTCCTTTTTTTGATGATAAGTATGAAGATAATTTACAAAAATTAATTGCTTATATAAAAAAAGCCCCAAAAGGTAGTGTTGTATTGGCTCCTGAGTTATGCTTGACAAATTTTAGTTTTTCAAAGATGCAAGAGTCAGCTAGGTTTGGAGAGAGTGCATTGCCAAGGCTTTTAAAACTCTGTGATGATAAGACAATAGCATTTACAATGACTGAAAAGGTTAATGGTAATTTTTATAACTGTGCAAAAATAATTCATAATGGTGCCGTTGTACATACTCAACCAAAAGTAAATCTGTTTAAATTTGGAGATGAAGACAAGTACTTTAAAGAGGGAAAAACTGAAAATATTAAAATAGTTGAAATAGATGGCTTAAAGTATGCAATTTTAATCTGCTTTGAGATAAGATTTATAGAGTTTTGGGAGAAAATTAAAGGAGCGGACATCATTTTGGTACCTGCTCTTTGGGGTAAGCTTAGAAAAGAGCAATTTGAAGCTATCACTAAATCTTTAGCAATTATCAATCAAGCATTTGTCATAGCAAGTGGCAGTTCAAACGAAAACATGGCTTCAAGCTCTGGTATTATTACCCCTTTTGGAGAAGAATTTAGAGATGATAAAAGTGAATTTATAGCTAAAGTTGTAGATTTAAAAGAGATAAAAAAGATGAGAAGATATATGGATGTAGGAATTTTATGATACAAAAACACCTTCAAAATGATAGTTTGCATCTTCACAAATGTGAACAACTCTCTATTGAAATAGATACAGTTTTTAAAATATCTTCAAAAGTAAAAGATGCTATTGCAAAAACTCCCAGAGAGATTTTTGTGCCAAGAGGTTTTAAGCATCATGCTTACAAATTAGATGCTCTTCCACTCTCTGCGAACCAATGGATAAGCTCTCCTTTGACAGTTGCAAAGATGAGTGAAGCACTACTTGCAAACAATGTAGATAGTGTTTTAGAGATAGGGTGTGGTAGTGGATATCAAGCTGCGGTTTTGAGTAAAATGTTTCGAAGAGTTTTTACTATCGAGAGGATTGAGCCACTTTTGAAAGAGGCTAGAGAGAGATTTAATGCTCTTGGTTTAAAAAATATCCATACTAGATTTGATGATGGAAATAGAGGTTGGAAAAGTTATGCTCCATATGATCGTATCTTGTTTTCTGCAACAGCCCCTAGTCCTCCTATGCATCTTTTTGACCAACTTAAAGATGGAGGAATTTTAGTAGCTCCCATAGAGGAAAAAGGAAAACAAGTTATAACTAGATTTATAAAAAATGGTAAAAAAATAAAAGTAGAAAGATTGGAAGTTTGTCTTTTTGTACCTATTATCGAAGGTGTACAAAAGTAGTAAAAAAATATACAAAGGATTAAGATGACTAATGAAGAGAAAATGAAAGAATTTTACAGTTGTGCAGATAAGTTTATAAACTTAGCAAATGAGATCTCTAAAAAAGATAATTCAGGGAAAGTTGGAGCAGCACTTCGTTTTGCTGCCGCTAGATATAGCTCATTTGAGATGTCTTTAAAATTTAAAGATATGGCAAAAGAAAAAGAGAGTATTAAAAAATCACTTTTAGATGATTATGCTTTAATGCTTGATGAAAATTTAGATACTTATATAAAACATCTTGAGAAGAAATAGGTCTTATAGTTAGATTAAAAGTGTAGCTATATGACTACAATTATTATGCTAATTTCTTTACCAATTGGCATATATATCTTGTTTCAAGAAAAAGAAAATATGCGAAGATATCAAGCAGTATTTGATGATTTTTATGATGAGTTACAACTTGATAGCTCTCTTTTAAAAAAAGAAAAACTGCAGCTTCTTCAAGATATGTTTTACAAAAATCACTATGATGTGATAAAGATACAAGAAAATTCTATTGAAGCCCAGAAAAAACTTTTTAGTATTGGATGGCTTTTTGTGGGTATTGGGACATTTTATATTGGGTTGATTATTTATATCATCTACTACTTTTATTTTCAAAAACCTCATGTCTTAATGTTTGAGGTTTGAGAAAAAATTTAGTAAAATTTCTAATTATCTCTTATAGCTATCCAAAGTTTTTATAGACATTTTTACTATTTTCCCCGCTTGTTTATCATCTACTGCAAAATATATATATTCACCATTGTCAAATGTTACTCCCTCTAGAGCAACATTTTTAAGAGTATCATCTAATATATCTCCTTTTATGTGCCATTTTTGCAAAGTTTCATTGGTATTGATATCGTATTTGATGAGTGAATTATTACTATCGCTTAGTAGATATAGCAAATCATCATAAAATGTCATTCCCGAGATATTTAGATAGCCGTGGTCTATCACATTTATTATAGATGCTGTATTATTATTTTCAAAATTTACTTTTATTATGACTGATGGATCTGCTTTTGGTAAAATTTCAAAAGATTGATTAGATAGATATATTTCATCGTCTATAACAACAATTGCCTCCAATCCCTCACCACTATTTTCTAAAATTTTTCTATTTTCATTATCTTTTCTATCTATGTTTATCTCTTTTACATACTCTAACTTTCTTGTTACAACAAGTATATTATCTACACCCTCTACAGCAATATATAACCAATCAGTTTTACTATCATAAGTAATACCCTCAAAATCACTATCTTTTAATTTTAAATCTTTTGTATTTAAAAAATTGCCATTTTTATCAATTTCATATATAAAACCATTGTCACCAACAACAAACAGTGTATCTGTTTTGGAAACATAACAAATTCCCGAAGCCTCTTTTATCATTGCGATTGTTTCTATGGCGATACTCTCTTTTTTACTTTCACTTCCACAACCTATCATAAACACAAACAGGACAAAAATAACTATATTTTGCACAATATTTCCTTTTAAAGTTAAACTATTTTATTAAAATTCATAAAAAACTCATAATCCTCTGCCACAATTCTACCTACAAAATTATAAAAAGGGAGCTATATTGTTAGATTTTATGACACTTCAAACAACAACAGGAAATATTACAATTATATCTTTAATATATTCTGTTTTATTAGCATTTATACTATCAACACTCATTGCAATTACATATGAGAAGACTTATCGGGCACTCTCCTACTCTAGAAACTATGTTCAAACACTTATCTTGATTTCAATAGTTGCAGCAACTGTTATGCAAGCTGTTGGAGATAGCTTAGCTAGAGGACTTGGGATTATGGCAGCTATGGCAGTTATAAGATTTCGAACCAATTTTAAAGATTCACGAGATATTGTTTTTGTTTTTGCCTCATTGGCAGTTGGTGTATCGTGTGGAGTAAATGGTTATAGTATCGCTATTGTTGGATCATTAGCATTTATTGCAGCTGCTTTTCTTCTATATGCTACTCCTTTTGGTGAGAGTAGTTTTTTTGATGGCATGCTTCGTTTTAGTCTTGAGAACGAGTCAGATAGCAAAATGGCACTAGAAGATACTATGAAAAAGTTTTGTAAGACATTTGCCCTCATTACACTAAGAGATATGTCTCAGGGTAATCGGCTAGATTATGCCTATCAGGTGAAGCTCAAAAAAAATATAAGGCATGACGACTTTATCGAAGCTTTAAACAAAACTCCCTCGATCAAAGGGATACATTTTATGATGCAGGAGGCAACAGTAGAATTATGAAAAAAGGAAAATTTATACTATTTACAGCTTGGGTTGGTGCAATTGTTTTGCTTGTTTATATCACAACACTTAACCAATCTAAAGTTGACAAATTTATGGGACTTACAGCAAACAAAGAGCATATTATAAACTTTCCATATCCTGTACAGTTAGAAAAAGTTTATGTACTACCAGGACAAAAAGTTAAAAAAGGTGAGTTATTGGCAGAATTAGTAAGAGCTGACTTAATCTCCAAAACAAATATACTAAATAGCCAAATTGATGAACTAAAAGCTAAAATTTTGACCGAAATAGGAGCAATAAATACAGAGATACAAAGTCTTGATATCAAATATAAAATTGAGATAAACAGACTTTATATGCAAATAAAACAAGCTAAATTAGAGTTAAAGACAAACAAAAAATTACTTCAATCTGTATCAAGAGAAAGTAGTTCTTTTAGTACACTCTCATATGAGATAAAATCGTTACAACAAGAAAAAAGATCGGCAAAAGCTATATATCTAAATCAAAAAAAGCATCTTAAAAAACAACTAGAAAATGTAAATGCCCCATTTGTAGCTCAACTCGATAAGCTTTTAGAAGAGAAGAAAATTTTAAGCAAAAAAGAGGATAGACTTACTGTTTATGCACAGATGGATGGGAAAATTGGGTTCATCTCTCATAGTGAAAACTCTCAAATCAAACCTTTTGATCCACTTTTTAAAATATATTCAAAATATCCAGAGTTTGTAACAGGATATATACACGAAGATATTCTCAATGAACTTAATGTAGGACAAAGAGTTGCTATTACATCTTCAAATAAAACAGATCGTAGCAAAACTTTAACTTATGGAACAATAAAGAGTATTGAAAATCGGATAGAGGAGATCCCCACCAAATTAAAACGATATAAGATAGTGCCACTTTGGGGATACAAAGTATTTATAAGTATCCCAAAAAACAATCTACAACTAGGCAAAAAAGTGATGATTACAACAAAAATTAAAAAAAATATTTTTAAAACAAAAGTAGAGTCTGCATTGGCATATCTGCAACTAAATTAAGTTAAAAGGAGTATTTGATGCAAAAATATATAATTATATTTCTATTTACATATGCTTTAAATGCAGATTCAATTTTTGAAGATTTTTTATCATCACAAAATGGTGATTTAAATATAAAGAGTATTAAATTACAACAAGAACTTATCTCTAAAAATGAGTTTAGTAAAAATTATGTGGAGAAAATAAGGCTAAATCTTGGATACTCTCGTTTTGATAAAAGCAATATTGATGATGAATATGAAGTAAGAATTTATCCTAAAACACCGTCACAAATGGCTACTCAAAAGCGATTACATAATTTAAATAAAGATAAGCTCAATCTCCAATACCAAGAATCAAAAGAGTTAACATTAAAGAGTCGTTATCTCCTGCTTCTTGATACATATTTTCAAAAAAAAATTTATAAAAACATACAAAAAATGTTAGAACTTGACAAAAAAAAGTTAAATCTCTCCGTAAAAACTACAAATACAGTTTCTGATATTTATAATTTATCCAAATTAAAATATAAAATCAAAGATATAGAATTTTCTCTTTTAGAGCAAAAAGAGCATTATAAAAATCTATTAGAAGAAATCGGAAGTTATATCTCCTTGATAGATATAAAAGATCTAGATAAAGCAATTGAAAATATCTCTTTTATAGAGATAGATGAAACAGTAGAGCATAAAAATGGAGTGAAAACATCTACAAAAAAAGAGTTAATTAGACTTCAGATGCTAAAAGAAGAGATAAAACTAAATAAAATTTCTAACTCTCTTCGTCTTCGTAGTCTAGATTTAGGTTACGAAGATAGAGGCAAAATCGACAAATCATTGTCAATTGGTTTGAGTATAGAGTATGCTTGGCCAAAAAGAGATTCACTTCAAAATCTTGAAAATAATTTAGAGTTAATCGCCACACAAAATGAAATTTTAAAAACTAAAAATAGAGAAGACAAAAAGATATTGGTATTAAAAAAAGAGATAGTATCACTCAAAAAAAGATTGTTACATTTGAAAAAAAGCACAAAAGAAGATAAGTTTTTTCATACATATCGTAAATTAAAAGCTCAAAACCCACTAGTGATACTTGAGCTTAAAAAAAGAAAATTAGAGATAGAAGAGACAAAGATAGAAATAGAACACAGATTGTATAGCAAGTTTATTAATGTTCTCTTTGCTACAAACACACTAACAAAAGATGCACTTTTTAAAAAATATAAAAAGAGGGAGAAATAGTGGCAAATTTAGGAGGATCATTTATCTCTAAACTAGATAGATATGAGTTAAAATATATCATACCATTTGAGTATGTTGAGCCCATGACAGAGTATTTGATGAGATATTGTACACTTGATTACCACTCAAAAGTATCTTCTGATAATTTTTATCCCGTAAATAGTCTCTATTTTGATACAAAAAACTACACTTTTTTAAAAAATCGCCTCTATACAAAAAATCCAAGATTCAACATTAGGGCAAGATCATATGGGTATGAGCCAAAACCTCCATATTTTTTAGAGATAAAATACAAAGACTCAAATATTGTAAAAAAGTATAGAGCCACAATTGACGATGAGGAGTGGCCACACATGTTTATAGACCCAGAATACAGAACCAACCTCCAAGGTGCAGAGACAGAGATGAAAAACAAAGAGATGTTTTACATAACAGCTTTAAAGTATGCAGCAACTCCAAAAATATTTACACAATATAGAAGAAGAGCATTTGTTTCAGAAATTGATGAGTATGTTCGAGTTACTATGGATATAGATATGAAATGTCACTTAGAGGAAAATTACACTCTCACTCCAGATGCAGATAAACTCATACCTTATGATAATGAGCTAGTATATGTAAAAGAGACAAATCGAACCATGGGAAGTAGTGTAATATTAGAGCTTAAGTGTTATCCTCATCAAGTTCCTCTATGGATGATAGATATGATAAAACAATTTCAGCTCACAAGAACATCTTTTTCTAAATATGCACAAAGTCTTTTAACTATAAAGGAGTTAGATATCTCTCACAATCTATTTTTTAACTTTAATGATAGAAAAAGTATTTTGTACTAAAAAAAATATTATCTTCTCTGACTCATCGCATTCATGTTTTGCTGTATCATTAGCTGCTTATTTTCAAATAGCTGTTTTACATTTTCTATCAAGGCATAAGCTGTTCTCATCTCTTCTATATTTTTAAACTCTGGAATTTTATTAAGAAGCTTATCAATTGTATTCATATCTTTTTCATTTAATGCTATTTTAAAGTTTGTGTGCCAACTCATAATAAATCCTTCGTAATTTTAATTTTAATAATTTTAACAGTAAATTGTGTCAAAGTTATGTCAAAATTAAATATTTTACACTATTTTTTAATTAATTAGAATTTACATACATATCAATTTTATAAATTGACTTAAATCAAAACAAAATTTTCTATATTTTGTTAAAATTTTGTTATCGAAAGAGGATGATATGAAAAAAATAATTATAGTTTCAACTGCCTCTTGTGCAAAAAATCAAAGGAGGTTATTTTGAGTAATTTTTTTCAGCTAGAGGCTGGGTATATGGTTATCGCTCTTTTTTTCTTAACAATCACTGCATTTGTAACAACTAGAGAGTTTATGCCCAAAGGGCTTTTTAAAAAAGTTTTCCCTGCAGTTTTCCTTTTTTTTGTCATTGCTATTGGGATTCACCACTACATGACAATTGAGAGGATGAAAACTGTGCAAAAAGCATTTCACAACAATGAAGTTATTATATGTGAGAGTAAAGATAGAGTTAAAATGGCAAGAACAGTTTTAATCGAAAAAAAGAATAATTGGAGAGTAGAGAACTTTATGTTTGTTTCAGATGACTACTCAAGAGGTTTTCACTCAGCTAGATGTGTTGTAGATATACACAGTAAAAAGGATTAAAAATGGATAAAAAGCAAATAGAAGTAACAGGTGCAAGTGAGCCATTTTTTACCTATGAAAAAGATGGTATTATATATTATGAGTTTGATTCAAGTGAGTGTGTGCCACCTGAGCCTATGGTAAATGCGATGAGTGGATTACAACTCTTAGATAATCAAAATAAGCGGCTCGTGATGATAAATATGAAAAAGCCTATGGGTCTTCTTGCTAAAATAGAAGCAGATTTTTCTTGGGAAGATGAAGAGCTTGAAGATGGAAGAGTAAAATTAACTTTTTCTAAAAAATCTGATGAAAAAACTACAGCAGATTTTACAGATACTAAATGTGGAGGATAGATAAATGACTGGAGGATTAAACTTTACTTTTGCTCCTCCCTCAAAACTTGTAACTTCATTTTTTATGGTAGGAACACTTTTTTATTTTATTGGCTCAATTATCTTTTTAAAGATTGATTTTTTAAATATTTACTATCTTGCACCTGAAGCTGTTGGGTTTGTACATATTTTTTTATTAGGTTTTATGATGAGTATAATTTTTGGTGCCTTGTATCAGCTTATCTCTGTTATACTCGAAATTCCTCTTTTTTCAGATACTCTTGCTTTTGCCCATCTAGCTCTTTTTGTTATTGGTGTGATACCATTTCTTGGCTCTTTTTTGCATAATGGACTATTTGAGTTTTTAGGATATGGCTCTTTACTTTTGTATCTTTCGTTTTTACTCTATATCGCAAATATTCTTCTCTCAATTAAGCAGATTAAAAAATTAGAATTAAAAGCATATTTTATTTTGAGTATTCATCTTATCTTGTTTTTGGGAGTGACTTATGGTTTACTTGCATCTCTTGGTTTAGTGCATCCTAATTTAGGATACGATACCGTCTCTCTTGCTCACTCTCATATTGTACTTGTTCTGTTTGGGTTTGCTGGTGGATTGATGGCGATTATCGCAACTATATTGATACCCATGTTTATGCTTAGCCATAATTTTAATAAAAATATAAGCAACTATCTACTCTTTGGTTTCATCTCAGCCTCTCTTTGTGCAGTTTTTGAGTGGTTTACACTATCCCAAATACTTATGATTGCTACTATTTTTCTATTTACTTTTCAACTTTATGATATTTTTAGAAAAAGGATGCGAAAACATTTAGATATTTATGCACTTGATATGATTACGAGTGGAGTGTTTTTATCTCTTTTGGCACTTTTGATACCATTTTTATATGAAGAGAAGATGATAAAGCTCTTTCTAATCTTTCTATTTTTTGGTTTTATTAGCTCTTTTGTTGTTGGACATATCTATAAGATAGTTCCTTTTTTAGTTTGGAACGAAAAATTTGCTCCACTTGTTGGAAAACAAAAAGTACCAATGCTTGCAGATATGATTCACGATAAAGCTAGTTATGGCGAATTTGGTACAAAGATAGCAACTATACTTTTTTTGACACTTGGGGTATTAACAACAAGTACATTATTAATTGCAATAGGCAAAATAATGTTTTTAGTAAATGCTCTTTTGGTAGTAGCAAATGTGATATATATATTTAAGTACAAAGGATAAAAAATGGCTTTTAGCGAACAAGATGTTTATGATGCAATTAGTACAGTGATAGATCCCGAGGTTGGATTTAACCTTGTGGAAATGGGGCTTATATATGGTGTAAAAATCAAAGATGAAAAAGATGTAGAAGTTACTATGACTCTTTCAACTCCATCTTGCCCTCTTCATGAGATGCTTATGAATTGGACAAAAGAGGCAGTTATGAAAATTGAAGGGGTGGAGAGTGTAGAGGCTATTTTAACCTTTGACCCTCCTTGGAATCCTAGCATGGCAAATGACGATGTAAAAAAGAAGTTGGGAGGATAATAAAATTATCTCCTACGCATTCCTCTACTTCTACTAAAAGAGTTGCTACTAGAGCTAACATCTCCTGATAAAAAATTGTGACATGAACGACAATCGCGATTATAAAATGTCTGTGTGCTATGGTGTACATTTCCTCCTCGCATAGGCATACCAGTAACTGATGATGCATTATGACAAACTAAACAGTTTTTCTCAGCATAAAAACCAACCTCATCATCAAAAACATGACAACTCATACAGCTATACTCTCCTGTTGAAGTATCTCCTGGTGCAACTGTGCTATGTCTTCCATTTGCAAGCCCTTCAACCTCTTTACCTACTCGCATATGATGTAAATCTGCTGTTACTGTTTGTAGTACAGGATGCGGTTGTACTCCATTTGCCCCATGACACAATTTACATTGATCAGCTGTTGGTGCACCATTAAAGATACTTTTTCCCATTCTAGCCTCAGATTGTGTAGAAAAAATAATTATAAATATTATAGCCACCATCGGCATAGAAAATTTATATGACTTTTGTAAAGATTTGAACAACATAATATAACCTCGCTTATTTTTAAGATAAGTTTAGTTTACCATATTAAAACTTAGTAAAATATTTTATATCTATTAAAGGTTTATATTTTTTTACTTTTGTAACTTAATGTAACTATAAATCTCTTCATGAGCTTTAGCCATGCTTTTTATAGAGAACTCTTTTTCAATTTTTGTTTTAAGTTTTGCTGCTTTTTTTGCAGCTAAAGTTTGATTTTGCATAACTTCAAACATGGTTTTTGCAAAATTATCAAGATTTGACAGATAACCACAACTCTCATCTATAATTGAAGGTATTGCACCAACTGGTGTTGAAATAATAGGAATATTGCTAGCTCCTGCTTCTAAAAGTGCAATTGGCAATCCTTCAAAATTTGATGGCATAACAAAGCAGTGGGCTTTTTGTAAAAGCTCTGGTATATCTCGTCTAGGACCCATCATATTTATCTCTTTTAAAACATCATGTTTTATAATCTCTTGATGTATCTCTTCTCGCATATCGCCACTTGCATCTGCTCCTCCCACTATGGCGATTTCAAAGTTTTTGATACCCTTGTCTTTGAGATAGCTAGCACATGAGGGTAAAAAAAGCTGATTTTTCTGCTCTCTTAATATCCCAACAGAAATGAATGTAAATTTTTCATTTTTCTTCACATCTTCATTATAAACCGAAACATCTATGCCATTTGGGATAACTCTTGTATCCTTTTTATACATTTTTGTAATCATATCTTTTGAAAAAACAACATCTATATCTCTAAAAGGCTTAAGTAAAAAAGTAAGCATCTCTCTTGATTTTGAGCCTATATTTATATTGTGTGAAGTAAATACTATTTTTAGTTTTGGATGCTTAATTTTTAAAATAAAAGCAAAAATCAAAGGATGAAACATATGAGCATGTAAAATATCTATCTTCTTATCTTTAATGTAATTATTTAAAAATTTTGCTGTTTTTAAAAAGCTTTTTAAATTTCTTGTCATATTTAAATTTTTTACTATGATTTTATTTTGTATAAAATCTTCTTTAAAATCTACTTCATCATTAAGCCCAATTACATGATTTTCAATTGTATCTTTATCTAAATTACTACAAAGATCTAACAAAACTTTTTCAGCTCCTCCAAGTGGAAGCCCAGTAATCAACTGTAAAACTTTAATTTTTTTCACAATATTTTCCTTATATAACTAAACTTCATATCCATCTCAAAACTCTCATTTGTAGGATACTCATATCCAAATACCTCTTTCCAAAGCTTTGGATCTTCCATACACATATAAAAATAGACCTCTTTATGCCAAGGAGGAAAAGAGTCATATGCAAACTTGAACATCTCTTTTTTTATATCTTGTGGATAGGAAAATTTACCATTTGCATCTATGAGTGGGATTTGTAAAATTTTAGTCTTAAAATCTCTTTGGCGTATTAATTTTATAATAGGTTTTATAAATGTAAGTGTTCCAAATGAGATAAGTGCTACTTTTTTTGGATCAAACATAAAAAGAAGTTTTTCAAAAATCGCCCCATATTCGTCTTGCCAATTTTCTATATATATCATGGGATGAAAATGAAAACCTACCAAACACCCATGTTCTTGAAGCTTTTTAGCAGAAGATAGTCTATCTTCAAGAGATGCTGTTAAATGCTCCTCTTTGTCTATGATGATTTGTGGATTTAAAGACCAAGTAAAAAGGAGGTTTTTAGGTAGGTTTTTTTGCTGTAAAAAATAAGAGATATTGTCAGATTTTGTTTTAAACTCTAACATCACATTTGGATTTTTTCTAGCAAAATCTACCAAATGCTCTAAGTTGTCAAAACGATTTCCCCACATCAAAGAGTCTGAGGATTGACCTGTGCCTATGTGATAAAGCTCGTTTTTGTCAAGTTTTATTTGCTCAAGTTTTTCTTTTAGTGAAGTATCAAAAGTAATTTTGCCTTCATTGTAAAAAGATTGAATAGAGCAGTAACTACAATCAAACCCGCAACTCTCAACTACATCTAGTGTCATAAGGTTACAACATCTAGTTTTAGGAGATGCAACAGGACAGATGCCAAAACCTAAATCTTTTTTATCTTCAGATGCAAGTTTGATTTTTGGGGCTTTGATTTTTGTTTGTGTAAAGTTTTTATAACTATTTGGAGAATTTTTAAGCTCTAAATAATATGTTTTTATATGTTTTAAAAGAGCAGTTCTTAGATTTTTACCTTGAAGTTTATCTTTCTTACTATCATCCCAAAGTTTTGAAAGAGTTTTTTCATCCCACATTTCAAGATCAATAGCCATCTCTATAAGCTGTTTTGTCTCTTGATAAGAGAAATTATAAAGATCTATCTTCTGTTTTAAAAAAGTTTGCTCCAAAGGGGAGAGTTTTAAAATCAATTGTTCATTTGTCATAGTTTAGATTAAATTTTATCCTCTTGCATCTCTTGTGCCTTCATTATATCAAAGTTTTTATAGAGTTTGTGACGGATAAAACTAAATAAGATATTAAAGTTTCTTATGATTATATACTTGATATAATTGTAATCTAAATTTTACTAAAGGGGTCAAAATGATAAAAAAGGTTATATATAGTTTAACTATAATGCTTGCTGCTTCTATGATAATTGGATGCGGAAATGACACTAACAAAGCTGATGCAAAGATTACAGGCACTTCTTTCCAGCCACACACATTTACAAGGGCGATAATTGCAAATCAGGATATAACACTCAATATATCAAATGATGAAAGTTATTATATATTTAATATAAACCCAAAAAGTGCACACTCTCTTATATATATAGATATTGATCAAGATAGCACAAGTGGCTATACAGCTTTTGGAGCTTATAGTATAGGAGCAGAATATCTTATAGAAGATAATAGAATTTATAAATATACAGGCGATGGTGAATATGATTGGTCATGGGAGATGGTTGGTAACACAATTGACTATGATATAGGAATTATAAATTCAACAAAAGTACCACTAGATACTTTTGGAGCAAATGTATCTATTTTTAATGCAAGAGCTATGGCACTTGATGATACTTGGACTGAAATTGCGGTAAGCAACCAGACAATTTTTACAAAAGTCGGAAATGATGATTTTAGTTTTAAATTTATAGGCTTATCAAAATATACTACTTATGGGATGGGACAAGAAAATCTAAACCTCTATTTTATTAGCAAATGGGATGAATTTGATGATTACAAAATCAAACATCATCAATACTATATTGACATTGATAATGATCACACATCAGGATATACACCATATACGATGAAAAACATGGGTGCAGAGTATTTAGTAGAAAATGGAGCTCTATATAGATATACAGACAATAGCTCATGGGAAAAAATACAAGATTTAAGCAGTACAAAAGAGTTCACAGAGATAGAGGGTGGTGGCATATATCAACTGCAAACTATCTTACAAAAAGAGATATTTTCTCAAGATACAAAACTTATCACTATTGCAAGTAGCACTTATGATAAAGAGTGGTCTTATGTATCACAGACTAATCTAGCTATATATAGCATCTCTAAAGTAAATAGTGTATTTGTATACAAATATGCACAATCAAAACAGTGTGAACCAGATAGTGGAATATCTTTAGAGGATATGGCTAAAGAGTTAGATGAAGTTATCAGTATGCATACTGCAAATGATGGCTTAGATCGCATACAAGTTTGTGGTGCAGATACTGGTGAACTAAATGTTTATGAGATTAGTCTTGATTATTATTTTAAAGCAAAAGAGTTGGGTTTTTTATATTTTAAACGATAAAAAACTCTAAAAACCTAAGTTTTAAAGGGGAGTTCTTAGATTTTTTACCTTGAAGTCTCTCTTTTAACTTGGAAAGATTTTTTT
>Ga0256834_1001612_pt1 | contig 15056 bp, 11 predicted proteins | sample 4281140metaG_FD_190536 | JGI IMG/M metagenome (GOLD analysis project Ga0256834, IMG submission 190536) | Hydrothermal vent microbial communities from East Pacific Rise, Pacific Ocean - 4281-140 | ecosystem: Environmental > Aquatic > Marine > Hydrothermal vents | place: Pacific Ocean: East...
TAAATGTAGGTCGATTTATATTAAGTGCGGATGCAACATCTTTATCGTATACTTTTTTATCTCCTAACTCTTTTGAGATAATATCTTTGATTTTTGGTAATAAATCTTTTAAGTAAAACATATAAACTCCTTTAAACCTGAATTCGACAGAGTATCATAGTCACAGAAGCCTAGAAATAGGTAAGGTTTAAAAGATAAAACTTGTAGGGCTAGCCATAGCTAACTCAAAAGTTTTATCTTTTAAAGATTGCCTATTTCTAGGCTTCCCTTCGGGTAAAATGAGGTTTCCCATATGCTTTGTTAAATTTTTTGAACTAACCTGTTAGTCCTGCAAAATTTAACTTCGCCTATGAAAAACCTCATTTTACTGTGACTATGATACTCTGTCGAATTCAGGTTTATATTTCATTTTGAAACTTATTATAACAAAAATAGCTTTTATATTTCAATATGAAAATATTTAATGAATTTATTTAACTTTATTTAAAACAATAATATTATATATTCTGTTTTGAAATAAAATTAAATAAAAGGAGTAGACTTGAATAGTTCAAAATACAAAAAAATGGATAAATTTGTAAATGAGATGAACCAATCAGTAACCGTTGTTGGAGATATGAGTATATATCTATTTAGTAGATTTAGGAACTTTGTTGGGTATCTGTTTATCACTGTTACTACCGTTGCGATTGCTTTTATCGTAGCAGAATTTGTAAGAGGGTTTGGGTTTGCTCCTGTTGTGGGTGTTGATTTTTACTATGTGGCTTTGTTTTTTGCATTGATACTTGGATTATTTGTAGCTTTTTTTGGAGAAGAGGCGAAGATTGCTACTATAAAAGGAGCTATATTTTCATCAGGAAGCAATAGAACTTGGCAAGCTTTGGGAGCATTGTTTATCATTTTGGTTCTTATCATTGTAAATGCAAAAGGTGTTCAAAAGATTGCAGACTTTTCTTTTAGGTATATGGATGCACAGCTTCAAGATAGTGTTATCTATAAGTTAAAAGAGAAAAAGATGGAAAACCACTCCTCTTTTGTATCTACAAACATAAACACCGAGATTGAAACTAATGCATTAAAAGCTTTATTTCTCAGTAGAAAAAACTATAACAGAGCAAAACAAAAAGAGATAAGATTGATAGAAGATGCATTAGATAGTTATATCTTGGGAAGAGATGCTAAGATGTATAGAACTTATATAGCAAATAAAAAACTACAAAGTGCCAAGAAAATTTCAAAAATTGAGGATAAATGGAATAGAAAAATCTCTAACTTAGATAAAAAAATCTCAAATTTACAAGATAAATTAAACAGAAAAATTGATACAGCAAATAAAACCCAACAAGAGCAGATGCAAAAAGCAGATAGAGCTACCGAAGATTTGATAACACACTACAAACAAGAGTCTAATAATAACAGAGATATTATAGATAGATACAAATATATAGGGCTTATTGTCGCAATTGGAGGGGAGATAGTTGATGGATTTTTAGCTTTTTTACTTTTTATGATCGTAAAATCAAATCCAAATGTAAACGGTACACCAAAAGTACAAGCAAATACTAGAAAAATGGTAAAGATAAAAAGCTACAACAACGATAACAGTGAAAATAGTTCAAATAATATAGTTAAAAGTGATACACCAAAAGATCTTTCTAAAAAGGAGTATCATCATCAAAACCAAGAGAGTGATGAGCTTAGTGACAAACTTTTCATAAAGATAAAAAAAGTAGCAGTTTCACTATCAAAAGAGAATGAGAATTTTATAAAAGTAGGTATGAATAGATATTTAAAACATCCCTCACAAAGAGAGTTAATTAGTGCTTTTGCAGATTATAATATCATAATTACTCCATATCAAATTGGAGAGTATTTTACAAAAATGGAAGATGAAATTATGTTTGTAAATCAAAAAATAGGGTTTGTCTATACAAAAGCTATACAGAAGGTAGCTGCCTAATTAATAATATTAAAGTTTAATTTCAAAAATCCGATTTGTACAAAAATATAATATTAAGGGCTTAGTATGAAATTTGGATATTCGTTGTTATTGGTAGCGGGGTTATTTATAAGTGGTTGTGGGGAGAATGAAAATGAGTGTAAATTTGGTGTTTTAAATTCACTTGATAAGGGTGAATATGCTAAAGTTTTAAAAACATTAGAGACAGAAGATAAACAGTGTGGTTTTAGTGATGATGAGAAAAACATGAACATAGCAGCAGCATATCTTGGAAAAGCAGGCTTTACTACGATAGAGATTATAAATAGTATGCTTGAGAGTGAAAGTGCTGATGGAGATGATGGGTTTGGCTCTTTTGTAAAAAGCTCAAGATCAGCGAATCCTAGTGAAAGCATAATAAGTTTTAATAGAGCAAATGATAGCTACAATAGTGTAACTAAGGGAGAATGTAAAGATTTAAGTAACTCTAGTTCTATTGTAAAAGATAGCTGTTTTTATACTGGACTTATGCAAGTTAGTCAAACTGCAAATAGTATTGATCTGATTTTTGGCGGTTCTGATGAGGTAGATAAATGGCAGGATAGTTCACTATTGACTCCCCAAGATGATAAAAATAAAAATAATCAAGCAGATAGTGTAGATGCAGCAACCGATGCTATTGATTATGCTTTGGGAAAAGAGCCTGAAGTTAAAGGACTTTCTGATGGTTATATCACAAGAGATACCACCATTGGAGATAAAACTTTTACTAAAGATGGTAATGATTTTACATTTGAGCTTATAAAAATTACAGTAGGGAGCGAAGAGATGGGAGATAATGTCTATTATAAATTGATAACAAATGATCAAACTCCAAACTCTCCTGTTGTTACAGAGGGTGTTTGTAAATTGGACTTTACATATTATGAAGCAGATGATACTACTATTGGAGTAAACTATTTTCCTTGTCCTATCATTGATGGAAACCAAACTATGAATGTAAATGATCAATTAGTCTATGCTGTAAATAATGGTCTTGAAAATATCATCAATGTAGCAAAATCAGATAAAGATGATGTTAGTAAAAGTACAAGAGAGTATAAAGATGATTTAGATGCTGACAAGGATGGTGAAATTACCTTAGAAGAGATTTCTGAATACTTAAAAAAATAAAAAGGCTAAAAGATGAAAAAAACACTACTATTATCAACTATTTTAACAACCGCTATAGTTGCACAAAGTTTTGAGTATCCAGCTCTATATAAAGATCCAACTGTTTTGAGTAGAGGTGGAGCAGATGTTGCTGTTGGAGGAGGTGCAGCTTCACTTTTTAGTAATCCAGCGGGATTATCATATATGAAAAAAAATGATTATGAAGTTAATTTATTAAAAACTACTTTGGGAGTTGGTGCTAACTCTTTTGATTTTGCATCTGATTTAAGTGATGCTACTGATATTGAAGGGAGTGATGAGGAGAAGAGCATTGCTATCAACAATGTTATAAAAGAGTATATAGGGGAGCCTGTTCATCTATCTGTAAATAACTTTAGTTCAGTTGCTTATAACCAAGGCAATTATGCCATTGGTGGTGGTATCGCTATTGGTTCAAATATAAACTATACAACACATCAGGGTTTTGCAAGTTCTGGGGCGATTGAAGTAAATGCAGATACTTATGTTTTGGGAATTATTGGTATATCTTTGGATTATTTAAGTCAAGAGATGTTTGACCACGATAGATTAAAACTAGCAGGTGCTATGAAATTTGGAAAAAGAACAAATGTAAAACATAACTTTACAACAAGAGAGATTGTTGAAAATAGTGAAGATTTTGATAAGTTTGTAGAAGATGAGTATCTAAAAGATGGAACTGCTTTTGGTTTTGATTTGGGTGCTATCTATGAGATGGGAGAGTTTGCAGGAGATACAAAACTAAATCCAAAAGTAGGGTTTTCAATTTTAAATATAGGAGATCTTGATTTTGGTGAAGCTGGAAAGATACCAATGACTGTAAATCTAGGGGCTTCTATAAGTCCTGAGTTTGACTATTTGAGCAATTGGATATTTGCTCTTGATTATTCTGATGTACTTCAAAATAATGAAGATGAAGATTTTATAAAGAGATTAAAAATTGGAGCAAGCACAGCATTGGTAAATGGTAAAAATACAACAATTACTTTAAATACAGGGCTTTATCAAGGAAACTTAACTGCTGGATTAGATTTTGATTTGCCAGTTTTCTCTTTGGGGTTGTCAACTTATGGGGAAGAGGTAGGAGCTGCTAGTGGGCAGTTGACAGATAGAAGGTATCTGTTGACATTGGCTTTAGGGTGGTAAAATTTTAAACTTTTTGGTATCCTTTTGAAAAAGGATACTGATGCAAAAAATTCTAGATTATTTTCAACAAATTACACAAATCCCCCACTGCTCTTTTGACACATCAAAACTAAAAGATTTTTTAGTCTCTTTTTCTAAACAAAGAGGTTATGAAGTTTTGGTGGATAGTGCTGATAATATTCTCATTAAAAAAGGAACTTCAAAATTAATTTTTCAAGCACATTATGACATGGTTTGTGTAGGAGAGGCTCCTAAAATTGAAACTTATATAAAAGATGGCTGGATGATGGCAAAAGATTCAACCTTGGGGGCTGATAACGGCATGGCGATTGCTATGATGATGGCTTTGATAGATGAGCAAAAAGAGTGTGAATTTTTATTTACCAATGATGAAGAAGTTGGTCTTATAGGGGCAAGTTCTTTAGAGTTTGAGCTTGAAGCAAAACAGATGCTAAATCTTGATAGTGAAGATGAGGCTGAGGTTTATATAGGTTGTGCTGGTGGAGTTGATATAGAGGCTTCAAAAAGTTATGATAGTTTTTTACAATCTAAAGAGTTTTATGAGATAACTATCAGTGGGCTAAAAGGCGGTCATTCTGGTGTTGATATAGATAAAAACATACCAAATGCCATAAAACTTTTTGCTAAGTTTTTAAAAGATAAAGATATACAAATTGCATCTATAAAAGCAGGAGAGAGGATAAACTCAATTCCTGTAAATCTACAAGCCATAGTTTTTTGTAAAAGTGAGCTTAAAAGTCAAAAATATATAGATGTAAAGAAAATTGATGGAGATTTTGAAGTTGTTAAAGGAGGAGAGATTATAAAAATTCTTGATAATTTTAAAGATGGAGTAATCTCTTTTAATGATGAGTTAAATATACCAAATGAGAGTATAAACTTAGCTCTTGTAACTTTAGAAGATGGAGAGCTTAAAATCCAAACAAGTGCTAGAGCTATGGACGATAAAGGTTTAGAAAATATTCAAAAAGATTATGAAAAGTATTTTAAAGAGTTCAGTTTAGATGTAAAATGTGAAGGAAAATACCCAGCTTGGAAACCGCAGATAAACAGCTTTTCAAAAGAGGTAGAAAAAGCGATGATAAAGGTTTTTGACAAAAGTAAATTTAAAGCCATACATGCAGGATTAGAGTGTGCAATAATTTCTAAAAAATATCCAAATCTAGAGATAACTTCTATCGGACCAAACATAAAATCACCCCATTCAACATCAGAAAAAGTAGAGCTTGTATCTGTTTTTAAAACTTATGAAGTTATACAAGAGATTTTAAAGGATATGAAGTTTTGATTTCGTGATGTATTTATAATAGTCCACCACATTGATAATCTACCACGATAGCTAAAGAAGCCTATCAGGTTAGAAATCAATAGGGGCTTTTAACTATTTTTTAAACCTACGAAGCACCATAAGTATCATTGGCAGGTACTTTAAAAGTTTGAGTAATTTTCCCACTTTTTATCCTTTTGCTTTTTTTGCTAATCTTTTTCTAGTTGTTGGGTCAAGATGCTTTTTTCTCACACGAATACTCTGTGGTGTTATCTCAACAAGCTCATCCTCTTCAATCCACTCTAAAGCTTTCTCTAGTGTCATGATACGAGGAGGGACAAGTTTTATAGCATCATCAGCTCCAGATGAACGAACATTGCTAAGCTGTTTTCCTTTGATTGGGTTTACATCAAGGTCATTGCTTCTTGAGTGTTCACCTATAATCATACCGCCATACACTTTATCTTGAGGTTTGATAAACATAGATCCCCTCTCTTGTAAGTTAAAGATAGAAAATCCCAAAGCTGCTCCATTTTCCATAGAAACCAATGCTCCGTTCATTCTATTTTCAACACCACTTGTTAAAGGACGATAATCTAAAAATGAGTGGTTCATAACACCTTCACCTTTAGTATCAGTTAAAAACTGACTTCTAAAACCAATAAGCCCACGAGCAGGGATTTCAAATTCTAATCTTGTTTGACCATCACCAGTTGGTGTCATGCTAGTCATCTCACCTTTTTTCTTACCAAGTTTTTCTATAACCGTACCAGTACAATCATCTGGTGCATCTATAACTAGATGTTCAAACGGCTCCATCTTTACACCATTTTCCTCTTTGATAATTACCTCAGGACGACCAAGAGAGAACTCAAACCCCTCTCTTCTCATGTTTTCTGCCAATATAGTTATTTGAAGCTCTCCACGACCGCTTACTTTAAAAGAACCTTCTCCGCTACTTTCATATTTCATAGCGATGTTTGTTTGCATCTCTGATTCTAATCTCTCTACTATTTTATTTGAAGTTACAAACTTTCCTTCTGTTCCTGCTAGTGGAGAGTTGTTTACAGACATTACAACAGAAAGTGTAGGCTCCTCTATGTGAAGTGGATCTAGTCCTACTGCATTGCTTGGATCTGCTAGAGTATCTCCAACATTTAAAGTTTCAAAACCAGCAACTGCGATGATATCACCACTAACTGCTTCATCTATATCTATACGATCAAGTCCATGAAAACCGATAAGCTTTGAGATTCGACCATTTATCTTCTCTCCATCTGCTTTTATGAGTGTAACATTTTGATTTTTAGAAACTTTTCCATTAAAAATTCTAGCAATTCCTATCTTTCCTACAAAGTTATCATAATCTAGTGTAAAAACTTGAAGTTGAAGAGGGTTATCAACACTTCCTTGCGGAGCTGGGACTTCTTTTATAATCGTATCAAAAATAGGTGTTATATCTTTATTTTCATCTTCAAGGCTCATTTTTGCATAACCATTTTTGGCAGCCGCATAAACTATTGGAAACTCTAGTTGATTATCATTTGCATCTAGTGCCACAAATAGATCAAAAATCTCATCAACAACACGATCAGGCTCTGCTGCATCTTTGTCTATCTTATTTATAACAACAATTGGTCTAATCCCAAGCTCAAGTGCTTTTTTAACAACAAATTTTGTTTGAGGCATAACACCCTCTTGTGCATCCACAAGCAAAAGAACACTATCTACCATCTTTAAAACTCGCTCAACCTCTCCACCAAAATCAGCATGTCCTGGGGTATCGATGATATTAATTTTAAAATCTTTATAGGTAATTGCTGTGTTTTTAGCAAGTATAGTTATGCCTCTCTCTTTTTCCAAATCATCACTATCCATAACCCTCTCATCCATCTGTTTATGAGTATCAAATGTTCCTGATTGTTTTAAAAGTTCATCTACTAATGTTGTTTTACCGTGATCAACATGAGCAATTACTGCTATATTTCTTATCTCTTTCATGCGTGTCCTAATTAAGTTTTTCGCGGATTATAGCCTAAAAAACTAAAAATTGGAAGTTTTGGCACATAAATTGCTTTTAAATCATAAAATAAAGATATAGGTGACAATATGAGTATAGTAACTGCAATACCTCAAGTAGAAAACAAAGATATTAAATTGATCGATAAAAAAGGTAAAGATACAAAAGATGAAGAGGGGAAAGAGTTTTTTGAAAATATCATAGAGAGTATTATCTCTGATACAAAAGAGAGCAATAACAAAAAGTTTTTACTCTCAAAACTTCTAAGTTTATCTAGTGAATTTGAAAAAAAAGAGGAGAGTATATCTGAATTTTCAGATGGAAAACTTTTTACTGAACATCAAATTGGGCAAGTCCCAATTCAAGATTTACTAAAAATTGCAATGAAGCTTAAAAATGGTGAAGATTTAGCAAATTTTCCAACTGATTCAAAATCATTAAAATTAGCTTTAGCCAAACCAGAAATTGCTGAAGAATTTAAATCAGCAAAAACTATCAAAGATCTTTTAAAAATAGCTAAGAAAAATGACATAGAAGTAAAAAATTTCCAGTTTTTCAAAGAAGAGGCAGCTTTAGATTCAAAAGATAAAAAGATAGTTCAAAAGATAAAAAGTGAAGAAATTTTCAAACTCATAGAGAAACAATTAGATGTAAAAACTGAAAAAAGTGTTGCAGCTTTAATAAATCCAAAAGAGATAATAAAAGATTCTAAACAAAAAACAACTATTTTACAAACTCTGCTAGCTTCAAAAGAGGTAACAAAACCTCTTATAACACAAGTATCTAAAAGCGAAGAAAAGGTAGAGAAAAAAATAATCACTATAAAAAATGAGGTAACTCCAATACAAGATAAAGTAGTTGAAACTAAAACATTAAAAACTCTAACAACTGAAAACATAGATGTAAAGATTGTTGAAACTAAATCGACAATAGTTGATAAAAAAGATATAAAACCAATGGATGTAAAAATTATTGAAACAATAGATATCAAACCAACAGATGCAAAGATTGTTGAAACTAAATCTCTACTAACCGAAACTAAAGAGATAAAAAAAGAGCAACCTCAGCTTGAAACAAAAATTGTAAAAACAGATGAATCAATACAAAGAGATAAACAAAAAGTTGTAAAAAGTAATTTTGAAACAGCTTTAAATTTGAAAAAAATAGAGCAAACACAGATAAATACTATAAAAACTGAAACTATGATAGATAAAAAAGAGATTGCAATTGTTGAAAACAAAGAGTCAAGTGATAAAACAGTAGTAAATACTGACATAAAAACATCTCTTGTTGAAAAGACAAAAGATGCACCTGATTTAAAAAGAACTTTTGGCTCTTTTGCTGCGGAGTTTAAAGAGAAAGTAGAGAACTATAAAGCACCTTTGATGAAAATAAAAATGGAGTTAAAACCAGCTGGAATGGGAGAGGTTGATGTTACTTTGATAAGTAGAGGAAATAATTTACAAGTAAATATCAATTCAAATGCAAACACAATTGCTATGTTTGCACAAAATCAAGTTGAATTTAAAAATTCGCTTATAAGTATGGGTTTTTCAGATCTTCAGATGAATTTTGGAGATGGAAAACAAAAAGATCAAAACTCTAATCATCAAAAAAATGGCAAAAATGTTTTTGATGATTTTGAAGAAAAACAAGAAACAGATGGATTCGAGATGATCGTTCCACAATATGGATAAAGGATAAAAAATGGCAGATAGTATAAATAGTTTAAGTGGATTTGGAACGGCAACTGATACAGCGGTAAACCCTAAAAGTATTATGGGTAAAGATGATTTTATGAAACTTCTTTTGACAGAACTTCAACATCAAGATCCAACTTCACCAATGGATAGTGATAAGATTTTGTCTCAAACTTCACAACTAGCTCAACTAGAGTCTCAAGATAAGACAAACAAAGCATTAGAAGCATTAACAGCTAGTTTTGCAAATAATCAAAACTTTTCAGCAGTCTCTTCTATCGGTAAATATGCAAAACTTGAAAATACTCTAGCTCTTACAAATGACTCTGCAGGAAAACCAAATGCAATCAATTTTGAACTTGATTTTGCGGAAGATGTTAAGAGTGGAACAGTAAAAATTTATGATGAAAACTTCTTTTTAGTAAAAACTTTAAAAATTGAAGAAAAAGATGCAGGTAAACAATCTTTTAACTGGGATGGAACAAACGATGCAGGCGAATATGTAAAAAGTGGTTCTCATACAGTTGTCGCAAATTATCTAAATGAAGATGGTGTTAAATTAAAAGGAGAATTTGGCTCACACAAAATAGAGTCTGTTAAGTTTGAAGGCTCTGAGACTTTTCTAAAACTTGGTGGAACTTATGTTTCATTTGAACATGTGAAAGAAATATTTGATAAAGAAGAGGTTGAAATAGTTGAAGAAGAAGTGGCTGAAGATGAAAAAGATGAGGAAGAGGAAACAGTATAATGAATAGCTCATTTTACAATGGTGTTTCTGGTATCCAATCTCATCAATTTGGTATAGATGTCTGGTCAAACAATATAACAGGTGTCAACACAGCAGGATTCAAAGCAAGTACTCCTGAGTTTTCTAATATCTTTAATCAGCAAAAAGCCAACTCATATTTTGATTCTGTTGCTAGTGATGTTGGGCTTGGAAGTACAGTACAAACAACTACAACAAACTTTGCAAAAGGAACTACTATCGCAACTGAAAGTGAATTTGATTTAGCAATAAACGGTGATGGTTGGTTTGGAGTTACTGATAAAAATGGTGACAAGTTTTATACAAGGGCAGGAGCATTTCAAAAAGATAGAGATGGTTTTTTGGTTGACAATGAAGGAAATTATGTCACAGGAACTTCTGCAAATAATATAACTGAAAATATTGTAAAAGAGAACCCTTTACAAAATATTGTATATGGCATAGCAAATGAACAAACAAAAATTAAAATACCAGACAATCTTATTATACCATCAAAACCAACAACAAATGTAAAATTTGAAGGAAGTTTAAACACAGATATAGTAACTAAGTTTTCAGCCCTTAGTGGAGAACATGAAGAGGTTCCAAATGTAGAAGTTTATAGAACAAACATAATAGATGCAAATGGAGATGAGAACTCTTTGGAAATAACTTTAACAAAAATAGTACCTTCAACTACCAATGGGACACAGTGGACAACAAAAGCCGTTGTAAAAGATAGTGATAGAAATCCTTTAAGTACAAAAGATGGGCAAATCTCTTTTAATGAAAGAGGAGCAATTTTGTCAAATACTCTAACAGAAATTGATAACAATGGCTCACCTGTAGTCTTAGATTTTGGTACATTTTATGACCCAAATAGTGCAAACTCTGGTTTTGATGGGCTTGTTTCACTTAGTGGATTTAAAAGCGATAGAAACACAACAAAAGATGGACATAAAGAGGGAAATCTTAAAGATTACGGAATAAGTGATGATGGAGTTATTGTTGCAAGTTTTGACAACGGACAAACAGTTGCTGTCTCTAAAATTGCAATTTACAACTTTCAAAACGATGCAGGATTAGAACAAGCTAATCCTGTATATTTTAAAGAGACGGCAAATAGTGGAAATGCTATGTTTTATAGAGATAAAAATGGAAATCCTATACAGAGTGCTGGCATCTCAAACAAAAAATTAGAGATGTCAAATGTTGATCTATCGACTGCTCTAACTGAACTATTAGTAATACAAAAAGCATTTGATGCAAGTGCAAAAAGTATCACAACAAGTGATCAAATGATACAAAATGCGATAAACATGAAGAAGTAAATTTTAATAGTTTAATTTGTCTATTTTTAGGCACGATAGTTGCTCTACTGTTTAATATAGAGTTAAAAAAATATAATTTTAATAAGGATTTAAAAATGATGAGATCATTATGGGCCGGCGTAACTGGTCTACAAGCACACCAAATAGCGATGGATGTTGAGGGTAATAATATTGCGAATGTAAACACAAGTGGATTTAAGTTTAGCCGTGCAAACTTTTCAGATCTTCTTTCACAATCTGCAAAAATTGCAACAGCACCACAAGGTGGAGGTGGTGGTAGAAACCCTATGCAAGTAGGTTTAGGAACAGAGATAAACTCAGTTACAAGAATGTTTTCACAAGGTTCAATCCAAACAACAAGTAAAAACACTGACCTTGCAATCCAAGGGAATGGCTTTTTTGTTGTAAGTGCAGATGCTGGAACAACTTATAAATATACAAGAAGTGGAGATTTTGTTTTTGATGCAAATGGAAATTTTGTAAATAACCAAGGATTAATTGCTCAAGGTTGGGTTAGAGATGATGTAACAGGACAAATTGACTCAACTGCACCTATTGGAAATATCACTATTCCTCCTGGACTTACAACTCCTGCTCGTGAAACTTCTGTCGTCAATATCAAAGCAAACCTAAATACAGGTAATGCTATCGAAAAAAAGTCTGTTATCCGTGAACTAAATAGCACGGATGGTTTAGCTGGTGGAAAAGACCCTGAAAAAGTTGATGATTTTAATGTACTTTTTACAGCTGATGGAGAGTCTTTTAATATCTCTCCTGCCACAGTTACCAAAGATTTAGCAACCACTCCTCCTACTGTAACAGGTGCATCTGGAGGACAAGGTGTTGAGGTTAGCTTTAATGGGGGAGCTAGCTCTATGTACTTTCGTTATACTTCTGATAACGACTTGGCAAATATGACTATAAATGAGCCTAAATTAAATCCAGATGGAACTCCTGCTCTTGATGTTCTTGGTAATCCTGTCAATGTTGATGCATACTATTTTAGAACAACTGAAGATTTTAGAAAAGGTTTGCAAGATCACCTTCAAAATACATCTCCAACTGCCACAGTTTCTATAAATAAAGAGGGAAAATATGAGATAAACAATAGTGATGTCGCTGGTAATAACCTAAGCATTCAAGCAGGAGCAATAATAGATCCAACTACTGATGAAAATAAACTTTTTGCAACAACAATAAGATCAATCGCTGGAAATTTAAGTGCAGGAAGTAATGGTATAAAAATATCACAAGAGATAAATGCAGCAACACATGCATCTAGTATTGATGTATTTGATTCACTTGGTACTAAACATACTGTTAGAACAGAGTTTAGAAAATCTGGATTTGTATATGATAACAACGGCATAAAAGTAGGTTCAACTTGGGATATGAAGATAATAGTTCCTGAACCTGGAGATATTGGAGGATTGACTCGTGCAAATGAAGTTGAAGGGCAAATCATCTTTAACTCAGATGGTTCACTCGCATCTTATACTCCAACAAGTATAACATACACAGCAAACAATGGTTCAGCTCCAAATCAGACTATTCAAATGAATTTTGGTTCTGCAAATGAGCTTGATGGGGTTACAAGTTTTGATAAAAAATCTGATACTACTGGAATTAGTCAAGATGGTTTTACAGGTGGAGATTTAGATGGTATTAGGATTGATGAGTCTGGAACACTTGTTGGAAGTTTTACTAATGGTAGAAGTTTTGGTCTAGGTCAGATGTCAATGGCAAAATTTACAAATAACATCGGATTAGAGAGTGATGGTGGAAATACTTTTGTACAAACAGCAAACTCAGGTGCTCCAGTCATCGGTTCAGCTGCATCTGGTGGTAGAGGATTTATCCAATCAAGTGCTTTAGAGATGTCAAATGTCGATTTGAGTCGTTCACTTACACAACTTATAGTTATTCAAAGAGGTTTTCAAGCAAACTCAAAAACTATAACAACATCAGATCAGATGCTAAACACACTTCTACAACTTAAACAATAAATTGATATACTAGTCCTATTTTTTTAATCTTTAGGACTAATACAATGACCATAACTCTTCATCATCACACCCCCTTGGTAGTTTGTTCAAATGCAATTCGTACTTGCTGGCAAAGTTTTGACAAAAGTGACAACGGGGGAGAGAAAGATAGAGAACTCATAGATAGAGTTGGAAACAAATTTAAACACAGCTCTACACTTGAGCATCTAGTCTATACTTTTTATCTAGCTGGCATCTCTCGTGCACTTTTACAAGAATTAGCAAGACACAGAATAGCCTCACTTTCAGTAAAAAGCACAAGATACACCCTAAAAGAGTTAAAAAACGAAGAGAGCTTTGCAGTCGATGATAAAAAAAGAGCCTCAAAATATCTAGTTTTTACAGATGAACAGATAGTAGATGAGATGAGCATAAAAGCTTTAGAAAATCTTCGAAAAGTCCTAAAAAAAGGCATCTCAAACGACAAAGCAAAATACTGCCTACCTGAGAGCTACAAGAGTGAGTTAACTTGGACTATAAATGCTAGAAGTTTACAAAACTTCATAGCATTAAGAAGCGATAAAGCGGCTCTTTGGGAGATAAGAGAGTTAGCGAAGCTTATTTATAACACTATCCCAGAAGATCATCAATATCTTTATGTTAATGCACTTAAAAGTTATGATTAATTATCTAGATATGGCTTTTATGAGTCTCTAAAATTTCTTCAAAACATTTTGCAATTTTTATTCTATTGAGTAGATTTAAAAGGTTATCACAAAGTATATGGCATTGCCAGTATCATATAGTCTGGGTTCCAAAATACAGGAACAAGATATTAAAGGGAGAGTTGGCAAAAGATGTAAAGGAGTTAATTAGGGCATATTTAAATCAGAAAAAGTGTGATATTGTAGAGTTGAATGTGCAAATAGATCATGTACATCTTTTAGTTAAGGCTACCCCAACCAAAAACCCATCAAAACTAAAGTATAATTTCACGCATGAGAGAGATAACAAAAGCAGAAGAAGAGCTATATAAAGAGACGGCAAAAATATTAAAAGGTACCCAGAGACGAGTATTTATGGCTCGTGTGGTAAAAACATTGGGACATGGAGGACAGTATTATGTGGAGAGAGAGTTTCATTGGAATCATGAGACAATAAAAAAGGGGAAACAGGAGTTAGAGACAGGAGAGCCAATAGTAGATAATTTTTCAGCACGAGGAACAAAAAGAGTAGAGGAAAAATTACCAAACTTGTTAGATGATATAACAAGTATATATAGTAGATGGAGAAGCACAAACAGACCCAACATTTAAAATAACAGAACTATTTACAAGAATGTGTAACCATTCAGCACCTAACCAAGAGGGACAAAAGCTCTACCCACAAAAATATTATTAAGCTCAGCCAGCATAGATCTATTATTTTTTTTCACAGTAGAAATGTAACCTCTGATTCTGTTAAATATTTCACCACCTCTAAATGAAGCAAAGGTACCAGATATTTTCTCTTTAACTTTAATCATTCGTAAATCTCTCTCTGTAAGATTATTGGTAAAAGGAACAGCAAAGTTTGTTAACGATATTACATGGGTGTAGTGAAGTTTACCAGCGACACTTACTCCTGTCTCATCACAGTGGATAACATTTTCATTTAAGAGTAATTTCTTAATATCATTCTCATAATCTTCAAGCTTGTTATAACAGTTTTG
>Ga0256834_1001613_pt1 | contig 15056 bp, 15 predicted proteins | sample 4281140metaG_FD_190536 | JGI IMG/M metagenome (GOLD analysis project Ga0256834, IMG submission 190536) | Hydrothermal vent microbial communities from East Pacific Rise, Pacific Ocean - 4281-140 | ecosystem: Environmental > Aquatic > Marine > Hydrothermal vents | place: Pacific Ocean: East...
CAGCAGGGTACGTCATGGACCAAGTATCGAAAATCGATCAAAGAGTCACTGAAAAAGCAAAAATTCTATAAAGAAAAAGTTGCGGCAACGCTTACTAAGCCAAGTGAAGATGAACTGAAGATCTTTTATGAAAACCATAAAAAAGAGTTTATCATCCCCACCTCCATCTCCATGATCGAATATTCCGCGAGCACAGAAGAAGCACTCAAGAAATTCCTGGAAACAAAGAAAAAAGGCAGAGGGGTCAAAAGCCGTTCTGTCAAAAAAAGTACTTCCACCCTGAACTCATCACTTCTGGGCACACTACTACAGACACAAAACGGTTCATTTACCCGACCATTTAATGCCGGAGACCGTTTCATTACCTACAAGATCATCTCCAAGAATGGCCAAAGAGCTATGGCTTTTGAAGATGCAAAAGGTGCTGTTGCGGGGAGATGGAGACAGCAGCAGCAAGGCAAAGCGCTCAAAGACTATTTTGAAAAGATGAAAACGAACGCTGACATCAAAATCATCAGATAAAGGGAAACTATGGGTTTAAAATCAGACAAATGGATACGTGAAAAATCGATCAATGAAGCAATGATCACCCCTTTTTGCGAGGGCTTGGTTGGAGAAGGTGTCGTTTCGTACGGACTAAGTTCCTACGGGTATGACATTCGTGTTTCTAACGAATTCAAGATCTTCACAAACATTAATGCAGAAGTGGTTGACCCAAAAGATTTCAACCAGAACAATGTGGTAGATTTTAAAGGAGATGTCTGTATCGTACCTCCAAACTCTTTTGCCTTGGCAAGAACCATTGAGTACTTCAAAATGCCAAGTGACACTTTGGCGATCTGCCTTGGGAAAAGTACCTATGCCCGTTGCGGGATCATCGTGAATGTCACACCTTTTGAACCGGGGTTTGAAGGTCATATTACCATTGAGATCTCCAACACAACGCCTCTGCCGGCAAAGATCTATGCCAATGAAGGAATCGCACAGGTTCTCTTCCTGCAGGGAGATGAACAATGTGAAACAACCTACTCTGACAGAAAAGGAAAATACCAAAGCCAGACGGGTATCACACTTCCTCGAATTTTGAAAAAAGACTAATATCTACTTAAATACCTAAACCCTGTTTAGGTATTTTATGGATATAAACTCCTTCGTTTTACTCTCTATACCTCTTAATATTCTTACAAGTTATTTTAAAAAAAAAGCAAGTATAATGAATATATTAAAAACCTAAAAAGGACACAAAATGGGTATATTCAGTTTTTTTAAAAAAGCAGGAAGCAAGTTGCTCGGCAAAGGTGATGATGCAGAAGCGATCAAAAATGAGATAGAGTCAAGTTTTTCAGAACTTCCAGTACAGGGTCTTGCCATTGAAGTTGATGGAGATAGCGTAACGATCGCAGGCATTGCTACAGACACTGCTACCAAAGAAAAGGCTATTCTTATTGCAGGGAATGTGGAAGGTATCTCTGAAGTCAATTCTGACCAGCTCGTGACACTTACGCAAATTGCTGAAGAGAATGTCCGGGAAGAAGAGGTGTTTACTCCCGTATTCTATACCATTCAAAAAGGTGATACCCTCTGGGCCATTGCTACAGACTTCTATAAAGACGGAAGCAAATACCCTCTAATCGTAGATGCGAACATTGAAGTCATCAAAGACGCAGACAAGATCTACCCGGGACAGGCGATCAGAATCCCGGAACTTTCCTAAAGTCCCATTCAGGCTGCCCAGGAAGATCAATGCCAGCCTGATACTGTGTACTTAAAAACAGCAGTGATCATCCAGAACAATCTTCTGCATATAAATGGATCTTAACTCGTACATTTTCACATTCATATCTAGTAAAGGTCGTATATACTCCTAATAACCGGAATACGTATTAAATAAAAAAGCTTTTGTCTATCTTTGGAAATGTAAAGTGATGATTGTAAGAATACTTTCACTTTTAAGCACCTGAAACCTGAAATAGGATTGGCAGCTTTTGGATACATATTAAGCTTTGTTGCATACGCCTACAGATTCTGTATCTGTACTTTTTTGTGTAACTGAGATTTATTGATTTGCTTTATAGTTCGTTGTAGTAAGCTTTAAATTGATTATTTGGATGGCCGGGAGAGGGGGATTCGAACCCCCGGAGGTATTACCCTCACCGGTTTTCAAGACCGGCACATTCGACCACTCTGACATCTCCCGACATTTTGTAGAACAGAATTTTATCGTAATAAGATAAAAAACTATTTAAAAGTTTAGATGAAACACCAAATAAGGTACACTATCTTCAAAGCGACTAGTCGCTGAGTCTTCTGCTGAAGAATAAATAGCGTACCATTTGATGTTTCATCTAATGGTACCCGGAGCCGGACTTGAACCGGCACGGTCGCAATGACCGGGGGATTTTAAGTCCCCTGTGTCTACCATTCCACCACCCGGGCTTAGGTACCATATTTATTGTAATATTTGTGGAGGAACCAGCCGGACTCGAACCGGCGAATAGCAGCTTTGCAGGCTGCGGCCTTACCAACTTGGCGATGGTTCCACTCTTATATTAATTTAAAACTTCTGAACCTAATGGTGAAGCTTTAGTGAGATAAATTGATGTGGGATTTTGTTCCGTATCAAGAAGACCTCTTTTATGGAGCGGGCGAACGGGTTCGAACCGTCGACCCCAACCTTGGCAAGGTTATGCTCTACCACTGAGCTACGCCCGCATTTCCATACCGCATTTAGAGTTTAAGCTAAAATTGGAGTGCGATTATAGCCTATTTTTTTTAAAAAGTAAATAGTATTTGTGCTATAATCCGAAAAACTATAACTAAAGGCTCGAAATGATGAGAAGTGATGAGATAAAACAGGGGTTTAACAGAGCGCCACATAGAAGTTTATTGCGCGCGACAGGCGTAAAAGATGAAGATTTTGACAAACCGTTCATTGGTGTGGCAAATTCATTCATTGAGATCATTCCCGGGCACTTTTTTCTTAACAAGGTCTCTGAAGTTATAAAAGAAGAGATACGCGCAAACGGCTGTGTTCCTTTTGAATTTAACACTATCGGTGTAGATGACGGGATCGCTATGGGGCATGACGGAATGCTTTATTCTCTTCCCAGCCGTGAGATCATTGCAAATTCAATCGAAACGGTAATGAATGCACACAAACTGGATGCAATGATCGCTATTCCAAACTGTGACAAGATCGTTCCTGGGATGATCATGGGAGCCTTGCGTGTGGATGTACCTACTGTATTTGTTTCGGGAGGGCCAATGGCTGCGGGACATATGAATGACGGGACTCCAATCGACCTTGCTACGGTCTTTGAGGGCGTAGGAGAGTATGAGGCAGGAAATATCACAGAAGAAACCCTGACAGAGATGGAGTGCAATGCCTGTCCAAGCGGAGGGTCATGTTCGGGGATGTTCACGGCAAACTCGATGAACACGCTTATGGAAGCAATGGGTATTGCCCTCCCTGGTAACGGAACCATTCTTGCGTTAACCCCTGAGAGAACCGATCTTTATAAACAAGCAGCAAAACGTATTTGTGAAATTGCAAAAATGGAAGCGGCTGAACGTGAAAAATATCGAACTAAAAATATCCTCAATGAAAATGCTGTACGAAATGCCTTTGCCGTGGATATGGCCATGGGTGGTTCTTCCAATACAGTTCTACACATGCTTGCCATTGCACAAGAGGCAGAAGTTGATTTCAATCTTAAAGATGTCAATGCCATTTCAAAAAGAGTTTCCCACATCGCGAAGATCTCTCCGTCACTAACAACGGTACACATGGAAGACATCAACAAAGCAGGTGGGGTAAATGCAGTAATGCATGAAATGATGAAACGGGGGGATGACATTTTACTTGACAACCTTTCTGTGACAGGGGAAACACTGTATGAGAAGGTCAAAGATGCGAAGATCCTTGATACGAACATTATTCATACCATTGACAACCCTTACTCTGAAGTAGGAGGTCTTGCTATTCTTTACGGTAACCTTGCTGAACAGGGAGCCGTTATTAAAACTGCAGGGATCACCGGAGACAGAGTTTTTACAGGAACAGCTGTATGTTTTAACTCCCAGGATGAAGCCATTGAAGGTATCCTCCAGGGGAAAGTGAAAGCCGGGAATGTGGTTGTTATCCGTTACGAAGGTCCAAAAGGCGGACCGGGGATGCAAGAGATGTTGAGTCCTACCAGCCTTATTATGGGAATGGGTCTTGGTGATTCGGTGGCACTTATCACGGATGGCAGATTTTCAGGAGCGACCAGAGGTGCGAGTATCGGGCATGTAAGTCCTGAGGCTGCGGAAGGTGGGCTGATCGGATTACTTGAAGATGGTGATGAGATCCACTTGGATGTAGATAAATATATTTTACGTGCCAATCTCAGTGATGAGATCATTGTAGAAAGAAAAGCGAATTTCAAACCGGTCGTGAAACCATTAAAAAGCAAATGGTTGAGACAGTACAGAGCACTGGTAACAAATGCCAGCCATGGAGCTGTACTCGAAGCAGAATGATATTCGCTTTTAAAAAGGTTGGATGAAGTAGCAAAATGAGGAGGAATGGGCTGAAGCCCATTTGAGGATGAAGGTTAGAGAGAGGCTACTCTTCTCGCACCTTTGTAACGCTTGCTGTAAAAGTTTTTATTTAGTGAAGTAATGATCACTTTTTTCTTGGCTGAACTTGCATGAATGAATTTATTGTTACCGATATAGATCCCCACGTGGTTCACATAACCTTTATGTCTCTTTGAAGTATCAAAGAAAATAAGATCACCCGGTTTCAGGTTGCTTCTGCTTACATATTTTCCATACTTGGACTGTTCGATCGCTCTTCTCGGGATCTTGATACCGTTCTTCTTGCAGACGTATGAGGTCAGACCTGAACAGTCAAAGGTATTTTTCTGTCCTACTGCCCCCCAGACATATCTACGACCCAACTTGTTTTTAGCAAGCTTGATCATTTTCATAGACTTTTTACTGCCTTTCCCGCTGAAAAGAATATCACTAATGGAAAATTTACTGCTTTTTTTACTGTTTGCTTTTTTGAACTTGACACTTTTAAGTGTTTTAGCCAACTGCTTTTCTTGTCTGCTTGACTTTTTTGAAGAAGCTACATGCACTCTTTTTTTCTTTTTAGAAGCTGTTGCTTTAGTTGCTTTGGCAGGTACTTTTAACACTTTCCCCAATTTAAGTGTTTGTCCTTTTTTTATTTTGTTTACTTTTTTGATCGCTGCTACAGTTGTATGGTTTTTAAGTGCAATGGCATAGAGGGTATCCCCTTTTTTGACTGTATGTTTAACTGTTTTCGTTGCTGCATTACCCGCTGCAGTCATCACAGACAACATCACCATTACTTTATAAACTCTTTTCAATGAATCCCCTTTTTTAAGTTATTGATTGACAGATCATAAAAATCCATACTAAAAAATATATTGGCTATTGTATCACCAATAATCTTAATCAAAAATAAAAGTATCTACAATTAATTTTGATTTATATCAAATAATAAAATTTTTTAATAATCTATCTTTCTGAGAAAGAAATTGTTACTTACGCAGAATAACTTGCACAAATATTGGCAATCAGGCGATCTTTTACAAGACCCATGACTTTCTGTCCCTGCTTCACAACAGGGTTAGCTTTTCAACATCTCAACAAAATGATATCAAATTGCACTTAAAATAAAATAAAACCAAATTTTATACTATTTGTTTTTCTTCTAATACTTTAACGATCTGATCAGCTACCCTGAATGCATTTGCATAGATCGTCCATGTATACGGCACAGATCCGCCTGTAGGCATGAAACTGGCATCCGCGACAAAAAGGTTGGGGATGTCATGTGACTGGCAATATTTATTGAGGATAGAGGTTTCTGGGTCGTTTCCAAAACGGCATCCTCCGGCAATAAGATTTTGAGGAGGCACGGGAGATACAGAGGAGTAAATATTTTTGGCTCCCATCTCTTCCAGGACTTTTTCACATTTCTTTGCAATATATTTCCCTACTTTAAGATCCTGAGGGTGGGCTCCCACACGAAGTTTACCTACGGGCATACCATATTTGTCTTTATGTGTCTTGTCCAGACTCACAAAACAATTGTCATTGGGAAGCCAGTCATTAAAGATCTCGAAACGTATACTTTTCTGTTTTGTAAAACGTTCCGTGACCTTTTCTCCCAGTTCACTTCCCCAGACAAGCCGTCCGTGTTCTTCATTGTTTTTACGCGCACGGGAAATAATGTTTTGATGTTCGAACATGAATTCCACTGAACCGCCTTTGAATGTACCATCCCACCAATGATCCACAAAATACCAGTCAAGAATAGAACGGTTCACAAAAAGACCGGTTTGCATCAGCTCTTCGAATTTGATCATTTTAAGACTCTCTTCGCGTAATTCACCCTGTCCGGAGCCCCCTGCAGAGAAAATAAGATTTTTACCAAGCTCCCCAGAGCTATTTCCTAAGCCATGGGGGTGAAATTTATTGGCTGAATTCAACAACAGTCTTGTACTTTCATGTGCCTGTGCAGCAACAACAAAAAGTTTCGCTTCTATACGTTTTTCTTTCCCGCTAACAGTATCGATCACCACAGCATAGTCAACGGCATTTTTACTGCTACTGTGCAGCAACTTGACATAACTGTTACTCAGCAGCGTAAGATTACCAGTTGCCAGTGCCGGCATTAAAAGTGCTTCTCTGGAACTCCCTTTTGCTCCGGAACTACAGCCGTAACTTCCGCAGAAATTGGAATAATAACAGGCTTCCCTATGTCCTTTGTTTTTGGAAAGTACCGACCTTGCTGTCACAAGGGATTTTATATCAAGATTTGCACAGCTTTTATCGAGCAATTTGACAACAGCATTCTCTTTAGTGGGAGGCTGTGTAAAATCCGGCGTACTTCGTGGCGGTTCAAAGGGGTGTTTTTCATATTTGCCCGATATCCCTACCACTTCTTCTGCTTTGAGATAATAGGGTTCCATATCAGCATAAGAGATCGGCCAGTCCACTACATTTGCACCCTTTATCTCACCATACTTGCTTTTCAGTCTAAAGTCATCGGGATGCATACGGTGCAACATACCGGACATGAAGTTGGAGGATCCTCCGACCACATTCCCATTCCAGAAACTCCATCCGGAATCATAGGTGGGTGTTGCTTCCCATTTTCCATCAACCTCTTCTTCGATCACATGGTACTCATCAAAGAGATTGGGTGTGACAATATCTCTACGGCAGTACGCCAACTCATCTTTAGAGAACTCATCACGCTTGATAAGTCTCCCTTTTTCCAGTACAGCTACTTTATATCCTGCTTTGCAGAGGGTATAAGCGACAGCACCTCCGCTTGCACCCGAACCTACTATTACAACATCATATTTATGACTCGTCATTTAGTGCCTCGCTTGCATTGTATCTTAATACTTATCACAGTGCTACATACCTCGTCTTTGGTCTTGGCAACCCGCCGTAAGCATTCAGTGCTTTCCAGCCGGCTTCTTTTTTATTGGAACCATATACAGGATCAGAGAAAATACCTTCCATGGTCACAGTCATGATGCGCGATAGCCAGTTACTTCCATAGCTGGTATTTTCATACGTACGCAGTGCTTTCTCTTTTTCTTTTGTATCCATCGAAAGAAATCTGCCTTTTGTTTGAAGCTCCAACTCTTCTGCACCTTCCAGAATAAATACTCTTATATCTTTGTCATAACTCTTATGCGTGATCGTTTCAAATAAAAAAGTATTGACATCCATAGCGCTTGCAGAAGGGATTTTGCTTCCTTCCGGGAACATGTGTGACTGTACTGCAGCGATCAGATTTTTAACTTTTCGGAACTGTTTTTCAAAGTCATTGGACGCTTTTGCATCTATATAGGGAGAAAGACTCAACACAGAGCCCAGTATTAAAAAATTTCTTCTTTTCATATTTTTACTTTATTGTTTTATGTTTGTATCATAATTATATAGTGTGTACTTTAAGTGCAACTCCCGGGAACAGTGAACTTTATCATAAAAACTGATACACAGACATTACACAACAATCTTACTATACTTCAATTGTCTAAAAAACAAAAAGGAGACAAAATGAAAAAATTACTATTTGGTTCACTACTGGGACTGGCACTCATAGCTTTTACCGGATGTACATACAATAATGATGCAACTGTAGCTAAGTGTCAATCAGGCAAATGTAACTCGGCAAAAGGGAAAACCCATAAATGCCAGTCAGGTGATACAGCAGGTAAAAGCAAATGTGGTACAGATAAAAAAGTACTTAACAAATGTGGTTCTTGATACACAGTTAGTACACAGGTTTCATACTATACTTACATCGTGTCAAAGTGAGTATCAACTTACCATAACGATCAGATACCCTGGATAACCTAGATTGTCCAAAGCATCTGATTTAGATACAAAAGATAAAGGAGGGTTAATATGTTAAAAAAACTATACCCATTTACCAAGAACATTCTAAGTAACGGACAGAGTCTTTCACTCTTGTTGGCAAGATTTGCAGTCGCCTACGGTTTTTATGATCCGGCTATGCAAAAATGGTCAGATATTGGCTCTGTTGCTACCTGGTTTGACTCTATGGGAATTCCTTTTCCGACACTCAATGCTTACATGGCGGCAAGTACCGAGCTTCTTGGTGTTATACTGTTAACACTTGGTCTGTTTACCAGACTTATTTCTCTCCCGTTAATGGTTGTCATGATCGTGGCAATCACAACAGTTCACTTGACTCACGGTTTTTCTGCGGGCAACAATGGATTTGAAATACCAATGTATTACATGCTATTTCTAGCGATATTTGCTTCACACGGAGCCGGAAAATTCTCTTTGGATTATTTACTCTTCGGAGACGAACAGTAAATAATCCATTCATATATTTATTTACATAACAAAAGGAAATACAATGAAAAAATTAATCAAATTAGGACTTATCATCGCAGGAGCTGCAGCATTATCATTTACTATGGCGAATGCAAAATGTGCATCAGAAGATACACCAAAACCGATGAAGTGCCAAGCAGGTAAATGTAACGGTGCAGACAAAAAAGAAATGAAAAAAGAGATGAAATGTCAAGCCGGTAAATCCAAGGGTGCAGACAAAAAAGAGATGAAAAAAGAAGCCAAAGGAAAATGCGGTCAAGGTAAATGTGGTAGTAAATAACCTCCGTCAATTTTCTCTCTTCTCCCCTCTACCCTTTGTCGGGTAGAATTTTCACATATTCTCCACAATTCATTGTATAATATGGTAAACTTTACCAAAAAAGGTACCATAATGATGACAAAAAAAATACTTATTTTACTTTTTATCCTCTTTACACTATCGGGATGCAACAATGCGCAGGAAAACCAGACAGAACATGATGCCAAAGTAGCTGCACAGGCAAAAGCAGAACTTCGTGCCGAACTCAAAAAAGAGCAGGAAGAAAAAGCCAAAAAGCATGAAGCAGAGACAAACAAAAACAGTAAACTGGCTCACATGGGTATCACAACGGATAACGGTAAACTCATCATTGATACCAACAAAACAAAAGATTTTTTCCAGCAGATGGCAGCAAACCTCAAAGTGCATGCCGATAAATTTGCAAAAGATATGGAGAGAGGTATCATCAATGACAAAGAAGCCGGTATTGAAGTCAATGAAACTCACATCAATATTGACCTCAATAAAACAAAAAGTTTTCTTGATACCTGGAGCAAAACCATAGAAGGATATGCCAAAGAGTTTGATAAAATGACAAAAGATATTGATAAAGAATTAGAAAAGGATCCTCATGCAACACATTGATATGAATTCAGATGAATTTCAGGCAGAGCTTGAAAAGACATGGATCTTTGTAGAAAAGGTCAACAAACAGTTCAACTTGGTACAGAATCCCAATGAAGAGGTCAATGAGGGAGTTGCCATGGGACTCGCCCGCAATAAGCTCATTTACGGCAAAAGATTCTGTCCCTGTTTTATGGTAGAGGGGGAAACCAAAGAGGAGCGAAAAGCTGCCGATAATCGTATCTGTCCCTGTAAGCCTGCTTTGGAAAAAGAGATCCCGGAAGACGGCTTATGTCATTGCGGTATCTTCTGTACCCCTGAATATGCAAAAGAACAAACACAGCATGATGAGATAGAAGAGATCGTACATGAACACTCTAAAGGTCTCAACAAAGAACAGGCAGAGGCTCTCCTTAAAGAAGAACAACTCGACGGAGATGAACTTGAAGCACTGATAGAAGCAAGATCACTGGGCATGATAGACTTTACCCTTCTTGATGTAAGAGAATTCATGGAGTTTCAAATGCAGCATATTGTTGGAACCGATGCCCTGGTACCAACCTCACAATTCTATGCAAAAATAGAAGAGCATAATGACAAAAAACAAACCCCAGTCATCGTCTACTGTCACACAGGAAGCCGAAGTTTCCAGGTACAGCATGCGATGAAATCCTTAGGATTCGAACACGTGTGCAACCTGAGACCGGGAATTATTGCCTATACCGGAGAAACTCAGAAAGGGTAAGGTTTGCTTTGCTCGAATGAGTAGCGTTGACCAATTACAGCTATTTGATCAAGACTCCCTCTATTAATCACACGAAGTGTGCCTGTCGTGGCGAACACCCTTGCAAGCGAAGCGATTTGAGATCCACGACGATTTTTTGCTTCGTTTTTCTAAAAAAAGGAAGAGACAAACAACGCCTCAGTTAAAATAATGGGAAAGTGTGGAAAATGAACTAAAAGTTTAAAAAAATATAGTGAAATATATGGGGGATGAGGAGCCGAAGCTCCTCAAGAGGTAGTCAACTAAGACTTAAGCAATTGCCGCTTTAGAAGCGTCAGCTACTTTTGTAAATGATTCAGGAGCATTCATTGCCATATCAGCAAGAATTTTTCTGTCAAGTTCGATGTTTGCACGCTTAAGACCATGCATGAACGTTGAATAGTTCATCCCATTCAATCTTGCAGCTGCGTTGATACGAACGATCCAGAGTTTTCTGAAATCTCTCTTCTTTTGTCTTCTATCTCTGTAAGCATATACTAATGAACGCTCGAGTTGCTCTTTGGCTTTTCTAAAGTGTTTTCTTCTACCACTATAGAACCCTCTCGCTTGTTTTAATAATTTTTTGTGACGTCTATGTCTAACTGTACCAGTTTTTACTCTCATGGTTTTCCTTTACCTTATCTCTTTAAGAATCGGTGTCAAACATTCTCTCTGTTTGAACTTGCCCCTAATCGGGGGTACTTTCGTTTCAAAATGAAACTAAAATTAGTTAATCATCTCTTTAATGTTTTTAGCATCCGCTTTATCAACATGTTTAGGACTTCTCATTTGTCTATGGCTTTTACCATCGACTTTTGTAAGAATGTGACTTCTATATGCAGTCCCTCTTTTGATCTTGCCGGATTTTTTAACTTTAAAACGCTTTACAGCGCCTTTTACGCTTTTCATTTTTGGCATATGCTTACTCCCTTATTAATTTTAGAACACTTTTTTGGCAAAGCCAAACAAAGCTACGCTAACGCTGAGTTTCCTTCAGCAGGAAGCTCAGGCGACTAGTCGCATCTATTTGATTTTCACTACAGCCAAGTAGTAGAAAATGGGACAGTATTATATCCAAATATTCTGAAAAATATATAAAGTCTGCTTCTGTAGGGTGTTGTCTCCTGACAACACCATCAACTCAAACCTTAAATTCAACCCATATTTTTGGTGTTGTGAGGGCACAACACCCTACAAGTCTAACTATGTTAAAATTTACGCTATTAAACAAGAGGGAACTTCGTGGACAAAGCAGCAGAGATACTTTCACAAAAAAAGAAGCTACTCACCGGAGTCTACTTTGACCTGCAGCGCCATTTTGAAAGCAAATACGGCAAAGATGCTCTCATACTCATGGAGATCGGTACTTTTTTTGAAGTCTACGAAGTCAATAACGATGAGCTCAAAGTCGGTAAAGCAAAAGAGATCGCAGAACTTCTGAATATTCAACTTACACGGAAAAGCAAAGCTGTACTTGAAAACTCCGTCTCAAACCCTTTACTTGCCGGTGTTCCTGCTGTCTCTTTAGATCGCTACCTTTCACGACTCATAGCCACTAAAAAGTACACCATCATTGTTGTCAAACAAAAAGGGGAAATGCCCAACGTCAAACGCTATGTTTCCAATATTATCTCTCCGGGTACCAACTTTGAGTATCTTTCCGAACCCAGCGAGAACAACATCGTCTCTCTAATGATCGATGAAAATGTAGGGATCTACTCTGTGGGATATGCCGCTATTGATGTCTCAACAGGCAAGACCATCTGTAACGAGATCCATTCCACGCGTGATGACAAAACGTATGCGCTGGATGAAGCATTTAACCTTCTGCAGACCTACAGCACTTCTGAAGTCATCATTACACTCGAAGGGAAAGAGATAGACAAAGAGTGGCTGATCCATTATTTGGAACTAGGTTCACTGCATCACACAGTCAACACTAAACGTTTCAGGATCAATTTCCAGAATGAACTTTTCAGCCGTATCTTTGAGATCAACTCTTTTCTCTCTGCCATTGAATTTCTGGATCTGGAACGACACCCTTATACAACTGAAGCTCTGGCCGTTCTTATAGACTTCATCATCGAGCACGATGAAAGTATTATAGAGAAGATGAACAAGCCTGTTTTTCTTGGTTCCAACCGCTATATGTATATCGGGAACAATGCCATGGAACAGCTCTCTGTCATTTCCCGAGACCCATCAGATATCACACTGCTCGACCTCATAGACAAAACCTCTACCGCTTTTGGGAAACGTCTGCTCAAAGAGCGTCTACTTAACCCCATTTGTGACAAAGAGTTACTTGAAGAACGTTATGACCTGACAGAACGTCTGCTTCCAAACATTGACCGTTTTGAGACCCATCTGAAGCAGATCTATGATCTTGAACGTATCGCAAGACGGATCAAACTGCGCAAACTGCACCCTGTAGAGTTAACCTACATTGCCATGTCACTTGAGTCAATTCTGAAACTTTTGGATGATGCCCACAAAGGCGGACTTGAAATTGATGCCAAACTCTTCGATGAAACGCAAGAGATGCTCTCTGTACTTGAGGAGACTTTTGAACTGGATATCTGTGCGCGCTTCCGGATAGAACAGATCAATGACAACATCTTTAAAGACGGTGTTTATCCGGCCATTGACAACATTGTCAAAAGACAGCAGAAAGAAGTTGACAAGATGCATAATGTAGCAGAGCATGTGGAAGCGCTCTTCACAGCAGACAAACTCTTTTCAAGTTCAGCTACCAAATATGCAACCGTCTCCTACCTTGAAAGCGAAGGATACTTCATCAACCTGACAAAGAACCGCTTTGCACTGATAGAGAAGACTCTCAAAGAGTCATTTGTCACGGTTGACAATCAGCATCACTTCTTTAAAGACTTTCACTACAAATATTTGAAGAATGCCGTCAAAGTACAGGCACCGCTCTTTGAAGAGATCACCCGTTCCTATGAGACGGCACAGGTCAAACTTGTCTCACTGGTCAAACAGCGTTACACAGAGAGCCTGGATGTTCTTGAGAACCGTTTTTCACTGCTTTTGGACAAGCTCATCTCTTTCATTGCCAATATTGACGTAGCTATCTCCAATGCAAAATGTACAAAAACCATGAACCTCTCTAGACCCATCATTGAAGAAGGAAATTTTTATGAAGCGATCGCACTTAGACACCCCATTATTGAAGCCAATGATGAGCGGGGCATCTATGTACCCAATGATATCTTTCTGGGACAGAACAACCTGACAACACACAACCACATCACACTCAATGCAAGTGAAGGAGAAGATGTACTTGGTGTACTGCTTTACGGGATAAACTCTTCAGGGAAATCTTCTCTTATGAAAAGTATTGGTCTCTCTGTCGTTTTGGCCCAGGCGGGATTCTTTGTCCCTGCAGTAGAACTTCGTTTTGGACTGTACGATAAACTTTTTACCCGTATTGTCTCCCAAGACAATCTCTATAAAGGCTTGTCCACCTTTGCTGTTGAAATGATGGAACTCAAGAACATTTTTAACAGAGCAAATGAACGCTCGTTAGTCCTTGGAGATGAAATTTCCCAAGGGACAGAAACAGAATCTGCCCTTGCCATTGTCTCTTCAGCTATTTTAAAACTCATTTCTTTGAAGTCAACCTTTATTTTTGCAACACACCTGCATCAGCTAGGTACCATTCCTCAACTGAAAGACTTGAAACATTTGATCTTCCTGCATCTTGGGATCAAATATGATGAGAGCAATGACACACTGATCTACAACAGAGTATTGCAATTGGGAAGAGGAGACAGTCTTTACGGTTTGGAATTTGCGAAGTCCCTGCATATGGACAGAGAGTTCCTGCAAATGGCACAAACGATCAGAGAAAATCTTGATAATTCTGGATCGGAGATCAAGAAACTGCGTAAGAAAAAAAGCAGTAAGTACAATAAAGATCTATTTTTAACAAAATGTGCCTTATGTGATGAAGCTGTGGAAGATGTACACCACATTGCGGAGCAGCAGGAAGCCAATGAGGATGGACATATTGATCATTTTCATAAAAATCATAAGTATAATCTGATTCCTTTGTGTAAAAGGCATCATACTTTGGTACATGAAGGGAAAATTAATATTTCTGGGTTTGTGATGACATCAGAGGGATTAAAACTGCATTATGAAGTGAAAGAATAGTTTTTTAATTTTTTAAAGTTTATTCTTATTTCCATTTATTTACATTGTGGCGTTGGTTCTCCCGTCTACCCCAAGGGCACTTCTTCACTTCGTTCACGGCGTTTTTTTTAGAAAAAAACGAAGCAAAAAAAGCGTCGTGGCTCTCGAATCGCTATCACTTTCAAGGGCGTTCGCCACGACAAGGTTTTTAATATAACTAGGCTATTGCCAATTTCAAAACATTTACACAACGACAATATTTTTACTCCTTGTACCATGCATAAAACCTAATTTCATTTCCAGCGTTAGCAGTTTGCGTTTTTTTCTTTTTTGGTTACTTTTCTCTTTTTT
>Ga0256834_1001614_pt1 | contig 15056 bp, 8 predicted proteins | sample 4281140metaG_FD_190536 | JGI IMG/M metagenome (GOLD analysis project Ga0256834, IMG submission 190536) | Hydrothermal vent microbial communities from East Pacific Rise, Pacific Ocean - 4281-140 | ecosystem: Environmental > Aquatic > Marine > Hydrothermal vents | place: Pacific Ocean: East Pacific...
TTTTGTAAAATACAGGAAATCAGCCATTTATTACCCACAACCTTTCCACAGGCGTGGATAACTTTATCGATTTTTGGGTATTGTATTGTTAGGAACCTGAATAGTTACATTTATTCTAATTAAAAGAATAAATATAAGTAATAATAGAATAAGCTAACGATTATTTTTGAATTATTACCCTCTCAAAAACACCCAATTGCTTTCATCCGATTGAGCTGGCTCAAAAGCATAGCCATTACCATCAAACGACTTTAGCAGCTCTGGTTCAGTAATTCGGTTTTTGATAATATAATTTACCATTCGTCCTCGGGCATTTTTAGCATATATAGCTACAATTTTGTATTTGCCTTTATTATAATCTTTAAAAATGGGCGTAATTACTTTAGCCTTTAATTTTGGCTGACTTACAGATTTATAATACTCCGTTGAAGCCAGATTGATAATATATTTACCTTCACCTAAGTCATTATTCAGTTGCGTAGTAATCTTATCGCCCCAAAATTGATAGAGATTTTTATACGTATTAAGCTGAATTTTTGTACCCATTTCTAACCGATATGCTTGCATTAAGTCCAATGGTCTAAGCACACCATATAAACCTGAGAGAATACGAAGATGGCTTTGTGCAAAATCCAAATCATCAGAACTCATTTTTTTGGCATTAAGCCCTCTATATACTTCTCCGTTAAAAGCCAAAATGGCTTGTGCAGTATCTTCTCTTTTAGGCTTGGGTGTCCATTTTTGATAACGACCTGCATTAAGTGCTGCAAGTTCGGGACTAATATGCATTAGTTCAGCAAGTTCTTCCTCCGAAAAGCTACTTAACTTTTTAATAATCCTTGAGGATTCCTCTACAAACTCAGGCTCAGAAACCTCTTTAGTTATTATAAACGATTCTGACCCAAAAGCTTTTGGGTCGAATGACTTTGCCGGTGAAATGAGGACTAGCATAAATAAAGTATATTTTTTGTAAAAATAGCATAAATACGAGTAGTGGAGCAAATCAAATTAATCTATTTGAGATAGATTTTTCTAATCTTACATTTGGTGCTTTGTCAGTAAGAAGTTGCAATAAACTTTAAATTATCTTAATTTTTACAGTTCAACCTAAAACCTGTTCTGTTATTATGGCCGAAGAAAGAAAATTTGCAGGAACGAGCGTAAGCAAAGCTCCTTCATTTAGCTCCTTATTTAAATCTCTTAATATTTATGTGTTGGTATGGTTTGTACTTGCAAGTATGGCCACGTTGGCATTTGGATATTTTGTAATGGAGATAAATTTTACATCTTATTCTGTTTGGCAGTTGATGAAATTGCTATATAGCCAATTTTTAGTTTCGGCTCTTATAATGGGGATTATAGTCGTCTATATTCACGATAAAACCCAAAAGAACTATCCGGTTCAGCGGGTTTTTCCGGTACTTATTTGGGGTAGAAAACTGCTTGTTAAAATGGGCCCCTTGCTGCGTCAATACTTATTTCTAAACGATCAGGAAGAAACTCCTTATAGTCGAATTACCAGAAATTGGATTTATGAATCTTCATTAGGTGTAAGAAACACAATAGGTTTCGGTAGTCAGATAGATATGGATAAAGTAGGCACTACTTTAATTATGCCTGCCACGTTTACCAATACTAAATCTAAAACAGGCGATAAAGTAGGTAGAGCTTATAAAGTGGTTATTGGAAAACACACAGGAGTAGAGCCGGTTACGATGGAGCATTTTGTAAACATAAGCGCTATGTCATTTGGGGCACTGTCGTACCGAGCACATGCAGCACTTAATGCAGGAGCAAAAATGGCTGGCATTATGCATAATACAGGAGAGGGTAGTTTAGCTCCTTGCCATGAATACGGAGGTGCAGATTTAATATTTCAAATAGGCACTGCCAAATATGGAATAAGAGACGAAGAAGGTAATTTAAATGATGATTTACTGCGTGAAAAGGCGGAACACCCACAAGTGAAGATGTTTGAAATTAAATTGGCGCAAGGGGCGAAACCGGGCAAAGGAGGAATGCTACTAAAGGAGAAAATCACCAAAGAAATTTCCGAAATCCGGAAAATACCAATGGGTAAAGATGCCTATTCTCCTGCGCGACATAAAGAGTTTAACGATGTGGCGGGGCTATTCGATTTTATAGATCATGTAAGGAGCGTAGTTAAAAAACCTGTTGGCATAAAAATGGTGATTGGCCATACGGCAGAAATTGAAGAAGTAGCCAAAACCTTAAAAGAACAGCCGGGTCGTGGGCCTGATTATATCGTAATTGATGGAGGAGATGGAGGCACAGGAGCGGCACCTCATGTACTTAGTTCCTATGCAGGTTTACCTATGAAGCAGGCCGTTGCCGTTGCCGATTGGGCGTTTAAAAGCCAAGGTATTAGAGATAAGATCGTGATTTTTGCCAGTGGCAAAATTTCCACGCCTATTGACGTGGCTGTAGCTATGGCTTTAGGAGCTGATGCCGTATATATGGCACGTGGTTTTATGTTATCATTAGGATGTATTCAAGCATTAGAATGCCATACAAATGCTTGCCCCACAGGCATTGCTACACAAAATAAGAGCCTTGAAAAAGCATTGGATATAGAGGCTGCTGCTAAAAGAATAGCCACCTATGCCGATGTGCTCTATAAAGAAACTCAAATGTTGGCAGAGTCTTGTGGCTACGATCATCCGAACGAAATTACACCAGATGATATTATGGTCGTAACTTCTCCGGGTCACTTAGATTACCTCTCCGAACTACACGGAGTGTCGGCTTATGAAGCCAGCCTCGAAAGGCGCAAAGCGCAAGAATTGGGGATGACCGTGGGCGAAATGAAGATGAAGGAATATAATTAAAAAGTTCGAAGTTAGGAGTCGGGAGTTCGGAGTTAGAATTAATTACTTTTGCAGCTTAATTATATACAGCATTGAGAACATTTAAAGAGCTAGGCGTAAGTGCCAACCTAATCAAAGGCCTTAACGACCTTAAAATTACCACTCCAACAGAAATTCAAAATGAAGTGATTCCACTTTTGATGAATGCCAATATGGACTTAGTTGGCCAGGCACAAACAGGAACAGGAAAGACTGCGGCTTATGGATTGCCATTGCTTAGCCGCATTGATCCTTCCAAAAAAGTGGTGCAAGCTTTAGTACTTTGCCCTACCAGAGAGCTTGGGCAGCAAGTGGCCAAGCAGCTTTTTAAATTTACCAAATACACCGAAAAAATATTTACCGAAGCCGTGTTTGGTGGTGCTCAAATAGATCGGCAAATTCAAGCTTTAAAAAGGCCAACTCATATTGTGGTAGCTACACCAGGCCGACTTATCGATTTGGTTAAACGCAAGGCAGTAGATTTATACAATGTAAAAACCATTGTGCTCGATGAAGCAGACGAGATGCTTAGCATGGGGTTTAAAAAAGACCTCGAAACTATATTGGAGTATGTGAAAAATGCGGATAGTAAGTGGTTGTTTTCAGCTACTTTGCCACATGGTATCAAGCAAATTATTAATAACTACCTTGCTGAAGATGCACACCGAATTGAAATAAGAGGCAGAAACACAGTTAATAAAAATATTGAGCACAAGTTTTTAATCTGTGATGAGCAAGATAAACTGACTGTTTTATTACAATTCTTGAAAAGTGAGAAGGAAAATCGTGGGATTGTTTTTTGCAAAACAAAAGCGGCTACTCAAAAATTGGCTAAGCAGCTAATGGCTAAAAATGTGCCAGCTGATGGTATCCACGGTGACTTAAAACAAAAGGAACGTGACAAGGTAATGCGTGCATTTAAAAATGAAAATTTACAAGTGCTTGTGGCTACCGATTTAGCAGCCAGAGGCATTGATGTGGAGGCTCTTTCGTTTGTGGTGCATTATCAATTACCTGATAAGGAAGAATATTACACACACCGAAGTGGCAGAACTGCTCGGGCAGGTAGGAGAGGACTTTCGTTGAGTATTGTTACAACCACAGAATTAAAACAACTTCGTTATTTCGAGAAGGCCTTGGGTATTAGCTTTGATCAAATAAGGCAGGTTAGGTAATTTAATTCCAGGCTTAATAATGTGGTTAAGATTCCTTCACTGTGTTGCGAGATGACTTATCCGTTAGATGGAAAGTTTAACACTGATGATATTACGGAACCTGATTTACAGTTACTAATATCATTAATACATAAAATGTATTCTACCATCTTAGCTGACTCGATTCATAATATTTATTATAAAATTGGGTAAAAACAAGTCCAATTAACCATGATCCAACTAATTGAAATACTATAGTTGGTAGAGCATCAACTATAAATATTTTTGCTAAATTATAGTTGCATCGTTGAAGAAATAAAAAATAAGAGAATTATTAATTTGTATTTATCTATCATTTACTAAAGTTTAAAATAACTCATCTGGTGACTTAGAGTTACCAGATGAGTGTTAGTGCTTACTCCCCAACAACATCAACCCAACGACCTGTTTTGTTTGCAAAAATGGAATTATCGTACATAGCACCTACCGAAATGGAGGGTAGATAATACCTGCCTTTATATGAGGCATTGAGCAACACCGTAAATGTTTTGGCTTGGTTTGGATTCAAATCGAAATAATGCATCACCCGATCGTCTCTAATATCCATGTAAGTAGCTTCTGAATTAGCCGATTCTGAGCCATCTAATCTAGTATTAATTATCTCCCATCCCGAAGGGAAAATCTGCGTTAAGGCCAGCTCATTATACACTCCTTTTTGACCAGGATTACTAATAGTTACCTCCGCCTTAAAATTACTCCCTTGAGCCAGCTTGGAAACATTAATGGCATTTCCATCCGAATCTTTATACACCACTGTCAACTTAATATTTCGGGTAATGGACTCTTCATCTCCTTCAATAGGAGTACCTGCACTAATAAGACGAGCAAAAATAGGGGCTTCCCCATTATTAGTAATGCTTATGGAAGCTACCTTATCTGCATTAGCAATGCTTACTTGATTAACAAAATCAGTTCCGTTTACTGTGGAGCTATTACCTGCAATATTGATGGAGACATTCGTAGCTTCGTCTAGTTTAAATTTATCGGCATATTTAGCAATGGCAATAAAACTATAGGCTGTTGTTTGCGTACTCATCCATTGGTTTTTATCGCCCATTTTTTGAGCAATTTTCATCAGTAGTTCAAAAGCCTTTTCTTTTTGATCTAATTCTAAGAGTGTTTCCAAAATCATTGCTTGGTTACGGGTAGAAGATCCAAAGGTGTATCTGTACCTGTTTTGATTGGAATTGGTTTCCATTTCAGAAAGACCTTCAATGAGTTTTATGGCTTGCTTGTCTAAGCCAGCAACAGCATAGGCAGAGGCCAATCGCCATTTAGCGGTACGGCTAATGTTTTCATCTTCACGCATTCGGTTCATTGCTCCTTTGGCAGGGCTGCCAGCCAATGCCAATGTGTATAATCTGTACGACTGAATAAGGTCATCATTATTATCGCTGTTGGATTTGCTCCACGAGTTTGCACGTTGTTTTTGGTAGCTAATCCAATTAGAAAGCATTCCTTCGGAAACAGCATAACCCGCTTTTTGAGCTTCCACTAAAAAATGACCTGCATAATTACTACCCCAATTATTGGCGTAGGTATTACCAGGCCAGTAAGAGAATCCACCTGAGCTTAATTGGAACAATTTTAGGCGTGTAATGCCTGCCTCAATATTGGTTTGTACCTGCCCTTGTTTATCTTCTGATAAGCTCATAAGCTTATTCAAATATAATTGGGCAAAAACAGCCGAAGTAGTTTGTTCAATACAGCCGTGAGGGTATCGAATAAGATAGCCTAAGCGTTGCTCGATATTGAGAGAAGGCATGGTGCTGATTTCTATTGATGCAGAATTCTGACCCAAAATACCTACAGGTTTATAATCAACAGACCAACTTTCTTTTGCATTTACTACCTTATCATCAATTTTAGTGATGGCTGGGTTACGAGGAATTACGTTTAACTCAATATCATAACTAGCTTCTAGTTTGCCTGATTTAGCAATAACTTTTACTTTACCAATGCCCAAAGCAGCTTTGGTAGCAAGGTCGAAATACACCACTTGGTCACCTGCTTTGCTAAAGCTGATTGATTTTGATTTTTTGCCTTTGATTACAAGCCCACCCGAAGTTTCTACGGTAAGTGAAACATTTTTAACATTGTCCGCTAAGGCAAATACATTAACAGGAAGTTTCATCTGCTCACCTGGCCCAGCCACTCTTGGCAAGGTAGCCAAAATCATCAAAGGTTGTTTTACAGGTGTAACTTCATCGGCCATGCCAAAAGCTCCTTTGGTGGAAGCAACAACCATTGTTTTAACACTGCCAATGTATTGTGGCATCACAATCGTATGTTTTTGTGAATCACCTGATTTTAGGTTGAATGGCCCTAAGAATTTAACCACAGGTTTAAAGCGATTGGCTTCTTTTTGTTCCTTTTGCTCCAGCTCTCCATCACCACCAATGGCCAACAAATGCTTCATTTCGCCTGAAAAGGCACCCATTACATCGTCATACACATCCCAGGTTTTAATACCTAAGGCTTCGCGTTTAAAGAAGGACGACCAGGGATCTGGTGTTTTGTAATTAGTAATATCTAATAATCCTTCATCTACCATGGCAATGGTATAACTCATTTCTTTGCCTGTACTTTCACTTACTTCAATGGTGAATTTTTGCTCTGGTCTTAGCTCATTCGGCATTTTAATTACGGGTTTTAATACCGTGGAGGCATCTACCACTTTAATGGATTGCACACCATATAATCGTATGGGTAAATCATTTTTCTTCTGCCCATGGGGTTGAATCATTGTAAGATTAGCATATACATTGGGTGCCATTTCGCTGGTGGCTTCAAAAGCCACATTGGTATTTCCTTCTTTTGTTTTTACCCAAAATGTTTCGAGTACATTACTTCCAGACTCTAAACTTACCAAAAGCCTATTGCCTTCGGTGGTAGGAATTGACATGGTAATTTGCTCCCCTACTTTATATTCTTCTTTCTCAATGGCAAAATCGAGCATGGCGGCTCCATCTAAATCACCTCGTTTGGCTTTGCCTGCCCAGCCCGGCCAGTCAAGGTAAAGCACACTACCTGAAGAGTGGCCTGAATTTGGATCGGTTACTTTAACATAATAGCGACCCCATTCTGGGTAATCAACTCGAAGTTTCCAGGTGCCTTCTCCATTGCGAGTGCTAATGGTGCCAGAGCTAATGGACTCTCGGTAGGAGTTGCCCACATAGCTGCTAATATTGTCGTAGGAATTATCCCACCACCATTTCCAATCGAGTTTATAAAGCTCCACTCTAATATTACTTCTGCTCACTGGGTTGCCTTCAGAATCAACCGTGGCAATCCGAATGTCATGGTCTTCGTCAGTGAGTAAAATGCCTCGTTTGTCGCCTTCGGGCACTTTAACACCTACAAAACTATTAAAAGGGTAGTAGGGAACGGTAACAGAGCTAATACTAAAATCACCGCCTTCTTCATATACTTTACCAAAGAGTTTTACATTTAATGCCCCTGGTGCATTATCAATATTTCCTAAGTCGAAGGCAACTTTCGCATACCCATCCCCATTTAGCCTGCCTTGATATACCATTGTTCGCTCACTGTAAAAGTCTTTGGATTTATCATCGAAACTATAATTTGGGTATTCCTTAAATTTGGTTGCTACAGGCGTCATCATCATTTCGTATTCGGCTTTGAGGTTACCCGCATTGGCACCTGTGAGCCATCGAACGTTTAAATCACCATCAACGTATCGGTCGTTAGCTGTAAATTTTTCTTTGTCAAACTCAAGCTTTACTTTGAGGCGGTTAGGTTTAATGGTTTCAATTTTTACCGTTTTGGTAAACGTAGCTCCGCCTACTTTTGCTTTTGCTTGCCAATTGCCTGTGGGGGCATCTACGGCTGTGATAAAATCGAAACGGTACATATTGCCAATGGCATTTGAGCTAACCTTGCGAGAGGTTAGTTGTCCTGTTGGGTTATAAAGTTCCAAAACCACTGGGTGTTTTTGAGGTACCTCATTAGCTAAATCCTCCAGAATAAAGCCAAGGTGTACTGTATCTGCTGGTCGCCAAACACCTCTTTCTCCATATAAAAAACCTTTAAGGCCGTTTTTGATATTGGCTCCAGAAACATCAAAATTGCTTAATGAAAGTGATGAGCCATCATCCATTTTTAAATAACCTGATTGACGATCTTTTTTAGCTACAACAACAAATGGGATGCCGTCTGGAATTAATTCTGCTTTCCCTTCACCATCGGTTTTAGTTTCAGCGATTAGTTGTTGTTGGTAATCGTATACCTGAACTGTAACACCCTCAATTGGGTTGGTGTTTAAGAGATTCGTGATAAAAACATGTACACTTCCGCCTTCTCTGTTTTTTGCAATTATACCCAGATCGGATGCAAACAAGGTTTTGCTTACACTCCTTCGGTTGCCATAATAGGAGCTACTGCATGGGTTATCACGTTGTTCCCAATCATAGTTTGAATCGTAATAATATTCATAACTATCCCAATAAGAAGTCTCATCTTGAGCACCCCAATCGTCAGGTAAATTTTCGATTTCTTCCTCGTCTTCGGTATTAGCACAAAAGAAGATGGAATGTTTCTTTTTAAACCCAATTTTAATTTGATAAATAGCTCCAGGCTCGGTGCTAATAATCTCTTCTAAATCGAGGGTAAACGTATTCCAACTGTTAAGGTCTGTAACACCGCTAGTGTTCAACGGAATTGTTTTTTGAACAATGGGCTTGCCTACTCTTCGCATTTGATAATCTCCGCCAAGGCTATTTACTTGTAAGTATTGAAGAATGTTGGTTTCGTAAATTTTAACTACCGTAACATCAACGGCATTCAAGCCCACAGCTTCAAAAGGAAGTACCAAACCTTTGGAGTTCGGCATAATGGCTTTATTGCCTGTATCAACTAGTTTAACTTCTGGTTTACTCTGTGTAAACTGGAGAGTGGCTTCATAATCTTCCTTAAGTTTGTAACCTGCAGTGTTTTTAATGGCTTTATTTATTACTAAATCAGCTTCGTCTTCAATGGTAGAAGTAGGGTATATCTTGAGCTCATTTAAGTTGATAACCGTTCTTGGTCGGCTGCTTAAGTTTGTAAATTGTACTAGTCCATTTAGGTTTTGTTTTTCATTAAGTGGGTCTGAAAAGAGTACCGAAATGTAATTTTCTTTTCCTCTTTTTATTTGGCTTGAAACCACCTTATAATCACTCAAGGATGGAATGTCGATCTCAATTTCTTCGGATGAATCTAGACCAATGGGCTTGCCCATAATTTGCAAATCTACTGGCGTAGGAGTTTCTGCCCTTACGATGTTCTCAATTGTAAAATTATATTGATTATTGCCTGAAGACCCAGCCCAATTGATTGTTAAATTTTTACCTCCTTGCGAGGCAGAAACCATTTTTTTGATATTATCAAAGGCAGCGAAATCGGCAGTTTGTAATTGACCTTCAATTTTTACTTTGGCTAAGTCTTTTTTAGAGTAAAATTGAATGCCGCCAGTTTTTACTTCAAAATTTTGGACTAGAGTTTGAAATTCAAATTTAAATTTTTCCTTTTCTCCAGAGTTTTCAGGAAATAAGGCTTTTAAATTTATCGTTCCTTGGTAGGCTTGTCCACTTGCTAAATTTTTAACTGGCTCAAAAACAATGGTTCTATTATCTTGCCAAAAGGTTTTGCCTTCAATAGAAGGAGAAAACTTAAATATTGATTTTTCAATTGTTTTGCCTGTTAAAGAATCACCCCAATTCTTAGCTAATTTTAGCTTAACGGATGATGTAATAGAAATAACGCCTGCGGTATGCGATGTTATTTGATCAACGAATAGGCTTTTAGGGCTGCTAAAATCTGCTTGGTCAGCATCTTTAGAACAGGCGAAAGTAATGAGGAGTGAGGCTAAGAAAAGTTTGGTTTGTAATTTCATGTAGGTAAGTTAAAAAAATGTGCCGGTAAATGCCAATAGCATGGTGCAATTATTATTACCCGGTGTACATTTAGTATGCAAAATAACATAAATTAAATGCTATTTACCATCCCCATAAACAGGGTTTTATGCACAACCAATTGAGAATTTATTGTTTGGTCGAATACAGTTTTTTTTTGATTACATTCGTTATATAGCCATTGGTAAAATAATGCCTAAAATGCCATTTCTATCTGAAAGCGAAACATCCACATATCAGGTGTGTCAACAGTATTTATAAGGGTAATATCGGTTTGCGCTTTTAAACTATGCCCCACAATGTATTTAGAGAGTCCAAGTGTATAATGCCTGATATCTTTTCTTTGGGTATCAGGGTCTTGATAAATTACAGAGTACCTTCCGGCTATTTCGTAATTGTTTTTAAATAAATAACCCATTTGGCCAACAAAGGCTGTTCCGGTATAAAAAGCCTGAGTTACAGTTCCGGTACTATCGTATTCAACAGCGGCATTGCCATTGGTTTGGCGGTTGGCATATTCGGCCATTGCCGAAAACCCGTTGTGTTTATAAATTGCATCAAAAAAAACAGTTTTCAAATCTCTGCCTTCGTTTAACCATTCGCCTAATTGCCCTCTGGAACGTTTTGCACTTGCATTAAAATCATAAGTTGCCCCTATTGATAGCTTTGGCTTAGGTTCTCGTGCTAAATCTGCTTCAAAATAATCGCCTTTTTTAGAAAATAGACCGAATGGGAGCATTTCTATTCTTCCTGAATAATTGTGCCCGTCTTTATTTTTTGAAGTAATATTACGCCCTTCGCCTTTAGAAACGGCCAGCACTTCACGAAATATAACTTTGCCAAAACTATGGTGATAATGCAGTTGCAGGCCTTTGTCACGGTCGAGGTTGAATCTGGAGTTAAGTAAACTTCGATCAACAAATTGTAATTTTTGAGAAGAGACTACCCGCTCGCGGTTACTTGGCAGTTTGGTTTGCCCAAACCAAAGCACAAAATTATCGGCAAAGTTCCATTTTAAAACCGCATCCAATATCAACCGGGCAGCACCGCTTGTATTGGCATCAACACCACCAATATCTCTGTTAGATACTCCTATTTCTACCTTATAAACTAATTTAGGAGAAACAACAAATCCATCAAATTTTAGCCTAAATCGCCTAATTAATAAGTTATCTACATAGTTTTTGGTTTCTGGTTCATAAAAACCTTCATATAAAGTAGAAAACCGTAGGCCAAATTTCATAGACATAGAGGAGTCTTTGGCAGCTAACCTAATTCCCTTGCCAAATGTATTATTAGAAATATCCTGAGCAAACGAAAAAGAAATTGAACATAGTAATAGTAGCGCTAACGCAGAAACTTTTTGGGTGAATTTCATTGATAGTGAATTTATTATTTGCTGCAAAGGAAATTAAAATGTTAGCCAATATTAAGACATTATTAAAAGTTAACATTAAGATAATATTATAGTCATTTTAAGTGCTTAGTATGTATTTAAAATTGATTTTCTGTTTTTGGATTATTTTTATCCCTAATATTGGTAACAATAAGTTAACATTGACAATTATTCTGGGTTAGAAGGTATGTTTAGTTTTGCACAGACTTAATAAATAGCAAAAAATGGAATATTCGATTTTTGATTTTATAGGCCTGATGGGTGCCCTAGGGTTCTTCATTTACGGAATGAAAGTAATGAGTGAAGGAATCCAGAAATTAGCAGGTTCTAAAATGCGCCAAATATTGGGTGTAATGACTTCAAACCGGTTTAAAGGAGTATTTACAGGATTTTTGCTCACAGCACTTGTACAATCGTCTTCTGCTACTACAGTTATGGTAGTAAGCTTTGTAAATGCTGGTTTACTTACGCTAACAGAATCTATTGGAGTAATAATGGGTGCCAATATTGGTACTACAGTTACGGCATGGATTATCTCTTTAATAGGATTTAAAGTTAAAATCTCTTTATATGCATTGCCAATTATAGCCTTTGGAGCACCCATGTTATTTGCCTCTAAAAGTAAGCCAAAAGCCTTAGGTGAAACTCTAATAGGATTTGCCCTTTTATTTATGGGGTTGGCAGCCTTGAAGAGTGCAGTGCCTGATTTAAAAAGTAACCCTGAAATATTAAACTTCTTGCAGCATTATACCGATATGGGCTATTTGTCTATTTTAATGTTTGTAGGGATAGGTACTATTGTTACATTGGTGGTTCAGTCGTCTAGTGCGGCAATGGCAATTACTTTGGTAATGGCTAATCAAGGATGGATTCCTTTTGAATTGGCAGCAGCTATGGTGCTTGGTGAAAATATTGGTACAACAGTAACTGCAAATTTAGCGGCACTTATTGCTAATGTACATGCTAAACGCGCTGCTAGAGCTCATTTCTTATTTAATATTGGTGGAGTTATTTGGATGCTCATTTTGTTTATTCCTTTTCTTAATATGATAGGGTCTTATATGGAGTCAACTACTGGACACTCACCCTTTGTAGAAGCAACAGCAATCCCAATTGGTCTCTCACTTTTCCATACAACATTTAACATTCTTAATACAGTAGTTATGGTTGCCTTTGTTGGCAAAATAGCCACATTGGTTACTAAAATGGTTCCTTCTTCAGGAGATGATGAAGAGTTTCACTTGGAGTTTATTGGTATGAACATTATGCCTACCCCTGAGATTTCCATCTTAGAAGCTAGAAAAGAAGTGGCCAAATTTGCGAAGGTTACTACAAAAATGTCTGAATTTACCGAAACACTTATTACTAAAAAACAAAATAAGTCTCGAAGAAAGTTGATGGAGAAAATGAAGACCTACGAGGAGGTAACAGATCGTATGGACGTAGAAATTTCTACCTTCCTTGCTAAAGTGGCTGAAGGTAACATAAGTGAAGCATCTTCCTTTAGAATTAGAGCACTACTTAGCATAAATAACGATTTGGAACGTGTAGGTGATATTTTCTATCAAGTCTCATTAACAATTCAGCGGCAATTAGACTCGGAACAATGGTTCTCCAAAGATCAAGTTGCCAATCTTGTTGAGATTTATGGTTTACTTGATCATGCTTTAGCCGTTATGCGCAAAAACTTGAATAGTGATTATTCTAGTGTTACCATGGACGAAGCCTTAGAAGCAGAAAGGGCTATTAATGCAAAACGAAACGAATTACGTAGAGAATACCTTAAAAAGGTTGAAAAAGGAGAGTATAATGTTAAAGATGCCATCAATTACATCGAATTAATTAATGGATGTGAAAAATTGGGTGACCATGTAATTAATGTAACGGAAGCGGTTACAGGTCAAATTTAAAAGACTTTGCTTCTTTAATAAAGGGTAGCTTGAAGTAATCAAGTTGCCCTTTATTTATGCAGTAGAATCTATAGTTGACAAATTGCTTACTTTAATAACTGTCATCCAATGCAAAAACTGGTTTTCGTTTCATCCAACGGCCACGTGTAAAGTCTGGAAAAAAGATAGGCTCACTACCTCCAGCAATAGACTGTTCTGATAAAGGAGTAATTGCACTCCAAGCAGCGGCATCATAGGCATCCAGTGGAGTTGGTGCTTGGTTTTTAATGGATTCAACAAAGGCATGTATTACAAAAAAATCCATTCCACCGTGGCCAGCACTTTCGGCTTCTTTGCCATACTTTTTCCATAATGGGTGGTCGTATTTCTCCATATAAGCCTTATCCGATTCCCAGCGATGGGGCTTGCTTTTATGCTCGATATAGATAGAATCATTAAGGTTCATCCAAAGGCCGTTGGTGCCTTGAACCCTAAAGCCGAGTGAATAAGGGCGAGGAGAATTGGTGTCGTGCTGTACTGTAATGCTCTCCCCATTAACAGTTTTAATTACAGTAGTTATAATGTCGCCAAGTTTAAAGTTGACCTTCGCATTTGGGTGATCTTCTCCTGCTTGATCTACTATATACTTGTGCAGCCCTTTTGCTTTGGTTGCAGTAGAAGTTAGGTAATCGAATCGATTGCCTCGATTTATATTGAGGTATTCTGCCACTGGTCCAATGCCGTGAGTAGGGTAGATGTCTCCATTTCTGTGAATGGAATGTTCCGTTCTCCAACTTGCTTCCGAAAAACCTTTATCACCAAATTCTACTCCACCCCCATAAGGTTGAGTGCCATTATTAAATTTTACTTCTCTCAAATCATGTTCGTAGCCGCATTCTAAATGGGTGAGTTCTCCAAATAATCCTTCACGCACCATTTGTAAAATGGCCATTACATCTCTTCTGTAACATACGTTTTCCAAAATCATAACAGGTACACCGGTTTCTTCATGTGTATTTACTAAATCCCAACACTCCTCCAAGGTGTTGGCTGCTGAAACTTCGACACCCGCATATTTTCCTGCCTTCATACAATCTACTGCCATGCGTGTATGCCACAACCAGGGGGTTGAAATAACAACTCCATCAATATCTTTCTCATGTAGCATATCTAAATAAGCAGTATCACTTCCGGTAAACTCCTTAACTGCACTCTTCCCCGATTCACTAATCATTTTCTGGGATAATTTTAATGCTTCTCTATCAATATCACTAATGGCAACAACTTCCACATCATTTCTCCTTAAAAGCAAACTCAAATGATCTCTTCCACGTAACCCAAGGCCAATAAGTGCAATCTTTACTTTGCGGTCGTCTTTACCAAAAAGTATGCTGGGATAACTCATTAATGATAAACCCAATCCTGCGGCTGAGGTGGTCTTAATAAATTTTCTTCGGTTAATAGAGGAAGGTGTCATATTTGAAGTGTTATATATGTTTAAAAATAATATCTTTTATTTTACTTTCTAAAGACAAGGCACTTTTATAAAGTGTAAGCTGGTTGGAGGCTCTATCATAATTATGTTCCTTATAATCGATTGTATAATAAACATCGTTATTGAGGTAGTCAGTAAGCATTCTTATGCCCATAATAAATGCCATATAGGCGCCTGTTTTGGGCAGTGATTCTAATTCCTCCTTGGTAATTATATTAGATATATTTTTAATAAATTGAGTAGCAAATGCCTCGAAAACTGACATATCTAACTTTGTATTATC
>Ga0256834_1001615_pt1 | contig 15046 bp, 12 predicted proteins | sample 4281140metaG_FD_190536 | JGI IMG/M metagenome (GOLD analysis project Ga0256834, IMG submission 190536) | Hydrothermal vent microbial communities from East Pacific Rise, Pacific Ocean - 4281-140 | ecosystem: Environmental > Aquatic > Marine > Hydrothermal vents | place: Pacific Ocean: East...
CCGTATTCTCTAGTAAATACATGAGTAATAGGATCGGTAATACGCTCATCATACCCTTTATAGATCAGATAAAAGAGAAAATAGACCGCCACAGCAAACAACCCGACAACAATAATAATAAAACTGCTAGGAATGACATCAAGGTATTGTGAAAGTAGTGAGAATAGTAGTACCGAAGAGAGTAGAAAGATGGGAAACCCCATGCGAATAGCCAATTTAAATTGGGCTTCTCTCTCTTTTATTTCAGGTAATAACATTAGACATCTAGGTGTTTGACATCTTTAGCATGAGTCTCAATATAGTTACGACGCGGTTCAACATCATCCCCCATAAAGAGATTAAAAGAGTCACTGGCACTCTCGGCATCTTCAATAGTAACACGTAAAAGCACACGATTTTCCGGTGTCATCGTTGTCTCCCAAAGTTGTTCAGGATTCATCTCTCCCAGACCTTTGTAACGCTGAATATAAGAGCCTTTTTTAGCATAATCTTTAATACTCTCAAGCTGCTCTAAAATATCATCTTCTAAAGGTATATTCCACTCTTTAATTTTTTGATAGACATAGTTAGCTTCGGTAAAGTTAGGTGCTGAAAAGAGCTCATCATCAATAATGAGTTCTTCCATACCGCTTTGTGTCTGTACAAACAGATGCAACTGCTCATCACTAATATGTTTGGTCAAAATATTGTTTCCGCGTGCCTGTAAAAAGCGCTCGATCTCCTCATACATTACATCGTAATTTTTACCGATAATATCCGGATTTTCAACAAAGTAGCGAATTAACTCAATTAAGGCATACCGTCGTCCCAATGCTTCAAGTGAGTTGTTATAGTGATCAACCATCTTAAAAAATTCTACTAAGTCGTTGTGCCCTACTCCCTCAACTTCTAAAGATTCAATTCCATTTTCAATCAGAAAATTATTCATCTGATAATCATCTTTGAAATAGATCTCTTTTTTCCCTTTTTTGTAACGGTAAAGCGGCGGTTGTGCTAAATATAAAAAGCCGTTTTCTACAATCGGTCGTAAATATCTGAAAAAGAACGTTAACAAAAGGGTCTGAATGTGTGAACCGTCCACATCGGCATCGGTCATAATAATAATTTTGTGGTAGCGAATCTTCTCTTCGTTAAATTCATCGCCAATCCCTGAGCCGATTGCCGTAATCATATTTTTAATCTCATCAGATTTTAAAATTTTGTCCAGACGGGCTTTTTCAACATTTAAAATCTTACCTTTTAGCGGCAAAATTGCTTGAAAGACACGATCTCGTCCCTGTTTGGCAGAACCGCCTGCGGAATCCCCTTCCACCAGATACAGTTCGGAAATAGTTGCATCTTTACTTTGACAATCAGCCAGTTTTCCCGGTAATGTTCCTACCGTCATGGCATCTTTACGACGGGTCAGCTCTCTTGCTTTTTTGGCTGCTTCTCTACCTTTGGCTGCTAAAAGTGCTTTTTGCACTACGGCTTTGGCCTCAAGCGGATTCTCTTCAAAATATTTGGAGAGTTTTTCATACGTTATTTTTTGAACAAGAGGTCTCACATAGGTATTTCCCAGTTTACCTTTGGTCTGCCCCTCAAATTGCGGTTCGGGAACCCGCACGGAAACAATACAGATCAGTCCCTCTTTAACATCATCACCGCTAATTTTGACATCTTTTTCTTTGGCATTACTGTTTTGCGCATTATAGTTTGAAATGACTCGTGTCAATCCGGCTCGAAAACCGGCTTCATGCGTACCGCCGTTTGGTGTGCGAATATTGTTAACAAAACTGTACAACTTCTCTTCGTAAGAGTCATTATACATAAAGGCAATATCCATCTCAATATCTTCAATACCGGCATTAAACTCTAATGGGGTTACTACCGTTTCACGTTTGTTCAGATCTTTAACGAACTGGCTAATTCCCCCTTCAAAATGGTAGGTATTATTTTCACCGTTACGCTCATCTTTAAAAATAATTTTAATATGCGGATTGAGATAAGCAAGCTCTTTAAAACGTTTGGCAAGAAAGTCATACTCAAAGGTAATCGTTTCAGTAAAAATAGACGGGTCGGCATTAAATTCAATAGTGGTACCGGTTTTACGCGTATTTCCCGTTACTTCCAAAGGTCCTTGCGGAATACCCTCTTTAAATGTCTGTTCATGAATTTTACCGTCACGGTAAATGGTCATTTTCAGATGACCACTAAGCGCATTAACAACGGAGACACCGACTCCGTGAAGTCCTCCGGAGACTTTATAGGTGTCTTTATCAAATTTACCGCCGGCATGAAGAACTGTCAGTACAACCGTAGCAGCAGAGATACCTTCTGTCGGATGCATCTCGGTAGGAATACCACGACCGTTATCAGAAATAATAGCAGTGCCGGCTTTTGTCAGAGTTACAGAGATTGTATCACAATATCCTGCCATGGCTTCATCGATGGAGTTGTCGATAACTTCATAAACTAAGTGATGAAGACCGCGATGACCGGTATCGCCAATATACATTCCCGGACGTTTTCTAACTGCTTCAAGCCCTTTGAGGACCTTAATATTACTTGCACCGTATTGTTGTTCCATCTACTGCTCCACTATTCATACGAAAATTGGCTCTATTTTAGCTAAAAATAACTAAATTTTTTGTTTAAGCGTATATATTTCTGTTATTGTGATGTAATTTTAACAGCTAAAGGAGAACATTCCGTAAAATTTGACAGAATGTTAGATGACAATCGGCATTACGATGGTTTTAAAATTACCTTCACTTAAGACAAAAGGTAAATTGGGCTCATTCAGACCAATAGTAAATTCACTCTCTGTAGTTTGAGAGAGAAAATCTAAAATATAACGACTGTTCACCGCTAAGACGAAAGGCTCTTCAAATCCTGTTTCAAAATAGATTTCTGTTTTTGCTTCAATATTGTCATCACTAAGACTTTCAAAAATGATGTGATTGTGATGAAACGTCATTTTCATATCATTAGAGATGGTTGTGATCTGCTTGATGGCTCCAATAATATCACTCTTAGGAATAAGAAGGCTTTTAGAGAGCTCTTTAGGAATAATGCGTGAATAGTCCGGAAATTTACCGTTAATGAGTTTGGTAAAAAAGAGAAACTGTTCGGATTTTATCATCAGATGGGTATCATCGTAATAGATCTCTATAGCATCAAAAAAGAGTTTTTGAATCTCTATAATGGCTTTTTTCGGCACAATAAGAGCCAACTCTTTAGCATTGCTGTTTGTTACATGTACGAGTGCGAGTCGACGTGTATCGGTGGAGACAAAGTTAATGGCTTCGTGTGAAATATCAAGCAGTGCACCATTAAGTTCAAACTTTGGATTATTGGTATCGGTTGCCGGAGTGATCTTTTTTAAAGACTCTATGAGTGTTTGAGAGTTGATGGCTATTTTCGGATGATTCTCATAAGTTGGAAAAAGCGGATATTCACTGCTGTTAAAAGTAGGAAGTTTAAAATTGGAACTGCCCTGTTGAATATGTAGCATATTGTTTTTGGTCTCTAAAATAATCTCTTGATCTTTTAAAATACGAATAATGTCAAGCAGTTTTTTACCATTGGCAGTGACCATTCCCGTCTCATTAATTTGAGCTTTTTGTGTTTGAATATGAAGACCAATCTCATAATCGGTTGCTTTAATAATCAATGTATCGGTTTTAGCTTCAAGATAGAGATGAGAAGTAATTTGCGAAGTATCTTTTTTTTCTAGAAAAGGTTGTACATGTAAAAGAATATTTTCTAGTATAGATTTCGAAATTGCTATTTTCATTTTAATTCCTATTTATATAAATATTTTAGTAATAGTAATAGATCACTGTAATAATGTGAATTACTACGTATTACACCCTAAAATACGAAGCTGTTGGTGTGAATAAAGTGGGTGTCACTATTCACACTGATTCACTTGTGCAAATTATATCTTATTTTTAGGCATCTTTTAAGGCGAGGTAGTTATTTTATTTTTAAGTTCTTCAATTTTGAGTCGAAACTCTTCATCATTTTTAATAAGTTCTTCAATTTTACGCATGGTATGGCTAATAGCGGTGTGATCTTTCATTCCAAAAAACTGTGCGAGTTGAGGCATGGTGTTGGGAGTGAGTTCACGTGCTAGGTAGATAGCAATACGACGGGCATAGACAATATTACGGCTACGGCTTTTAGACTTTATCTCACTGGGCTTAATATTGAGCTCTTTGGAGATAAGATTTAAGATAAGATCAATCGTGATATGATCACGTTTTTCTTGCAGTTGCTCTTTTAGGACGTTCTTGGCAAAATCAATGGTAATATCCATGTGAATAAGCTCTGAATAGGCGTGTAGCTTAGAGAGTATGCCCTCAATTTCACGAACATTATTTTCAATAATAGTAGCAATATAGGTAATGACATTATTGTCAAGTTTTACCCGATTGATCTCACACTTCTTTTTAATAATATTAATTTTGGTCTCAAGTTCCGGCGGCTGTATATCGGCAACGAGTCCATGTTCAAAACGACTTTTAAGACGGTCTTCTAAACCGGCTATCTTTTTGGGATGTTTATCGGCGGTGATGACAATCTGCTTACCGTCATTTTTAAGCTCTTCAAAGGTGTGAAAAAATTCTTCTTGAAGCGAGTTCTTGTTACTTAAAAACTGTACGTCATCAATTAAGAGCAGATCACATTTACGATATTTGTCTTTAAAGCGTTCCATAGAGTTATTGCGAAGATGGCGTGTAAAGTCATTTAAAAACTGCTCTACTGAGGTATAGATAACGCTCTGCCCTCTGTTTTGCAGTACATTGCCAATGGCTTGCATGAGATGCGTTTTTCCCAAACCGACACCGCCGTAAATAAAAAGCGGATTGTAAATTTTACCCGGTTTTTCACTAACGCTTTTTGCAGCGACATAGGCAAATTCATTGGAACCGCCTTCGACAAAGTTTTCAAAGGTATGGGCAATATTGAGCAGCGAGTGTTTGTTTTTCTCACTCACTATTTTCTCTTTAGCAGCTGCTTTGGTTGTCTTTTTTATTTTGTCTTTAAGAACAATATTTACCGTGGGCTTAATGCCGGTCTTAATCTCAAAGAGATGGGCAATTTTATCACTGTAACGATTTTTAATCCAGCTAATAATGAGAGGATTGGGAGCAATAAAATAGACATCATTCTCTTTGGATAATTTTTGAGAATAGCTGAGTTGTTTAATATAGCGAGAATACTCAATATCGGTAATCTCTTTTTTGAGCAAATTTAAGATGCTATCGCCTATGTTCATCGGTTACCAACTCCCTGTGAATTCTCTGTGAATAAGTAAGTGATTATAATGAAAGAAACCATATATTATGATAAAATCCCCTGTAAAATTAATTTCGTCACGGTGTGAATAGTGAATATATTGGGAATCGATCCGGGTACGCGTAATTGTGGCTATGCCATTATTTCATTGCAACACGGCAAACTTGAACTTATCGAAGCAGGTCTGATTAAAATGAAAGCGGAGATACTACAGTATCAGATTCCGCAAATGGCAGAAGCTTTCGAACAGATTTTTAAAGAACATACTATAGATGAAGTTGCTGTTGAAGATATGTTTTATGCGCACAATCCCAAAACCGTCATTAAACTGGCACAATTTCGCGGGGCGTTAACATTAAAAATTTTACAAGAGTTTGGAGCATTTGCAGAGTACACTCCGTTACAGATAAAAAAAGCATTAACAGGAAAAGCAAAGGCCGATAAAATACAAGTAGCTTTTATGGTGAAACGGTTATTAAATATTAAAAAAGAGATTAAGCCATTAGATATTACTGATGCGATGGCAATAGCAATTACCCATTCACAACGGGTAAAATTGAAGCGGTAAAAAAATAAACACTCAACACACCAGGGAGAGTGTTTATTTCAATTGCAATACTAGCACATTTTTCTTAGTCATTCCTAATAGATGTACTTTTTTCTATTTTTGTAATAGCACCGTAATTTTCACAATGTGGCGTATATGTGAATAGCCATGACACTTTAGCGACTTTTTTCAGTTTTAAGAGTCGTTTTATATAAATAAATTCTTAATTTCAATAATTTTTTCAAATTGCTGCAAAGCCCTATTTTTAGGGGTTTAAAAGCTAAATAATAAAATTTATTACTTGATTTCACCCATCAAATGGGAGTCCAATAAGTTATTCACATCGGCTTCTCCCCGCAAAGCCCTATTTTACTTTGTTTCGGAAGTATTAACAGTAAAACAATAATGATAATTGTAATTACTATCTATAGTTTCACGTGAAACATTATATTTTTGTTGCTTTCATAGCCTCTTCAGTAAAAGGATATCTACTGGTAATAGCATAATGATTTCCATAAGTAAATTCTAATTGGTAGGCATGTAAAAGCAGTCGTGATGCACCGCTTTTTTGAATGCGTTCCTCTTTAGATATTTTTTTGTCCAAAAAGTTTAGAACGTCATAATCTTCTTGTCCATAAATGGGATCACCTACAATCGGATGTTTCACGTGAAACAGATGAACCCGTATTTGATGTTGACGACCAGTTAAAGGTTTGGCTTCTACTAATGTCATCTGTCGCTTTGAATCATAGTGCAGGGGAGTAATAATAGTTTCAGAAGGTTTACCTCGCTCATTAACCGTTACTACAGTACGAACTGAAGCACGGTCATCTTTTTCTCTAAGTAATGGAGCATTTACATGTAAAACAGTATCTACTCTACCGTGAACAAAAGCGAGGTAGGTTTTTTGCATCTGTCGTTCTTGAAACATTATTTTTAAATGGCGTTCCGACTTTTTATGTTTGGCGGCTAAAACCAAACCACTGGTCTCTTGATCGATACGATGAGTAATGTTAGCATCACGACCAAACTGGTAGCGTATTTCATCTAAAAGCGAGTAGGGGGTATGACGACTTTGCGGATGAATAAGCAGACCGCTAGGTTTGTCAAACAAAACAAAATCATCGGTTTGAAAAAGAGGCTTTAGTGATTGTGTTATGGGTTCAAAAAAGATAAACTCAAAGTCACCTTCTACAAAACCGGCGGTATGTGTCATGGGTTCTCCTGCTACAAGCAAACGACCTTTAGCAATAAGACGCTGAGCCTCTTTTTGTTTGTACTGCAGTTCTCGTATGAGAAAAAGAAAGGCTTTTTGCTTTACGGGAGCGTGAAACTTTTTTTTAACAAATGGCAAAAATTAATCCTTTTATTAGACACATTAAGATAGTATTTATAACTTATTATTTTGGTATTTTATCACAATAGAAAATTAAAAGTTTACAGGACAGGAAAAGAGATGGTAGAACGTTATGCTCGTGATGAGATGAGTAGTAAATGGACAATGCAGGCAAAATATCAGGCATGGCTTGATGTCGAAAAAGCGGTAGTAAAAGCATGGAACAAACTGGGACTTATTCCCGATGATGATGCCAAGAAAATTATTGACAATGCCAACTTTAGCGTTGAAGAGATTGATGAAATCGAAAAAGTGACCAAACACGATCTTATTGCGTTTACCACGTCAGTTGCCAATACATTAGGTGAAGAGAGCCGATGGTTTCACTACGGCATGACCAGCTCCGATACGATTGATACAGCCGTAGCACTTCAGATGAAATCCTCTTTAGAACTGATTATTGATGATGTTAAGATGCTCATGGAGTCTATTAAAAAACGAGCGTATGAGCATAAGATGACATTGATGGTAGGACGCTCTCACGGTATTCACGGAGAGCCCATCACGTTTGGTCTTGTGTTAGCCGTATGGTACGATGAGATGCAGCGTCATTTGGTGAATTTAGAACAAACACTTGACGTTATTGCAGTAGGGCAGGTGAGTGGCGCCATGGGTAATTTTGCACATGCTCCTTTAGAGTTAGAAGAATTTACATGTAAAGAGTTGGGGCTTGAACCTGCTCCTGCATCCAATCAGGTGATTCAGCGTGATCGTTATGCGCGTTTGGCTACTACGTTAGCATTGATGGCAAGCAGCATTGAGAAGTTTGCTATTCAAGTGCGTCATTGGCAACGCACCGAGGTGTATGAGTGTGAGGAGTATTTTGCCAAAGGGCAAAAAGGCTCTTCAGCAATGCCGCACAAACGTAACCCGATCTTGACAGAGAATATAACCGGTTTGGCACGCATGATTCGTGCGTATGCTATTCCGGCAATGGAGAATGTCGGTTTGTGGCATGAGCGTGATATCTCTCACAGTTCAACGGAGCGTTTCTGGCTCCCCGATGCGTTTATTACCAGTGATTTTATGCTGCACCGGATGAATAATGTTATTGCTAACCTAACGGTTTTTCCTGAAAACATGATGAAAAACCTAAACCTAACAGGCGGTTTGGTTTTCTCACAACGGGTACTTTTGGAGTTACCACTTCAAGGGGTCTCACGTGAAGATGCGTACCGCATTGTACAGCGTAATGCTATGAAAGTATGGGAAGGGTTGCAACAGGGTAAACCGGTACTCAATGAAGCAGGAGAGAGCCTCTATTTGGAGTACTTGTTAGATGATGAAGAGTTACGAGAAAGTTTGAGTGAAAAAGCCATTCGTGAGTGCTTTAACTATGACTACTATACGAAAAATGTCGATGCCATTTTTCAAAGAGTCTTTAAATAATAATTGATAAAATACAGACAATAAATCAAGGATACAATAGATGGTGACAATTATAAAGCGTAATGGGCGGCGTGAACAACTTGATATTTCAAAGATTCAAAAGTATACGTCAGCAGCGGTAAAAGGGCTTGACAATGTAAGTCAAAGTGAGCTTGAAGTTGATGCACAACTTCAGTTTCGTGACGGTATAACCAGCCGAGAGATTCAAATTACTTTAATTAAAACTGCTGTTGACAAAATCGATATTGATGCACCGAACTGGACCTTTGTGGCATCACGTCTGTTTCTTTACGATATGTATCATCGCGTAAACGGTTTTACGGGGTACTGCTCTTTAGCAAAGTATTTTGAACGCGGTGAAAAAGAGGGGCGTATTCTCAGTGGTTTAAAAGAGAAGTTTGATTTGGAAAAACTTGACACCCATATCTGCCCCGAAAGAGATCTGCAGTTTAACTACTTAGGTATTAAAACATTGTACGATCGTTACCTAACTAAAGATAGTAAGGGTGATCCCATCGAATTACCGCAACATATGTTTATGGCAATTTCAATGTTTTTGGCACAAAATGAAGATGATCGTGAAGGGTGGGCCATTAAGTTTTATGACATGATCTCAAAGTTTGAGGTTATGTTAGCCACACCGACACTCTCCAATGCGCGTACCACACGCCATCAATTAAGTTCGTGTTATATCGGGTCAACCCCGGACAATATAGAGGGTATTTTTGACTCCTATAAAGAGATGGCACTGCTCTCTAAATTTGGTGGCGGCATCGGTTGGGATTGGACGCAGGTACGTTCTATGGGCTCATTTATAGACGGGCACAAGAATGCCGCCGGCGGTACCGTACCGTTTTTAAAGATCACGAACGATATTGCTATTGCCGTCGATCAGCTTGGAACACGTAAAGGAGCTATTGCGGTCTATTTGGAGCCGTGGCATATTGACATTAACGACTTTTTAGACCTTAAAAAGAATTCGGGTGAAGAGCGTCGTCGTGCCCATGATCTTTTTCCGGCATTGTGGCTCAACAACCTTTTTATGCAACGGGTAGAAGACGATGCGTTATGGACGCTGTTTGATCCGTACCAAACTAAAGAGCTGACAGAACTCTACGGTGAAGCGTTTGAAAAACGTTATAAAGAGTTTGAAGAAGATGAAAGTATTTTAAAAGAGAGTGTCAAAGCTAAAGATTTATGGCGCAAAATACTAACAAGCTATTTTGAGACGGGCAGCCCATTTTTATGTTTTAAAGACAGTGCTAACAGAGCTAACCCAAATGACCATTACGGTGTCATTCGCAGCTCTAACCTCTGTACGGAGATTTTTCAGAACACCTCACCCAACCACTACAAAATTCAGTTGAAATTTGAAGAGGGTGACTCACTTACGTTTGAAGAAGATGAACTCGTTACGGTTGACAGCGGTATTACAAAAGTCGCTAAAAAGGTTACGGCACTTGATTCTATTGAGGGTCGGCAAATTTATATTGTTGAAAAAGAGAAGATTAACGGTGAGACAGCGGTGTGTAATCTCGCCTCGGTTAATCTCTCGCGTATCAATACGAAAGAAGATATTGACCGTGTAGTTCCTATTGCTATTCGTGCGTTAGACAATGTTATTGATCTAAACTTTTACCCGTTGGAAAAGGTGAAACGAACCAATATGAAAAGCCGTTCTATCGGTTTAGGTGTTATGGGTGAAGCACAGATGTTAGCCGAATCACAAATTGCATGGGGAACTCAAGAGCATTTCGATAAGGTCGATGAGATTATGGAAGCCGTGAGTTACAATGCCATTAAAGCCTCGTCCGATATTGCTTTGGAGAAAGGGTGCTACAAAGAGTTTAAAGGCTCAAAATGGAGTCGCGGTATTTTGCCGATGGATCATGCCAATGCCGATGTTATTAATCTTGTCGATCGCGGCGGGCTGTTTGCCTCGGCGTATGATTGGGATGCGTTGCGTGCTAAAATTCAAAAAGACGGTATGCGTAATGGCTATTTAATGGCCATTGCACCGACAAGCTCTATTTCGATCTTAACAGGAACAACACAAGCCATTGAGCCGGTCTATAAGCGTAAGTGGTATGAAGAGAACCTTAGCGGTCTGATTCCGGTTGTTGTGCCTAAATTAAGCCCTGAAACGTGGAGTTACTATACACCGGCGTATGAGCTTGACCAACGCGTGCTCATTAAAGCGGGAGCTATTCGTCAAAAATGGCTCGATCAGGGGCAGAGTCTAAATATTTTCATTACGCTGGATAAAGCGAGCGGGAAGTATTTAAATGACATTTACATGTTAGCATGGAAACTGGGCGTAAAATCGACCTACTACCTACGCAGTGAGTCTCCTGAGGTCGCTTCAGACGTTCAAGACCGCTCTATGGAGTGTGTCGGGTGTCAATAGCATGAAGCCGTTAAGCAAATCGAGTGCACAGACGCTCTTAGAGCGTCTTGATGGTGCTAAAGATGCGATGCTAAGGCAGATCACTACACCGACTCCGACAAGCATTACCATCGAGCTTAGTGTGCAAGATGCGCATCGCGGTTTTGACTGGATTAACATCGCTTTTGCCATTGAAGGGGTGCGTGACGCCCGTCTTTTAGATGATGCCAAGCTCAAACATGCCGATACGAGTGAGGGAATTAGCCTTGTTTTTGAAGAGGATAGTGTGGGCTTTGCCAATGCGGCATGTAGCACTTTAGGAGCCGTCTCAGAGGCACAACTCTATGTTATCGGCAGTTCTATTAAATATGAAGAGCGCCCTTTTACAGAGTAGGAGCGTGCTACTTTTGCACGCCGTTTAAGACGGGTACAAATTTACATGTATCGAGCTGTTCTTCAATAAGACGCGAGCCTCTTTTGACAAAACGGGTAATAATCTGCTTACCGTGAATCTCCATAGGCGCAACGACAATACCACCATCAATAAGTTGATCGACCAGTTTTTGAGGGATCGTACGCGTGGAAGCAGAAAAGAGAATCCGATCGTAGGGAGCGTACTGTATCCAGCCGTTTTGCCCGTCGTCGGTTCGGGTGTGAATATTGTGAATGCCCAGCGCTTTAAAACGCTCTTTTGCCTCTAAAATAAGCGGCTCAATACGTTCAATGGTAAAGACACCGCGAAACAGTTGTGAGAGTACCGCCGCCTGATATCCGCTGCCGCAACCGACTTCCAACACCTTGTCGGCACCTTGGGGCTGGAGATAGGCGGTCATTTTAGCTACTGTCAGTGGTGAGCTGATCCACTGTTGCGCACCAATGGGAAGCGCATCGAGCTTATAGGCGTTATGTTTAAATCCCGAGGGTACAAAAAGCTCCCGATTGGTACGGGCTATGGCATCTTTAACATTTTTTTCAAGTGGAAATACTTTATTGATCTCTTCGGCAAGTTTCAGATTTTTCATTGCCATAATGCGGTTGGTCATGAGATACCTACTCGCATGTAGCGGCGCATACGCTTTATCTCTTGCGGGTCATACGGCATGGAGGCTATAGTGTTACTACCGTTTCGAATCTCCTCACCAAAGGGGGTGATAATGCCGCTTTCACCGCTAAACTCTTCATTGGAAGCATCGCTGGCAACGACATAACACTGATTCATAATAGCCAAGGCATTGGTAAGTGAGCGAAAGTTTTGCGTGCGGGCACTACCCCAGCGAGCCGGTATGGCAATAATGTCGGCACCTTCAAGCTGCTTCCAAAACGTTTTAAAGCGCAGTTCAAAACAGATGAGAATACCCATGCGTATGCCCTCGACCTCAAAGAGTGCCACGGCCTCTTCCGGACCGGCTTTAAAGTAGAGGTGCTCATCACCAAAGGCAAAAAGCTTGGCTTTGGCTTGGTTGTAAATAACTTTGGAGCCGTGCAGTACCTTAGCTACATTGTACATACCGTCTGAATGCCGCTCTATAGCGGTAAAGATGAGAATGCGATTGTCAAGGTGTGCCAGCAGTTGGGTGATGGCATGGGGTATAAAATCGGCGGCAGCATCAAAGTTGTCGTAGTCATAACCACTCAGGCAGACTTCGGGTGCGACAATAATAGCATCATCGTCACACGCTTTCATGAGCGAAAGAAGCTGCTCAAGGTTCTCTTGGTAGGAGGGTGTCGAAGCAAAACGGAGTGCTACGAGGCTTCGTGATTTAGAAGTCGTCAAAATTCAGGCTTCCTTTGGAGTAGTTGGTGACGGTACCTTCAAAAAAGTTGGTCTTTTGCTCATTAAACTTGGCAAAGTCATCTACCCATTTAATGGGGTGTGAGACATTGTAGATAGGTTCAAAGCCCACGGCAGTAAGGCGATCATCGGCTAAATATTGAATATACTGCTCGACAATGGCATCGGTCAATCCCAAAATTTGCCCTTGCGTAATGTATTTACCCCAGTTGCTCTCAAGTATGACCGCCTCTTTGAACATCGCATATACTTCCTCTTTAAGTTGTTCGGTGAAGAGGTCGGGACGTTCACGTTTTAAGGTGTTAATGAGATTTTGAAAGAGCACTAAGTGGGTCACTTCATCACGCTGAATAAAGCGAATCATCTGCGCAGAGCCGAGCATTTTACCCGAGCGAGCCAGTGTGTAGAGGTAGGTAAAACCGCTGTAGAAGTAGATGCCTTCTAGTATTTGGTTGGCAAAACAGGCTTTAACAAAATTGTGCTCGGTCGGATTGGCAGAGAGCTCATTGTAGACAGCGGCAATGGCATCATTTTTTGACTTGAGCATCATGTCACGTCGCCAGAGGTCGTAAATCTCTTCGGAGTTTTGCGAGATGCTGTCGACCATAACGGCGTAACTTTGCGAGTGGAGTGCCTCTTCATACGACTGGCGCACTAAAATGAGGTTAATCTCGGGTGCCGTGACGTAAGGGTTAACATTGTCAATGAGATTGTTGGTTTGCAGGGAGTCCATGAAAATCAGTTGCGAGAGCGCTTTGTCATAAGCGGTCTTTTCTGTGTCAGTAAGGTTTTTGTAGTCGTTAACGTCACGCGTCATATCGACCTCTTTAGGAAACCAGGTATTGTTTAGCATCACTTCCCACAGGTTGTATGCCCACTGATACTTGATGTTGTTAAGTTCAAAAATACCGGTCGGGTTTCCGCCGAAAATACAGCGATCGTTAACGTTTTCGGTCGATTCAGGATTGTAAATTTGTTTTCTGTTCATGGATGCTTCCTAACTGCTTGAGTAAGAGAAAAATTCTACTGAATTTTAGGTTTAAGTATGATTAAAGAGGGAGAAGAATTTACATGTAAAAGGGTTAGCGTCTTTTTTGAGACAAGGCTTTTAAAAAAGTTGAGGCCAATCACTTATTTCGTCTGCCTTATCTCATGGTGGTATGATAGTATATAAACGTGTAGAAATAGTGTAGAAATTATTATTTGCTAATAATTAATCTCATTAGCACACCCTACGGAGGCTAATGAAGAGGTGATAGAGCGTTTAGAAAATTCCTGAAATAGAGCGAATGAGTGCCGATTCAAGTACCGGTTGTGCCTCTTCAAAGTCTAAATTGACTTTGTTCGCTGTACTGACAATACGAGTACGGTAGGTTTTCCATTTGACTTTGGCACCGCGTGAATCTTGCATCACACGTGTAGAACTGCCTTGCTGTAAGTTGGCCTGTTGTACCTGCGTAATAACCTCGCCTTCAAGTGGGCGTTCGCGAATTTGTAAATCGGTTATCATCACATAGAGCACGTCATCGACAAGTGCATCGCCAATAAGACCTAACGCACCACCGATGAGTCCGGCACCGACAACAGCGCGTCCGCTGCTTCCCGATGAAATGGCATAACCGGCTGCGGCACCGACAACACTACCGCCAAACCCCGACTCTAAATAACCGTTGGCTTCACGAAGATCGGACTTACCGACTTTTAAAATATTGCCTTGAAGCATGTAGGTCGCTTCATCGGGGTTTTGTGTAATTTTGTACCCGCGTTCGGTAAAGATGGCAGCAATTTTGTCTTTAATCTGAAGGTCTTTGTCTGACGTATTGCGCATATCAAAATAGATAATTTTACGATCTGGAGCCGTCGGCTCTAAAAAGACGGTTTCAGACATTTTGGTCTGAACATCAAGATCTTTCTTCTTAATAGCCGTATGCATGGCGCTACAACCGCTCATGCTGAGTATGAGTGCGACTAAAGCGCCGGTAAAAAGCAGCGTTCGAATATGTGTTAATTGCAACATTTTGGTTCCTCAATTGTGAAATTAGATGGAACATAATAATTTATTAAAAATTAATACTAACTTAATTGACGCTTTTACTTCTTATTGTAGCTTCAATACGGTGGGAAGAGGTGTGGGTATCTTAATGGTTTAAGATGTGTAGACAATGCGTAATTTACATGTAGATAAGTTTTTGCTTTTTTGCATAATAACTCCAAAAAACTTTAAGGGACATCATATCCTTTTAGTGGGTT
>Ga0256834_1001616_pt1 | contig 15046 bp, 21 predicted proteins | sample 4281140metaG_FD_190536 | JGI IMG/M metagenome (GOLD analysis project Ga0256834, IMG submission 190536) | Hydrothermal vent microbial communities from East Pacific Rise, Pacific Ocean - 4281-140 | ecosystem: Environmental > Aquatic > Marine > Hydrothermal vents | place: Pacific Ocean: East...
TGTTTCATACTTTCCTCCAAAGGGGTTTCCTGAACCTCGCAACCGTGAGCGCTGCGGGCAGGCCGATCAACGCGGCGAATCGAAGTGAAACGATGGCCGCCAAGGCCAGGATGGCGGTAATGAAAAACAAGGCGGGGATTGGGTGTTTCATGTGTTTCCCTACAGATATTTCTTGAATGTCGAGACCGTGACCGTCACTATCAGACCGATCAGTGCCGCGAACGGGAGAATGGAAAACGCCGGGTGAATACTGATGGGCAGCGACAGGTAGAACACCCAGACGGCGATGAACAGCGGCCAGATCCAGCGCTTGGTGTGATGGTATAGAAACGCCGATTCCCGGCCGCCGCCCCAGCGGCGCAGATCGCGCATGACCAAACCGTCCAGCACCCCCAACAGCACCGCCAGCACAAACGCAGGCATGGCCAGGCTGAGCACCGCCAGGCGCACCGCGAACACCTGGGTGATGTTGGCGGCGGCGCTCACGAATTGTGCGATGGTGGAGTAGAGGGTGTGCGCGCTGGTGTGCCAGGAAGACGCGCCGGGTGGCGGAGGGGCGGCCAGCCAGAGAATGGCCGCCTCCAGGCCGGTTTTCTGCCACAGCCAGTGATAGATTGCTTCTGCGAAGGCGGTGGCATAGGCGGCTGTGTCGGAAACCAACAAGGTTTTGCGCAAGTCGCCGGACAGGTAGCCCAGCTCGTTGCGTAGCATGTCCAGGCTGTGATTGACGCCTTCCTCGGGCCACCAGAACACCATGCCGATCCATTCCACGAAAATGGAGAACAACAGCGCCAGCACCAGCCAGTAGAGCAGGCGGAGCAGGCCACCCAGGATGCCCGGTGCGCTGTCGGCGGCTTGCCGCCCGCCGTGAGCGGGTGCATTGCCCTGTTGTGTTCGTTGTGCGGTGGTCAAGATGCATCTCCGTTCACCTCCGGCAGGCCTGTTGCTGGTTTTTGTGCGCCGCCATCAACCCACCATTGTTCGGAGGTGCGGTAGCGGGCGCGCATATCGGCGGCCATGGCGCGCAGATCCTCGGGCATTTCGTCATCCTCATTGGCGGGCAGTGGCAGGCGAAGCTTGAACAACTGACCGCCGTTGATGAGGCAGAAGGCCTGTCCTTTGGGCAGGGAGACCAGATCGCTGTTGTGGATGAGTGGAACACGCTGGGTGGTGATCTGATCACGGGTCAGGGAGGTGAACTCGACTCCGGAGCCCGGCTGCGAGGAATCGGTGGCCGCGGTCATGATGGTCATCAAACGGATTTCGGTGTCCTTGAGCTGGTTGGTAAGGATCTCGGCGGTTTCCGGAGATTTGACTCGCAGCATGATCAGGTTGTTGAGGTTGCCCTCGACCTGGCTGGCCCGGGCCTTGTTGCCGAAACGCACCTCCACGTCTGCCCAGGTCTGGGTGTAGACGGTCACCTGGAAAGAGGCGCCGCCGGCCTTGTTGAGCAACGGCACGAACTCGGGGCCGACCAGTTCGTTGAACTCGTCGGCATGGATGCATACACGGCGGGTGGGCATCTTCATGCGTGGCAGGCCGTGATCGAGGCCATGCTTGTAAATGCGCCCGGCGATGGAGGTGAGGTCTGCGAACATGGAATTGCCGACAGCGGCGGCCACTTCTGCATCGGACAGTGCATCGAGCCCCACATAGACGATGCCGCCTTCGCGGATGATCTTGTACCAGTCGATAATTGGCCGGTCGTCGTCCGCATCGTCATAGTCCGGCGCCAACAATTGGCCGATTTCGCCGGAGGTGAGTTTCTCGATCAGGGGCAGCAGGTTGGAGGTGAGCTTGTCGAAATAGGTTTTGTCGTATTCGAACGCGCTGCGCAGGCCGTCTGCCACCGGGTCATAGAGGCCGTTCTCTTTGGTATAACCCACCAGCGCCAGGGCGTGTCGGTCGCGCCCGCGCAAGGCCATGGGCAGCGATTTGAAATAGCCGTCATTGCCCTCGAGGGTGCGCACCCCGTCGCGCCAGTTCTGTGGGCCTTCCCGGTCAAGCCACCAGTGAAAGTACTCCACCAGCAACGGCTCGATATGGGTTACATAGCGTGCGATCAGCGTGTAGTCCGGCTTGCGTCCCAGCCCCAGCAGGGCGCGGGCCACCACGTTGGAAAAGCGCCAGGCGAATTCCCGGAAAGCAGCCGAGTTGCCCTGGTCGGGCAACTGGCCGGAGATCCGGCTGGCGACCTCGGTCACCCGGCCAAACTCGCCCACCGGGTTGTAGCGGGCGGACAGATGGGGATAGCCCAGGTGGAAAATATGGAACTGCTCCAGGCGCCCGGCGCGCTTGGCTTCGCTGTGACAGCGGCGCATCAGATCGGCATCACCCTTGGGGTCGAAGACGATGGTCACGTCGCCCCGGCGGATGTCCTGGGTGATCAAGAGTTCCGCCTCGCGGGTCTTGCCGACGCGGGTGGTGCCGAGCACCAGGGTGTGGCCGAAACGCTCTGACAAGGGTAATGTGACCGGCCCTTCGCCTTCGAGCAGACCCACCGCATGAATGGCGGGATCACCGCCTACCGGCGGCAAGGGGCGCAGGGGGTTGAGCCAGTGATCCTTGCTCGTATAGCGCCACAGCCAGGCCAGCATCCGGGCGCGTTCATAACGGTACTCCAGGGCGCGGATCTTCTGATAGTGCCAGGGCATGGCCAGGTATTTTTGTGCGTCGGGGCGTTGGGCGTCGTTGAGGCGCTGGGTATGGCGTTGATCCCAACGGAACCCAAGACCGAGAAACAGGTAGTGATCAGAGACCGGGATTTGCTTTGAACCCATCACATAGCGTGGCAGGCGGCGCAGTGACCGCTGGTAGCGGCGGATTCGCCAGGCCTGCTTGCCCCGGTACAGGGCCAGCGCACCAAAAAGGCCGGCGGCGGCCCAGGAGACCCCTGGCGTCATGAACAGCGCCCAGGGCGCCAGCAGGCAGATGCCGGCGCTGATGGCAGCGGTGCCGGCGGTCCAGGCTTCCACGGGAGGACGGAGCAGTGCTTCGATGGGGTGATCGCTCATTGTTCGATCCACTCCGGCCCGATCAATACGGGGTAGTGCTTGAGCCCGAAGTGCCTGGCCAGCATGGCGCCGCTGCCGGCGGCCAGTTGCAGCTTGCCCGCAACGGTGCGCACTTTCTCGATGTCGGCATCGCCGTCCGCCTGTACGATCAGGCCCACGGCGCCGATGTGCATCAGCCGTTCCCTGTGTTTGCGCAACCATTCCAGAGAAGCCTCATCCGCGCCCACCAGAAAAAGGGGGCGCGGAAGCACGGCGCCGGCCTTGCCGGTTGCGATACGCGCCTGGTTGCCGGGACTGAGTCCGGGGGACCGGATCACGGAACGCTGCTGCAACGCCTTGCTCATCAGGGGTTCGATGGGCGGCATGGGTGGCGGGGGTGTCTGCTCCTCGTCATCGAATCCGGAAGCCTCGAGCAGCGGCGCCAGCGGTACGGTGTCGCCAGTGTCGTGCAACACCTCGAGGGAAGTCTGCGCCGCGGCCGGCATCAGCCACGAAAGGAGTAGCAGAAAAACAATCCCTCGACGCATCATCCCAACCTCCGGTACCAGCGCAGGACACGCTTGCGGTACGCCTGGGCGCGCGCTGGCGTGCGCGAATGATAACGGCCCACGGCCTGCCACCAGTCGCCGGTGTCCTCATAGGCTTGGCGCAGCACCAGGGCGCCGGCGCGCAGGTTCAGCCAGGGATCGAACGCCTGGGCGGGTTTGCCCAGTTTGTCCTGGTGGTATTTCCAGTTCACCTGCATCAGGCCGATATCCGGGGTGCCGCCCTCGCGGATCAGTTGATCCAGGCGGGCGTCCGCCTCGGTGCGGCTGGAAAAGTATTCGCCACGTCCCCTGATGTTAAGCGTCCAGGGCCAGGGCAGTATTCGCCCGTCCGTGGTGCGGCCGCTTTCGGCCAAAGCGATGGCGAACAGGATGCCGGCAGGTACGTCGTATTCCTCCGCCACACGCAGATAGGCCGGGGGTACTGTCAGCGCAATGCCGCGCCCTGATTTGGCGACGGCGCTGCAGGGCGCGTTCAGCACCAGGGCGGTCGCCAGAGCTGTGGTCACCATCCTCATGGTTGCCTCCTGCCGAAACCGGAAACGGGCACCAGATGCTTGCCATCGCGCACAAACGTCTGGGGCAGCGCCTGGCGATTTCCGTTGTACAGGGCGAACAGGGCAGAGCCCTTGTTCAGGGTGATGCGCTTGCTGATCACATCTTTCGGCACGATGCCGGCCTGGCGGGCAAAGGTGCGGATGGCGTTGGCGTCATCGGTATCGGTTACATAGATATCCAGACCGGTGATGTCGTTGCGCCTTGCCAGCGCCTGCGTCCGGGACAGGCAATCCTCACAGGATGTATCCGTGGACACGAACAGCGCCAGCCGTTTGCCGGTTGTGGTTTTGGCCGTGGCGGAGGCGGCGGCGGTAGCGGGCAGACGGGCGGGATCGAACATGGGCTGGTCCAGGCGCTTCCAGGCGGCCTGCACCTCGAACTCGAACGCCAGCACCCGTTCCGTGTCCTCGTACATCAGGCGCACCAGCCGGTCGGCGTATCTGCGCCGCTCTTCGGGTGTGCGCGCATGGATACCCAGTACTTCCAGAGGGGAGATATTGTCGACGGAGAACGCGCCGCGAGGCCCGGTCATCAGAGTTTGGTAGCGGGCGTACTCAGTGGTGTCGATGTCCCATTGATCCAGTATCTGCCGCATGGTGTCTTGTTGGGTGGCTGTGGTGGTTTCTGTACTGCCGATCTGGGTGGCGGACGGCTCCGTTGTGGTGCTTTGCGCGGCCAGCACCTTACCCGTGAATAGGTTTCCCGCCGCCAGGAACAAAAGTGCTCCGGCCAGTAAGTGAAAGCGGCTCATAGCGACCCTCCCGGGCGGCAGGTGGCGCCATCGGGCAGCAGGTAAGCGCGCTCCCTCCAGGGCCGGGTCAGGTCGCGAACCCGGTACTGTGCGCCTGGTGGCGGGCAGGTATGCGCCGGGGCGGTGACCGCCGTTCCGGTGAGTGAGGCGGATACGCTGGCAGAAGGCGGGATGATGTTCCCATGGGTGATGGGTTCGGCGTCATCCGCGCCGGTTTGTTGCGGCAAAAAAACGCAGCCCCCTGTGCCGCCGGCGGTGATGAAAAACAGCAAAAGCAAACGCAAGCGCCTCACGGTCCTGCCTCCACCATTGCATCGCGGCCATTGCGGTTAAAGCGAGCCTGACCGGAGGCGGGGCTGGCGCTCACGAGTCGCCAGCCTTCCAGGGTCTCGCCTATAGTGACGAATTGCTTATGCTCACCCAGGCGCACGACAACCGAGGGAGCGCCGTCCCACCAGTCGATGGACTCGACACGAAATGGCAGGGAGGCGCCGTGCCGGCGTGCGCCGACTTCGCCATGGAGTTGTTTCCGGTTTTCCCTTGAGCGCCGATCCAGATGCGCCAGACGGGTTTCGAGGCGCTGCAGTCGCGCGTTGATGGTGGTCAGGGCATCGGACGGATCCGCTCTGTTCACCGTATCGATTTTGCTGGACAGCGCCGTGATGGCGGCATCGATGTTTGCTGTCCGGGATCGGATTTCATTGGACAGTGCCTCGTGCTGGTGTTGCCAGGCGATTTGCGCTTCGGCGAAAGCATCTTCGATCTGGACCAGGCGCACATCGTCCGTATCCTCCACGGGGGGAAGATGGTGGGCGGGGGGATTGCTTGTGGCTGCGGGCATCTGCAGTGACAGTGTGGCGGGAGCGTCGCTGACAGGGATATCCGCCAATGTCGCTGCATCCGACCTGGTGGCTGTTTTCGTTTCCGTCGCCTGGCTTTTCGTGGCCGACTTCGGTGCGAACAGCGTGAATTTCATGGCAAGGCCGGCCCCGGCCAGTATCACCACCAAAAAGGCGACCGTCATGATCTTGGTTTTGGGGCTGTTGCGCACTGCGGCATCGCTGCTATGGTTGCTACTGCTGTCGATGCCGCCCTGATCAATATCCGGCAACCCCGTTCCTGGGGGTGTTTCTGAACTGTTCGAACTCATATGCGCGTCTCTGGTTGCATCTGTGTTTTCATTCATGTCCACGCCGCCATGGCCAAGGGAACCAGCGACGGTCGCGCTCTACTAGTAGTTCTGCCTTGAGCCGGATCAGCCTGACCAGCGCCTGCTCGCGGTCGAGGATCTCGGTTGTGCCGTCCAGGTGGTTCTCCACTTGCAGGCTTGGCGAGAAGCGGTCGAGCTTCCAACCGCCGGTGTCTTCCCGGGAAACCGTAGTGCTTATGGGGGTGAAAAGCATCGGCAGCTTGTGGGTGCGCGCATGGCCGGTCAGGCCCTGGTAGTACTGATAGAACGCCCAATCGACCTGGTGCCGAACGAGGGTGACGCCGTGCAGCACCGTGCGCCCGGCATAGTGAAAATCGAACTTGGCGATGCAGGTACGGTGGTTGCCATCGACGGAGACGTAGTAGTTGAGACCGTCCAGGGTTACATAGTGCATGGAGGGTTTTTTCGTCGCGGTATCCAGGTAGTAACCGGGGTTTGAGCGGTGAAGGGGCAGATTGATGTCCATGCGCTTGCCGCTGTTCAGGAATTCCAGCCAGGTTTTCCCCTGATACCCTGGGCGCTGGGTGCCGACCACGCGATGGATGTTGATCGATTCCTGGTCGCTCCAGTAGGTGCGTGTAATGAAGGGTTCCAGACGGCGAAATTCGCGCTCATCCCAAGCCAGGATCTTTTCCTGGGCCCAGTGAGGCGGTTCGTTATTCGCACGGTCGCGCAAGAGGAGGGTGGCTGCTGCGGCTGGATTCGACATTGGTTTCACCTGCCTCTGGCCACACGCTCAATGTCCCTGGCGAGATTGCGTTGCACCTCGGCAGGTTCGCCCAGCTTTTCCCAGCCATCCGTTCCTTCGCACCAGGACCAGCGGATCAGGCTGCCCTGGGATTCGCGCTCGATATCGACGGTGAGCCAGACCTTGTGCCGGCCGTATGCTGCCGAGGGCCAGGTAACCCCCTCGCTCATGGAATAACGCACGCCGGGCAGGGTTTCGTGGCGGTAGTTGGTGTAGGGCAGCCAGTCAGGCCAGGGGTACGCCTTTTCCGCCTCGCGTGGCGAGTTGAACCCGAAATAGCGCTTGATGCGCACATAGGTGGTATCTGGGTCAGCGCCCGGCAGGCGCAGGGATTGTGCGTTTCTCCGGCAGCTGCGCTTCGCCGCGGTGAGTACGCCCCGCTCCTGCCGGGCCTGCTCTTGGGCGGCGCGTTGCGCCTTGCGTTCTTTGGCCCACTCACCGGCAGTCCGGTCGATTTCCTGGATTGATTCGCAACCGGCAGCCGTGAACAAGAGCACCCCCATGAGGAGCGCGAGGGGCAACTGACGGAGGAAGGCGCGACCGTTCATTGGCTTCCTCCTCGGATAGCCGCGTATTGTGACTTGAGCTCACATGAAAGTAGGCGATGCACCGGATCCACGACTACATCGTATGCGCTGCTACAGAGCACCTCCATGGCATCCAACAGGGAAAGCGGCCCAAGGCGCCGCTGCGTTTCCGGTAGCGGCAGGGAGAGCAACGTCGCCAGAGATGGATCAGAACTGGCCGGGTCGGCCAGGCGCCAGCCACTACGTTCGAGTAAATGCGTAAGCGCGTCACCAATCGTATGAGTGGCTCGGGGAAAGGTGATGCGCACCAGGGTTTTCAGGGGATCACGCTGCGCTTTGCTGGGTACGGGTGCAACGACGGAATAGCGACCGACCCGCAAGGGATCTATGTCCACGATGCCGCCCCCGCTCTGCTGTTCCGGCGCAATATTTGCTTGGGTTTTGCTCAAGGCATTTGCATCAACAATATCGACACGCCGCAGTTGCGACCGCTTGCCATCTGATGCTAATCCCGGACGGCTTTCGAGCTGCAGCAGTTGCCGGGGATAGCCGGCGGTGATCAATGTATCGCGTACAGTTTCGGCGCGGCGTTGCGCCAGGTAGGCGTTGTATTCCATGGGGCCGGTATCGTCTGTGTAACCCACCAGCTGCAGGCTGCGCCTGGGAGACAGCGTTCGTGCCATGCGTACGATTGCTTCGCGATCCTGGTCGGACAGAGTTGCAGAATCGAAGGCAAAATAAGCGCTGTGCAGGGTGGCGGTCGTATCACCGCCCGGGGTTACTGAAAAAGCCTGTTCAGCGAACAGTAAGGCAGTCAGCACAAGGAAAGGTCTGAGTACGTTCATTGTCAATCCATGCATCCATGTTTGGGGTTGGCGGACAGGCGCATTCCTGTCCGCCGTGTGCAAACACCATGTTAGTGGGGATAATTTGCACGACACCGAGACTAGCGCAGGCGCTGCAAGTGGGAACAGGGGAAATCGATCATTGATCGCGGGAAATTTATTCGATGAAAGGGCGGGTCCGGTTTTGCCGGCATAGCGCGCAAATAAGTACGGGCCCGAACGGGGATTAGCCGCCAGGCCCGTGTGTGAAAGACAGGTCCCCTGAAGAATTGAGCCGCCTCGCAACAGCCATCATTCCCATGTCCCGATGCAGGGGTGGTGGACAAGAGCGCCTGGGCGCCCGGGGCGCTGTCGATTATCCGCTGACAGGCAAGCGGGTTGGGGAAGGCCAACTGCCTTCCCTGTGAACAGAAAGCGGCGCAGGAAAGCTGACCACAGGGAAGGCAGTTGGTGAAGTAGAAGCTGGGAAAGAGAAAGCGATGAAGGGTACCGGGAGTGCGTTCCGACACACTCCCGGTAGATTGCAGTCATTCAGTGGGTCGCCTTGTGCCAGCTGAGCGAGTGGGTCGCTCAGTGGGGAGGCCTGAATGGACTGTATGGACCGGCGGACGCGATGCCGGATGCTGCCCCTATACAGGGAGCCGGTCCGAAGAACATCCTTCAAGGGCGCCGTCAAAGACGGCAAGGGCGCAACGTTTTACCCACGTTGCCAGGGCGGAAAAACAGGTTTGATCTGCGGCAATGATAACCCATGCATCTGCGTCATGCGAGAGTTGGAGCCAGAAAAAAGAACCCGGCAGCAGGTGCCGGGCAAAGAACGCCCGATGAAATCAAGGGTGGTATCGGGCTTGGGAGGAAGGAGAAAATGTTGCTACGGCGGGTCCGGGTCGGGATTGCAATTGGGGCAAGGTGCCCTGTTGTCGATTTCCGGATTCATCGACATGCCGCCGTCGTACAGATAACCCCAGCCGCCACACGATGAACAACAACCGGAAGCCTTATCGCCTGCAGAGTCGACCGTGCCGGTAACGGCTGCTGCGGGCAGGCGGCCGCGCCTGGAATTGATGTCACGGTCGTGGCTCATAAGTCCAATGCCTGCTGCGGATCGGGCTTGCGCCGCACCTCGGCCCAGGCGCCTTGGAGTGTATCCAGGCCGTCGTTGGCCAGGCGCCACGCCTCAAGGTCATCCGTGGCCTCGAACTCGATGATCTGTTGCACGCGACCATCGATGACCAGCCGGGCGATGTAATCGATGCGAGTGGCATCCACCGGGAGGGCCTCTGTGCAGTGGCGTCAATCCTGGGCAGCGTCGGAGCGCGACCGGTAGGAGACCGTTTCGATACGATACGGCAGCAACGACCAATCGCGGATATTCAGCACCAATCCACTGCGCTCGTTTCCGTCGTCGTCCAGCCATTGCTGCTGTTCCAGTTCGCCCTCGACTTTCACCAGCGCGCCTTTGCGGAGCAGGCGGGCGGCTTCTTTCGCTTTCTGGTTCCAGCAACTGGCATTGAGCCAGAAGCCGCCTTTGTCCTCGTATTGGCCATCGGCATTCTTGCGTTGGCGATTGATATGGATGCGCAGATTGGCGACGACGCGCTCTTCACCGTCCTGGTCGAAGGTGGTCAGTTTGGGTGTGTCGGCCAGATTGCCGTCGCCGATAAAGTAATTTGCCATGGCATTTCCCTCGTTTGTGTACATTGAAAACATCGGGTATAAAAGCGATGGGGTTCCGGGATAGTTTCCTCTCTCCATCTGCCGGGGGAGAGGTTAACCGCCTTCTTCGCGGCAGAGCCCTAGAGGCCTGTGAGTACGACAGGCCGCCCGCACGCATCGGCGCGGGTTTGCCGGTGCAACCTCCTGCAAGGGCCCTTGCAGGCGCTGCGGTGGCGTTTCATCGCGGAAGGTGGGCGCACCCCCCCGGAACCCCATCTGCCCCGCATTGCAGCATGGCGCTGCCGAAGCCTGCCAGGGGTTATCTGTTTCTGGATGTGGGAGATTGTGCCACTTGGGAGGTGTTGCTCGTCCGCCGCTAGTTGAGCAGGTCACCCAGCCGGGCATTCGCGAGCTCCACCAGGTCGTAGCGGCGGTTGCCGCTGTCAGGCTTCGTAATCAGCCGCTGGAAGAACTGGTGGTCGAAGACAACGGTTTCTTCGTGGATCACGATGCTGTTGCCGTTCCGTTGGGTAGAGACGACCAGCTTCATCGTTTCGGACAACGCGCCTTCGGGGCTTTTTCTGCTTTGCGCATGGTGAATGAAACAGGCATTGACGGAAATGAAGGCCGCTTTGCCGTCGCTGTCCCTGCGGGCGACCAACCGGCCATGATCATCGATGTGCGCATGGGGTATCTTTTTCAGGATGGCTTCCGAAAGCGCCGCGTTGTCCGAGATTTTCTGGTAGAACAGCGGAAGCGAGTTTGACATGTAAGCGAAGATCCAGGGCACGTTGATCAGTGTTGCTCCCATGTACATGAAGCCCTTCATCTGGCGATAGGTATCCAGCATGTCTTCCAGGCGTTTTTTGCTCAGCCAGATGCCGGTTTGTTTGCCAAGGAGATAGACCACGCGGTCGAACTGATCGATCAGCAGGTGGAGGATCTTGCGAGCCTGCATATCGAAGTGTGGTCTTCTGGCTGATTTGGGGTGGCGCTTGGGCTTGAAATAAGGGCAGGCATTCCGGGTGCCAGGATCAAGTTTGGCGAGGTCGGGAACGCTTTCACCGGTATGCCGGCCATAGGGCGCGGCCACGCGATCAGGCAAGCGGTACAGGCCAATGATCTGAATCGGGTTGTTGCAAGCGGGGCAAACGGCGAACTGAGACATCTCACCGTTGCGGGTGGGCTGGTACCAGGGTGCGCGGCGTTGCGTATCGGCCTCGAACGCCGTTCGATCGATCTTCTTGAAGGCGATCGATGAGGGGGTAAGTTTGTATACATCCATGCACGAAGGGTATGTTGAAAATCATTCGCTTGGTATCTTATAGTGATTGATGATCTCCCGCCACCAGTCCCCCGGTAAAGGCGGCACGTCGCCTTCGCGTTCGGCAATGCGGATGCACTGCAGGACCGTCACCATATCCATGGTGAAGGCATGATGGTCGTCCCGCATGGCGAACAACAGGGTGCCGTCGCAACGGCGCTGTTGTCCGCCATCAGGACACGTGGCCGCACACTCGGAATCCAGGCCGGGGTGCGCCCGGTTCGCAATGATTTCGTCATGGTTCATGTTTGCCATGTCCTGTTTTTGGATGGTAGAAGCGCGCCGTATGGGCGCATTGGAGCACGCTGCTTCCGGTGTCGACAGGGTTTATTATTTTTCGCTTACGGGAGATTTCTGTTCACGCACCTCGGCCTCGAGCCGCCATGGATCGCAACCCAGCTTTTCCTCGAGAACCGAAATGAGCGCCGGTGGTGGCGTGCGCCGGCCTTCCAGTGTCATGCGAAACAGACTGCGATGACAACCCGCAAGATCGGCGGTTTCCTGGATACCAGCCCTTTGCGCCCGCAGCAGAAAGGGAACGGACAGGGTCAGCGGAATGCCGTGCTGGCAAAGCACTCGCAGCAGCCCTTTCGCCTCGCTTGCCAAGATCGGATCCGTCCGTGCCGCTACCCCGGCTTCACCTCCGTGCCGAGCCTTCACTGGCGCACCCCCTGCCTCGCCAGCACCTGGTTCGCCTGGTGCTTCACCAAGTACTGCTTTAGGCTCAACACCTGGGCGGTCACGATACGGATTTGCATGTTGAGAAGAATCCGCTCCGCGTCCAGCTCGATGTAACGCTCCAGAACATGCGGCGCCAGGGAACCCAGGAACCGCCTGCCCGCTGGCGTGTGGAACTCCACCGTGGATTGCGGTCCGCTGGTCACCGCCGTGCGCTTGCGCCACACCAGCTCGCGTTGTCCGGCGAGCTCGAGTTTCAATGGCGCCCGGGAAAATGCGGTCGCGCAGCGCGTCATGAAATCCCTGCGCTTTTGCAACAGTGTCTTCTTGGTCTGCTCTGTCTCATACAGCTGGCGCTGAATCTTGTTTGGCGCATCGAGTTGGCGCAGGTTCATATCGTCCTCCTTGTTGCAGCCGTCCCCCTTACCCTTAAAGGGCCCTTTGGGGACAAGCGGAAAATCTTCATGTTCAATCTAAGAAATTCAGCATTCTCGATCTAAGCCGTGCAGCATCTTCAACCTAAAGCGCTTGCTTTCGATCTAAACGCGGCCCACAACCCGGCTATTGGCGCACGTTCGCCTGATTCATGGCGGGTATGATGGTTGGCGCATACCGGGATCGTTTGCTGGCAAGGGCAAGTTCCTGGGGCAGTTCCCCCATGGCGATCGCTGCGGATCTCGCGCATTCATTTTGCGTTTGCAGGTCGGCGCGACTCACGCCCATGTCACGATAACCTGAAGCAGACAGGAACGCGCGGATCACTACTCGGCGGCCATTGCGAATCCATCGTGAAAGTTCATGCCGATCCAGCAGTCCCAATTGCCGGGCCTGCACCAGTTTTTGCACATAGCCATCGTATTGCAGCAGCAACTGTGCGCCCAGGTAGCCGTAAGGTGTGCCGAAGTGAAAGGTCATTTCCGTAGGTTTTTGCACTCCGCTGTCGTCTGGTGTCAGGGTGGACTGCGCCAGATGGCGGCCTCGGCTCTCATCCAGTTGGGCCAATTCTTTGCTGGATCGCATCAGCGCCTTCTCCGCCTTGATGAGCCACCAGTCCGCCCAGGGATCGTTCCGGGCCGCCATGCGGTATGGTTGGGCGATGTTTCTGGCGAACTGGCGAAGGCCAGGATAGCCCGGTCGGGATCCCAGGCGCCGCTGCCCGAGAAACAGATGCACGCCCTGCAAGGTGTACAGTTTCACCGGCTGTGCGCGGCTGGCCAACGGGCCTGGGGCCAGCAAGGCGGGTATGGAAACGGGCTCGTGCTCACCCATGGGCCTGACCGGTATCCATGCCGAAAGGCTTTGGTTCAGTCGCCAGGCGCATGGCTGAGCCTGCCGTGGTCGCGGTCGTGTTCAGGTTCGAAAACCGTGAACGCGGCCTGGCCGGTCATTATGGCCCGACGAAAGTCGGCAGGATCCTGGAATTCGATGACCAGGGCATTGTGCACTTCGCACCGATCATCTTCGTCAATCCCCGCGTATACCAAATCGCCAGCGATTACCACATTCCCTTTTTGGGTGTTACTCATTGTGCGGGTCTCCGTGGATCGGTTGTTTGGTGACACTATCCTGCGGCTCGTGACCCCAGAGACCCGGTATCGTGTTGGCGATGGCGCAGTCGGGCTGCATCTTGCGCAGGGCTTGCAACCGTTCCGGGTGCTGGATGTTGTTGTTGACCCGGCGTGGCTCGCCGGCCAGCATGATGCCGACAGTCATGCCCTCGATATACGCATCGAGCTGCGGCGTACATTCATCGTCGAGCGCGGCCGCATTTTGTGTGATGACGGCACCCAGGACACCCAGGATAAGAAATAACTTTTTCATTGCGGATCCTCTAACTGTGATTCTCGTATTGTGGCCGGTTTGTGGCGCCCGCCATCTGGCTTTGAAACATACCCCGGGATCTGCTGCCGGGTAACCGACAAATGCCAACAGGTTTTGGTGGATTTCCAGGGGGCGTCGCCTTGCCAGGGTGTTCCACTGTGGAACAGTCTGCGTTAATGGGCCTATAAAAATAACCTTGTCTCATGGCTGTCCTGTCAGGTGTTGCGAGTCGCAACAGTCTGCGTTAATGGACCTATAAAAAACATTTTGCTTCATGACTTCTTCCTCTGCGCCAGTTCTCCGGCCAGCCGGGCCAGCTTTTCCTCTGCCTTCTGCGCCTGCCGGCGTTCTCGTTCCAACAGCTCGATTTCCCGTTGCCGCCGTTCCTGGCGGTTCAGGTGCGCACTGGAAAGGAGCTGCTTGCCCTGTTCGATTTGTTGGCAAAGCCAGTTGAGATAACCGATGGGGTTGCGCACGGGGTTGCTGGTGTCTTTGCGTTGCCGAATTTGTTCGCCCAGTTCGTCCAGCAGGTTCTGCTGTTCTTCCAGGGGCATTTTCTGAATACGCCGCAGCGCCAGTGCGTATTCGTTGTCTGTGAGCTCCGGTGGACGGATGAATGTTTGGTCGGATCGATGTGCGGTGGCCGGTTTTTTGGTTTCAGCCTGGTGGTTCTTACCACCGGTGTTTGTAGTAGTCGTTTTTTCTAAAAAAATACTACTACTACTACTACTACTACGTTCTAAATCACCGTGTGCAGAATTTTGAACCCGATGATTTTGGGGTAAATTACCGTGTGCAGATTCCGCACCCGGTAATTTCGGCGTTTCCGGGGGTGAAATTACCGTGTGCAAAAATTGAACCCGGTGATTTACCGTGTCCGGTTTTTGCACCTGGTAATTTTCCGATGGCCGATTGGGATCGTCCCATTCCTCCGTTTCCGTGGCTTTGCTTTCCAGCAACGGTTCAACGGCCTGGGAAAAGAAGGCGGCGCGATTCTTGCTGTCGCGGCTGGGGATTTCGCCTCGCTCACGCGCCAGGATGGCGCTGACCGCCGCCAGTCGTACTTCGTGTTGGTGAGCGGGGTCGTGGCTCAGTAGATCCCTCCCCTGCAGCAGGTCATTGTCGATGCTTTCGGAAATGTTGGTGGCAATGTGATGAATGCGTCTGTCCTTGTGTTGTATGCAGTACTTGAGGAATGCCATGTATCCAGGATCGAGCTGTTGCGTGAGTGATAAAGGTGCAGGCTCATCGTGCAGCGCATAGATGTTGCCCCGGAAGGTACCGGTTGCGGTGTCGAACACCTGTTCGCAAAGCGTCACCCAGCGGCACAACCGCAGCATGGTGATCGATCGGATGATCTTTCTGCGTT
>Ga0256834_1001617_pt1 | contig 15044 bp, 14 predicted proteins | sample 4281140metaG_FD_190536 | JGI IMG/M metagenome (GOLD analysis project Ga0256834, IMG submission 190536) | Hydrothermal vent microbial communities from East Pacific Rise, Pacific Ocean - 4281-140 | ecosystem: Environmental > Aquatic > Marine > Hydrothermal vents | place: Pacific Ocean: East...
TTCATTTCTTCATTATTTTTTTGTTTGCACACCTAAATAAGTGAAGAATGTTGAGCCAAAAAAGTTTAAATGGATTTTATTTAAGCACTTTTTGGCTCTTTTTTATTGAACGCTTGCGGATTTAAGGAGTTCTGTAAAATAGATAATTTGTAAAAATAATTCTACCTGAATGGAACTAAAAGAGGTAAAAAGTTGTATTAGTGGTCAATCAATTGCATTCTTATGGAAGCCATCATTGCTGGCTAAAAAGTATGATTTAGGAACCTATCATATAACTAAAGAAAATCTAGTTATATGATAGGTTAGGAGGTTGTCAGGTGGTTTTGCAAAAAAATGGATGTTGTTTTAGCAAAGTTTTCTTCTTTAGGCGCAGAATAATTAAACTATATCTACAAGTGTAGTCTAATCATTAGGTGTAGATATTTCAACTATTAATTTTGTCTATACTTAAAATTCTATATATTACACTCCAAATTAATGCAGCAGATAATGAGTGATAAGAAGGAATTTCGAGCAGAATTTGATATAAATGCATCTAAAAAGATGTTATATCCATATATATATTCTCCAAGTGGTTTGGCACAATGGATGGCAGACGATGTAACGGTTAATGAAGATAAAGTCTTTAATTTTATTTGGGATGGTGAAGACCATAAAGCCAAAATGGTGGCTCATCGAGTAAATAATTTTGTTCGTTTTGAGTTTATTGCAGCAGAAGGAGAAGATGAGGATGATTTAGCCTATATTGAAATAAGATTGGAGATGAATGAGTTGACCCAATCTGTATTTATAGCAATAATCGATTACTCAGATATTGATGATGATGAAGAATCGATGGATTTATGGGGAAGTCTGGTAGATTCTCTTAAAGAAATAGTTGGCGGTTAAGTTTGCTATTAATCTAATTATTTATTTTTGCACTTGAATTTGGCATATTCTTTGCCATTTAGGTAGTACATGAAAAAAATCGACAAACTTATTATTAAGGCCTTTATTGGGCCTTTTATTTTAACTTTTGCAGTAATCGTTTTCATACTGCTTACAGTTCAAATGATGAACTATGTCGATCAAATTTTTGGCAAAGATTTGAGCTATGTGGATCTGGGAGTCTTGGTAATGCATTTTGCTATTTTTCAAACCCCAATTGCTTTTCCTCTAGCTGTTATGCTAGCTTCGTTAATGACATTTGGTAATTTAGGGGAGCATTTTGAGCTTACTGCCATTAAAAGTGCAGGTATTTCTTTAATTAGAGCTATGATGCCTATTTTTATTTTGGTGATTTTTGTAACTATTATTGCTTTTTTCTCTAATAATTATCTCGTTCCAAACTCTGCCCTTAAGGCTTATAGTTTATTATACGACATCCGCCAGAAGAAGCCTTCGTTAGATATAGAGCCTGGGTTATTTTATGGAGGTATAGATAAATATAAAATTAAGGTTGATAGCAAATTGCCTGATGGTAACACCTTGCTTGGAATTATTATCTATAACCACACCGACCGAAATGGAAACAGAGATGTTACCATTGCTGATTCTGGCAAAATGTACACGATTTTAAATGATCAATACTTAAAATTTGAATTATATAATGGTTCGCATTATACAGAGGAAAAAAGCAAGACCTCCAGAGGCAGAATTCAAGATTATCAGCAGATAGGACCTTTTACCAGAACATATTTTAAACAAAGTGAAATAATTTTCGATCTTTCATCATTTGGCATGTCTCGTACAGATGAAGGTCTTTTTGCTTCTAATCGATTGATGCGAAATTTTAACGAGTTAAATCAAGACCTGGATTCCCTGTCGGATGATATTTATTTGACTAAAGCACAAGTGTATGATGTGCCACGTAGGTTTTTTACCTATAGCTCTCTAAAGGAAAAGGTTATTATTCCTCAAGAAATTATTGAAGTACAAGAAAAAGAGGACTCTATAAAACGAGCTAAGATGGAAGAGCAAAACAGATTGAGTGAAGCTGCTATTTTAAAGGACATAAAGAGAAATGCAAAAGATGATTCAGTGGCTAAAGAAAAACCTAATAAGGTTGAAAAACTCAAAAGGTTGACTTCTAAAACTAAAACATCTGTAACTTTTTCTGAAAAAAAATTAAATAATGGCAAGAGTAAGCCAACCAAACAATTAAAAAAAACGCCTAAGAACCAAAAAGAAAACGATACCTTGAGTTTGCAGAACCCTGTGAAGGAGAGTATAGACAACGGACCTAAGCCTGTTGGAAAAAAAATAGTTAAAGCTAAGCAACGAGTAAATTTTATTTCTGATGAAAAAGTTATAGCAGCAGTAGAGAAAAAGTACAAAGATAAAAATCAACGAAGGCGTACACTTAAAGCTGCGTTAGCAACTACAAGGCAAGCTAAAAGTAAATTGTCTGTTCAGAATAGTAGAATAGAACAACTTAATAAGAGTTATTTTGAGTTTGACATACAATGGCATAAAATGCTGGCTACTGCTGCAGCTTGTTTATCAATGTTTTTAATAGGGGCTCCCTTAGGTGCTATTATTAAAAGAGGAGGGCTTGGTTTTCCTGTCTTAGTATCTATTTTATTCTTTATAATTTATTATGTAATTAGCATAGGAGGTGAAAAATATGCAAAATCAGGGATGCTACCAGTAATTCAAGGGGTATGGGCAGCAAATATTTTATTGTTTCCAATAGGGCTATTCTTTTTAAGGCAAGCTAAAAATGATGCGCGATTGTTCGAAGTAGATTATTATTTGGTAACAATTAGTAACCTCATTAAAAAACTCAGGGATAAATTTAGCTCTAGTAAATAGCCCTTTATTTTTAGCTCATCCTTTGTTTATCAGTAAAGGCTTACTACTTTTGCGCAACATTTTAAAACAATAAAGCTAACTATGTATTTATCGAAAGAAAAGAAACAAGAACTCTTCGAGAATCATGGCCGGTCAAAGTCTAAAGCAGATACTGGTTCTGCCGAAGCTCAAATCGCCCTATTCACGTTTAGAATCAGTCATTTAACGGCTCATCTTAAAACAAACAAAAAAGATTACTCTACCCAGCAAGGGCTATTAAAATTAGTAGGTAAAAGAAGAAAACTTCTTAACTACTTAAAGCAAAAAGATATTGAAAGATATCGTGCTGTTATCGCAGATTTAAACTTAAGAAAATAATAAAAAGGGGGCTCTGTAGCCCCTTTTTGGTTTAAGGAGCCTTTCCCCTAGGAGATTTTCTCCGAACTTTTAGCGACAAGACTGCTAAGAGTAGATGTATAAAAAGTAAAAGAATGTCATTAAATGTAATTAAGAAAACCATCGCGTTACCCGATGGGCGCCAAATCACTATCGAAACTGGTAAATTGGCAAAACAAGCAGATGGATCTGTTGAAGTAAGAATGGGTAATACTGTATTACTCGCTACTGTAGTATCAAATAAGGACGCTAGAGAAGGAGTGGATTTTCTACCAATGAGTGTAGATTATCAAGAAAAATTTGCTGCCAATGGTAAAATACCTGGTGGTTTTTTAAAGAGAGAAGCTCGTCTTTCAGACTACGAAGTACTTATTTGTAGATTAGTTGATAGAGCTTTAAGGCCATTATTCCCAAGTAACTATCACTCAGAAACTCAGGTGATGATTAGCTTAATTTCAGCTGATCAAGATGATATGCCAGATGCATTAGCTGCTTTGGCTGCTTCTGCTGCACTATCGGTTTCTGATATTCCTTTTCAAGGACCAATATCTGAAGTTAGAGTAGCTCGAATTGACGGAGAGTATAAAGTAAATCCTTCAAGAAGCGAATTAGAAAATGCTGATTTGAATATTATTGTTGCCGCTACCGAAGAGAATATCATGATGGTAGAAGGCGAGTTTGAAGAAGTAGCTGAAGCTGATTTATTAGAAGCGCTTAAACTTGCACACGATAACATTAAATTACATTGCCAGGCTCAAAAAGAGCTTACTATTGAAACTGGCAATGTTGAAAAAAGAGCGTACGATCACGAAGTAAACGATGAAGAGTTAGCTAAAAAAGTAGCAGCCGATCTTTATGATAAAGTGTATGCCGTTTATAATGCTCAAATCGCTAAAAAGAACGAAAGAGCTGAGCAATTAAAAGCAATTAGGGATGAATACATCGATGCATTGCCTGAGGATACCGAAGTAAATATCGATTTACTAAAAAAGTACTACCACGATGTAGAAAAAGACGCAGCTCGAAATGTTGTGTTGAACGAAAACGTTCGTATGGATGGTAGAGCAATGGATCAAATTCGTCCTATTTGGAGTGAAGTTGATTATTTACCAATGCCTCACGGTTCTGCCGTGTTTACACGTGGTGAAACACAATCACTATCTACTGTAACGTTAGGTTCTAAATTAGATGAGCAAATGATTGATAGTGCTTTAAATAAAGGCTTCAATAAATTTATGCTGCATTATAATTTTCCTGCGTTTTCTACTGGTGAGGCTCGTCCTAACCGTGGTACTAGTCGTAGAGAAGTTGGCCACGGCAACCTAGCCTATAGAGCTATTAAGCCAATGTTGCCTTCTACAGAAGATTTTCCTTACACTATTCGTATAGTGTCAGATATTTTGGAATCAAATGGTTCGTCATCAATGGCAACTGTTTGTGCTGGTACATTAGCACTGATGGATGCAGGAGTTCAAATAAAAGCTCCAGTATCTGGTATTGCTATGGGAATGATTTCTGATCCTGAAACTGGTAAATATGCAATCCTTTCAGATATCTTAGGAGATGAAGATCACCTTGGTGATATGGATTTTAAAGTGACAGGTACTGAAAATGGTATTACTGCCTGCCAAATGGATATTAAGGTAGATGGGTTGTCTTACGAGGTGCTTGCTGAAGCATTGGCTCAAGCTAAAGAGGGTCGTCTTCATATTTTAGGTAAAATGAAAGAAACTCTTTCTGCACCTAATCCAGAATTGAAAAGCAATGCACCTCAAAATTATGTTATCAATATTCCTAGAGACTTAATTGGGGCTGTAATAGGACCTGGTGGTAAAATTGTTCAAGAGATTCAAAAAGAATCAGGAGCAACTGTTATCATTGAAGAAGTTGAAGATGGAGGAAGAGTGACTGTGTTCTCTCCGAATCAAGAATCGATGGATGTGGCTGTTGATAAGATTAAAGCCATTGTAGCAATGCCAGAAGAAGGCGAAGAATACGATGGTGTTGTTAAATCTGTAGTGCCATTTGGTGCATTTATTGAGTTTATGCCTGGTAAAGAAGGCTTACTTCATATTTCTGAAATTAAATGGGAACGCATTGAGAAAATGGATGGTGTGCTGGCTGTTGGTGAAGAAATAAGAATCAAGCTTATTGGAGTAGATCCAAAGTCTGGTAAATTTAGATTATCACGTAAAGTGTTGCTTCCAAAACCAGCTAAAGATTAATTTTGAGTTTATAGAATATGTGAAAGGAGGCTTTAGGCCTCCTTTTTTTATGCCCAAATTTAATATTGGATTATTAATATTAATTATTGAATAATAGTAGTATATTTACCATTTATGAAAAAATAGTGGTTTTCTAAGAATTGGGCAATGAGACAACTGAAAATTAGCAAGCAAATAACAAATAGAGAAAGCATTTCTATAGATAAATATTTACATGAAATTGCTAAAGTTGAGTTACTTACAACTGAGGAAGAAGTGAGCTTGGCGCAGAGAATTAAAGAAGGAGACCATATTGCTTTAGAGAAGTTAACCAATGCTAATCTTCGGTTTGTTGTATCCGTTGCTAAGCAATATCAAAACCAAGGGTTAAATTTAGGAGATTTAATTAATGAAGGTAATTTAGGCCTTATTAAGGCAGCTAAGCGATTTGATGAAACCCGGGGATTTAAATTTATTTCTTATGCTGTTTGGTGGATTCGTCAGGCAATTCTGCAAGCGTTAGCAGAGCACTCAAGAATCGTTCGATTACCATTAAATAGGGTTGGTTCTCTAAATAGGATTGCAAGAACATTCTCAGAGTTGGAACAACTGTATGAGCGAGAACCATCTGCTGAGGAGATTGCTGATATTCTAGATGTTGCCCCAGAAGAAATTACTTCTTCAATGAAATTGTATTCAAGACACCTTTCGATGGATGCCCCTATTCATGGTGATGATCTTAATTTATTAGATGTATTAGAAAATAGCGAAAATAAACCAGATGCTATGTTAATGAGCGATTCTTTAAATAAACAAGTAGAGCGAGCCATTTCAATACTTACTCAAAGAGAGGCAGATGTAATTTGCTTTTACTTTGGCATCTGCGGAACAAAATCTCTAACCCTTGAAGAAATTGGAGCAAAACTAAGTTTAACTAGGGAGAGGGTTAGGCAGATTAAAGAAAGTGCCATTAGAAGGCTTCGTCAGGCAACTCCAAGTAATAGTTTAAAACCTTACTTAGGTTAATAACTACTTATTTCTCTAGTCCTTATCATTTATTTTTATCGTAGATAAGAATATTCTATTGCTTTAATTTAAAGCAGGCATGTTTTTCCCAATAATTACTATTAAACGTTCATTTTATCCTTATCCCGAACTCAGGTTAATAGATTATTTAGAATAAGTTATGTTTGTGCAAATTTATGAAACCTTATTTAGGTTAAAAATATTGTAACTTTGCTTAAGTTTTTTAGCTCATATAGTAGAGCCATTTTTGATAAATTTAAGAATAAAATATTATGACAAAAGAAGATGTTAAAGTATTAATTATAGGTTCGGGGCCTGCTGGTTATACAGCCGCAATTTATGCTGCCAGGGCAGGTTTAAAGCCAGTTTTATATACAGGTGGCGAGCCTGGTGGGCAGCTAGTTACTACCAATGATGTAGAAAACTTTCCTGGTTACCCAGATGGGATAAATGGGCCGGAAATGATGATGCAGTTACAGCAACAAGCAGAACGTTTTGAAACAGATGTTCGATTTGGAGTAGTTACTAAAGTTGACTTTTCTGGCTACCCTCATAAAGCAATTGTAGATGATAGCCATGAGATAACTGCGGAGGCCGTAATTATTTCTACGGGTGCATCTGCACAATATTTAGGGCTTGAGTCTGAGGATAAATTAAAAGGTAAAGGCGTATCTGCCTGTGCCATTTGCGATGGTTTCTTTTATAAAGGAATGAATGTAGCCGTTGTTGGTGGGGGAGATAGTGCTGCCGAAGAAGCTACCTATTTGGCAAATATTTGCCCTAAGGTATATTTAATCGTGCGGAGAGATGAATTAAGAGCTTCTACAATTATGCAGCAACGTGTGCTAAACACGCCTAATATAGAAGTGCTTTGGAATTCTGAAACTCAAGAAGTGTTAGGAGACGATAAAGTAGTTGGTGCTCGAATGTTGAATAATAAGACTAATGAGGAGTTTACAATTGATATAGAAGGTTTCTTTGTAGCAATTGGGCACAAACCCAATACTGGCATATTTAAAGATTACTTAGATATGGATAAAACGGGCTATTTAAAAGTAGTTCCTGGTTCAACTCGTACTAATGTAGAAGGCGTTTTTGTAGCTGGCGATGCTGCAGATAAAGTATATAGACAAGCTATTACAGCAGCAGGTACTGGCTGTATGGGGGCATTAGATGCTGAAAAGTTTTTGCAGTCAAAAGAAGTTTCTGCGTAATTAATATGCTAACCTGATGATTCAGGGAAAAGTTTTATCAGAGTCTTTCAATTCAGAAAGACTCTGATTGTTTAAAACAAAACCAAATAATAGTATGACCGATATTAAACTTGATCTCCTTGCCCTTGCAGCTCATCCTGATGATGTTGAGCTATCTTGCGGTGGTACCATTGCAAAATATTGTGCCGAAGGTAAAAAAGTAGGAATTGTTGATTTTACACAAGGTCAGATGGGGACTAAAGGTTCTCCGGAATTAAGATTGGAAGAAGCAGCTAATGCTGCCAAAGTGTTGGGTCTTGCAGCAAGAGAAAATTTAGGATTGCAAGATGTGATGTTTCAAAATTCGGTTGAAAATCAGCTAAAAATTGTACAAGTTATAAGAAAGTATAAGCCTGAAATATTATTAATTAATGCACCTGAAGATCGCCATCCTGACCACGTGAGGGGTTCTGACATGTCAAAAGCTGCTGTTTTTCTTTCAGGACTAAAAAAGATTGAAACTCTTAACGATGGCAATGTTCAAGAAGTTTGGAGGCCACGTGTGGTTTATCATTATATCCAGAGTACTATGCTCACGCCCGACTTTATTTTAGATGTTTCGGATTATTTGGAGTTAAGGGATAAAGCTATTTGGTCGTTTGCTTCTCAATTACATAACCCAAATGATAAAAAAGGAGATACATTTATTTCGTCTCCTCAATTTTTACAAATGCTTAATGCCAGAGGCAAAGTTTTTGGTCATTCAATCGGAGTTAAATTTGGCGAAGGATTTATAGGAACTCGGAATACAGGTGTTTCAGACTTATTTGATCTGCTGTAAAATCAACATCCATTTTTTGATATGTTCTCAATAAATCTGAAGAATTTGTTGTGCCCACCTCAATTAGTTGAGAAGCTGCCTTACTGATTGCAATGGATGGATAATAATGGTTTCTAAGAAAATGAACTAAGTGAAGAGCTTTAAGTCCATTGAGCCAATTATACCAACGATGAATAAAGGTTGACAAATTATTACTTTGCCTCTGAATATCTTTAAATATAGTTTCAAAGTTTTCTTTTAGTAAATAGTCTTTAACACCTTCTGAAAGATTGTTTATTTCATCTTGAAGGTTTTTACTTCTATAAAATTTAGGCACTAATTTTAATAGTTGAGCTACTTCATTAAAAATTTGAGGATGGTATGAGCATAATTGTTTTCCTCCTTTCTCAACCCATTCACCCATTGCTTTACCTGTTCCAAAAGGTACTCGGTCAGAAACTCGAGCCGAAGGATAAACGGTTACATTAGTTATTTCTTCGTACTTGCCATAAGGAATAATTTTATGGAGAAAGTGGAAATCTTCTCCTGCCTTTCGCTTATTCATTCCACCTGCTTTTTTGTAAATATCGGTGCGTACAGCCATGCTAGAGCCAATTGTATGAAAAGCATAAGGGTAACCAGCTTTGCGCAGCCCATTTACATAATACCTAAGGTGTAGTTCATATTGAATAATGCCATTTTGGACTGTTAGAGTAAGCCCATCTAACAGGTGTTGAAAATTTATTGAAGCCCCCTTTAATTGTTTAGATTCAAATGTAGAATACACCTCTTTTATATAATTAGAGCTGCATGTACAGTCGGCATCATAGCATAAAATTACTCCTTTATCATTGCCAATTTCTTCAAACCTTCTTACCGCTTCATCCATTCCTGCTTTGCGAGCAAGCCCAACTCCTGCATGCTTTTTAGGCAATTCTATTTTTGTTACATAAAACTGTATTCCGGCTTTGAGATTGTGCTTTATCCAATGTTGAATTTCAAGCTGTGTTACTTCATTCTGTTTTGCTATTGCTGCATCACAATCAATAGATTGATTAATAATTATGAGTACTTCCGTATTAGTATCTGGCAAAGCTGACGCTATCAGGCTATTAAGTGCCGTGATCGTGCGCTCCTCATTAAACACCGGAATTACGATGATAATACCAGTGTTAGCATTGGTTGGCGATTGAAAATTAAGAGGAGGATAGGCATATCGGTCTAAGTAAATACTCATCAGGGAGATAGTCTTTCTATTTGCCAGTCTCCATTTTCTAATCTATAATTAATTCGATCGTGTAACCTACTTGGTCGTCCTTGCCAAAATTCTATTCTATCTGGGATAAGAATATAACCGCCCCAGAAGTCGGGTTTGGGTACTTCTTGCCCAACAAACTTAGCAGCTTGCACTGTAAACTTTTTCATTAATTCAACTCTAGATATTAATGGTTTACTCTGGTCAGAAACCCACGCACCAATTCTACTCTTGTAAGGTCTTGATTTAAAATAGGTAGTCGAATCTTCTTGAGAAATTTTTTCTACTTTTCCCTCTATGCGAACTTGCCTTTCTAGTTCTTTCCAAAAAAAGGTTAATGCCCCTTGTGGATTTGATTTTAGGTGCATACCTTTTTCGCTGTTGTAATTTGTAAAGAATACAAATCCGTTATTTTCAACGCCTTTTAACAAAACAATTCGAGCACTTGGCCTTCCTTTTTCGTTAGCGGTAGAAAGTGTCATGGCATTTACCTCATCTATTTCTCCGTGTACGGCTTCGTCAAACCATTTTTCAAATTGGGTAAGAGGGTTTTTATCTACCTCATTTTTCGATAGACTTTTAGCTGAATAATCTCTTCTAATATCTGCTATGGACTGAGTATGTTGCATCTAGATCAAAATTAATGGAAATCAGTTTCTCATTCTGTTTATATGTTTAAAATTTACATTAATTTTAAGTGTATGGAAGACCTTCTTTTTAAATATAAAAATGACTACCCCCCTTCTAGTGGTTGTCTTTTAATTTCAGAGCCTCATTTACCTGATGTAAATTTTGAGCGGTCGGTTATTTACCTATGTGAGCATAATGAAAAAGGGAGCTTTGGGCTTGTTCTAAATAAGCATTCGAATTATAAGCTGAACGAACTTGTTGCCAACACCAGTTTGGGTTTACCAGTAGGTATTGGAGGTCCAGTTGAGAATAATACCTTACACTTTCTTTATCGAAATAACCCGTCTATAGAAAATAGCATTAATATAGGCACTAATATTTTTTGGGGTGGTAATTATGAACAAATTATTGAATGGGCTAATTTAAACAATTCAAAGAAAGATGTTTTATTCTTTATGGGTTATTCAGGATGGAGTGAAGGGCAGTTAGAAGAAGAAATCGATCGAAATTCTTGGATAGTTTTTCCCGATGCATCCGAACAATTAGTGTTCGATACACGTAAAAATAACTTATGGAAGGAGGTTCTTAAAGAAATGGGAGGAAGGTTTTCTGTTTTTGCAAATTATCCATCCGATCCACGCTTAAACTAATAGATTTAGTAGCTTTGCAGCCCCAAAAGGAGTAATTTTATTTTAATGGAAGAAAACCAAGAAGTAACCGGTACTGAGCAACCTAGTTCAGTTGAAAATCAGCAAGAAGTAAGTCCAAAAGTGGAAAAAGAAGTAGTTTCTGAAAAACTTGAAGAAGAAGTTAAACTAGAGAGTACTGAGGATAAAACTACGATTGAGGATCCAATAGAACAATCTGAACCTGTTAAAGAAGATAACAAGGAAGTTGCTAGTGTTGATGGGGAGGCTAAAAAAGAAGAAATTAATAAATCTGAAGAAAACACGGCTGACTCTAGCGAGCCTGTAGAGGCTGCTGATGCTGGAAATAGTGAGGTTGCTGCAACTAAGCCACAAAAAAATGAGGATGAGTTAGCAGGGGAGGATTTTACAACTTACAGTAAAGAAAAACTAGTTGATCTTATAAAAATACTTGCAAAGCACGATGACCCTTTCTATGCGGAAAGGTATTTAAGGAAGATTGAACCATTATTTTCTGAGATAAAAAAGGCAGCCCTTTCTGAGGCTAAAGAAGCTTACATTAAAGAAAATGGGAATGCTGAGGGATTTAGCTTTAAAGCTGATGAACTTACAAGTAGGTTTGATGCCAATACACGTCTTATTCATGATAGGAAATATGCATTTAGTAAGGATAGAGAGGCTCAACGTCAAGCAAATTTAAAGAAAGCTGATGAGGCACTTGAAAAGCTTCGCTTATTTGTGGACTCTGAAGAGTCTAGTACTAGTTTTAATAAATTCAAGGAAATTCAAAGTGAGTGGAAGGCCATTGGCGATGTACCTGGCAATCAATCAAAAACATTATGGGCAAATTATAATGCTCTTATCAATCGTTTCTACGATCAAAGAAGTATATATTTTGAGCTTAAAGAGTTAGATCGCAAGAAAAATTACGAAGCAAAGGTTAAAATTTGTGAGAGAGCGGAGGCTCTAGTTGATTTTGAAAATTTAAAGGAGGCTATTAATACTCTTAATGACCTTCATTATGAGTATAAACACCTTGGGCCAGTACCACAAGAGCTACAAGAAGACTTATGGCAAAGGTTTAAGGCTGCTTCTGATAAAGTGTATGAAAAGAGGAAAGAATTTGTTTCAGATTTAAAGGTTGTATTACTCGAAAACCTTGCAAAAAAAGAAGAACTTGTTGCTACCATAAAATTATTTGTTGAATTTGATTCTGACAGAATTAAGGAGTGGAATTCGAAAACGAAAGAGCTACTAGAACTTCAAAAAAAATGGGAATCTATTGGAGGTTTACCTCGAGAAAAATCAAAAAATGTAAACAAAGATTTTTGGTCTAGTTTTAAAACGTTCTTCCATAATAAGAGTAATTTCTTTAAGAAGTTGGATGCAGAGCGAAAAGGAAATTATGATAAAAAACAGGTTCTTGTTGAAAAAGCTGAATCACTTAAAGACAACACAGACTGGTTGAAAACAGCGAATGATTTTAAAGCTTTGCAACAAGAGTGGAAAACTATTGGACCTGTACCAGAGAAATTCAGAAATCAGCTTTATAATAAGTTTAAAGCTGCCTGTGATGCTTTTTTTGATAATAAGCGATCTAAGTCGAAAGACGATGAAAAAAGTTATAAGGAGAATTTGAATCTTAAAAGGGATATTATTTCTCAGATAAAAGAGTGGGCATCAGAGGCTGATAATCACATTGAGGATTTTAAACAAAAGGCAAAAGATTTTGCAGCAGTAGGATTTGTGCCTCGAAAAGACATTGGATCTATAAAAGACAAGTTCTCTGAGGCTACCGAAGTATTTATTTCTGCACTCAAAGGTGATGATGACGTGAAAAATGCCTTGCGTATGGAAATTGAACTTGGAGATTTATTAGGTTCTAAAAATTCTGAAAAGGCAATTTACGGTAAAGAGCAAAATATTAGAAGACAAGTTCAACAACTTGAAAATGATGTTGCACTTTGGAAGAACAACTTAGAGTTTTTTGCTCATTCTAAGGGCAAAAATGCCGATGATCTTAGGAGAGATGTAAATCAAAAAATTGATAAAGCCGAAACAAAAGTTGCTACATTAAAAGCACAATTAAAATTATTGAGATCAGTATAATGTATATTAAGGCCTGTTTTATAGAAATAAAACAGGCCTTAATAATTTAAAAGAGTACTCTTACTTTTATGGTACCTTCAATACCTCTTAATTCATCAATCATTTCGATGGGGTACTCTTTGTTAATATCGGTTATAACATAGCCAATGGTTTCATTGGTTTTTAAGTATTGACCTAAGATATTTATTTTTTTGTTAGCCAAAATGTTATTAAGCTGAGCCAATAAACCTGCCCTGTTTTTGTGAATATGAATTAACCGATGCCCATTCTCGAAGAGCGGCAATTGCAATTGCGGAAAGTTTACACTACCAGCTGTATTACCCGTATTAATAAATTTCATTAAGTTATTAGGAACAAAAGAACCAATATTTATTTGAGCTTCTAATGTGCTGCCTCCAATATGAGGAGTTAAAATAGTGTTTTTGGCTCCTTTAAGCTCAGATTCAAAAGGTTCGTTATTGCTTTTAGGCTCTTTGGGGTACACATCAATTGCTGTTCCTCTCACTTTGCCAGAGTCAATATTGTTTTTTAGCGATTCAATATCAACCACATGGCCTCTTCCTAAATTAATAAAAATAACACCTTCTTTCATCTTAGAAAATTGTGCTTCACCTATGATGTTTTTATTCTCCTTTCGACCATCTACATGCGTTGTAATAATATCGGAGATTTCGAGTAGTTCATTTAATGAGTCGCAAGAAGTTGCGTTACCCAGTGCTAATTTTTCTTCTAGGTCGAAATAATAAACGTGCATACCCATTGATTCTGCTACTACAGAAAGCTGCGAGCCAATATTGCCATACCCAATAATCCCTAAATTTTTTCCTCTAATTTCAAAACTATTAGTGGCTGATTTGTTCCAAACCCCATCGTGCATAGCTCTGATTTTATCAGGCAGATTGCGCATTAACATGATAATTTCAGCTATCGCAAGTTCTACAACCGAACGGGTGTTACTGTACGGGGCATTAAAAACAGCAATTCCTCTTTTTGTTGATTCTTCCAAATCAATTTGATTTGTTCCTATACAAAATGCACCAATGGCCATTAGCCTATCTGCATGACCTAATACACGCTTTGTTATGTTGGTTTTAGAACGAATACCAATAATGGAAACTCCTTTAATTCGTTCACAAAGTTCATCTTCATCAAGGCTAGAGGCAATTAATTCCACATCAAACCCACCTTTTTCTAAGGCATGTTTTGCATTCATATGAACGCCTTCAAGAAGAAGTATTTTAATTTTGTGCTTTGGGTACGAGAGATCTGTCATTAGATATATAGTTTAAAAAATCATTAAAATTGGTAGCAATATAATCTGCCTGTTTTGTAACCGAAGGTCTGCTAATATTTTCTGTATAGGCAATAAACCTGTCAGCAAAGCCTTCTTTTTTTATTTCAAAATCCGTGTAGCCATCACCAATTACGACCACAGGAGACTTAAAGTTCATTTTTTTTACCAAAGTTGGCTTTCCTTGATTTTGGCTTAATGGGTTTTGGCTGTCAAACCCATTAACTTTTCCATCTTGACTCCACGTAAATGTATTTGCATATACATGGCTTGCGTCAATATAAAAATCAGCCACTACAGGGTCAATAAAGTCTTTAAAACCACTAGAGACTATATAAATATTTTCTTTATATGTTTTAAAAAACTCTTTATGTGCTCGAATAGAAGTGGAAATTTTTGTTTTTAATTCGGCTACCAATGAATTAATATCTTGTTTGGTGCCACTCACTATTTTCATTCTCTCTTTTAGAGATTCGCTAAAAGATATTTGACCACTCATTCCTTTTTGAGTTAGCGCAGATATTGCAGCTAGTTTCTCCTCTTTATCATCATTAGAAAGAGAAATTTCGGCCAATATATCTAATGCTTCTACTTGTGTGAATGTACTATCAAAATCGAAAATAAAAATAATATTGCCAAACATTTCGATATAAAAAAATAAGCTTCTGTTTTATCTTTAGTTAAGCGTGCAAAATTAGTTG
>Ga0256834_1001618_pt1 | contig 15035 bp, 14 predicted proteins | sample 4281140metaG_FD_190536 | JGI IMG/M metagenome (GOLD analysis project Ga0256834, IMG submission 190536) | Hydrothermal vent microbial communities from East Pacific Rise, Pacific Ocean - 4281-140 | ecosystem: Environmental > Aquatic > Marine > Hydrothermal vents | place: Pacific Ocean: East...
CTTAAAATTATCAATAATACCAAAATAGCAACCAGCAGTAACGAAAACTATTCAAGGCTGAAATGTGAGTTGAAAAATAAACCCCGACTTTATAGACAGACTCTAATTAGTTTCGGTTATTCCAGCCGCATCAAATGTACCCACAATTTTAACCGTCTCATTAGACACGAGGTCAACTAAATTCAACTCAAATTCTCCTTTTACTCGTAAATCTTCAACGCTAGTAAGTGTAATCCGACTTATTAAAGACTGAGCAGGAACACTATATGTTTCTTGGTCATTTTTAAAGGCGGCAATAAATAAATCATCCGAATTACTCCCTAGATCATAATCATAAGTACCTGCCACAATACCAGTTTTTGATGAGTTTGTAAGAGTTAGTGTAATAACTTGAGTTTGATCAGAAGCCTTTGTAAGCGCAACAGATAACAACGATCCGTTTGGAGTTGTATTAGCTGTAATATTATGTACAAAAGCAGCACTGCCATCAAATTGACCCGATACATTTCCTGAAATAGTAGATGTAAATGTTCCTATCGTTGAAAGTTCTTCTAAGGTCTTTTTACAAGAGAACAACATAACGGGAATAATGATTAAGATTACGAGCGATTTTTTCATTTTATTGTGTTTAAATTAGGTTGTAAATACGAAAGAAGTAAAGAAAAATATTTAACTGCAATTGTGCGCACGAGAGGATTCGAACCTCCACGCCCGTGAGAGCACCAGCCCCTCAAGCTGGCGTGTCTACCAATTTCACCACGTGCGCAATAAACCTAGGTACTAGATTGAGGAGTGGCAAAAATAGAACATCTTTTTTTTATAAAAAGAAGTCCCCGGAATAAATCCGGGGATATTTTAATCTACACCTCCTCAACTTGTTCAAGTTTAACAAACTCCAATTTGTCACCTTTCAATTCAATATCTACGTTATCTCCCGCAGCTATTTTACCTGCAATTATTTGCTTCGAGAGCTCATTCAATACTTCCCTTTGAAGTACACGCTTCAAAGGTCTGGCTCCAAACTGAGGATCAAATCCAAGTGCTCCTAAATAATCTAAAGCTTCGTCAGTAATACTTACCTTAATATCATTTTGCTCTACTCGCTTAATAATTAACCCAAACTGTATATCTACAATTTTTCGAATATCAGTTCTGGTCAAAGGTCTAAACATAATGGTTTCATCCACTCTATTTAAAAACTCTGGACGAACCGATTTTTTAAGCAAATCGAACACTTCAGCCCTTGTAGCTTCAATAACCTGTTCTACATCTTTATTCTCCAAATCCTCAAATCGCTCCTGAATTACATGTGCTCCAATATTGGTGGTCATTATTATAATCGTGTTTTTAAAATTAGCCACACGACCCTTATTATCTGTTAGCCTACCATCATCCAACACTTGAAGCAGCACATTAAATGCATCTGGATGCGCCTTCTCAATTTCATCCAATAGCACTACTGAATAAGGTTTTCTTCGCACTGCTTCAGTTAGCTGACCACCTTCGTCATAGCCCACATATCCTGGAGGCGCCCCTATAAGACGACTCACCGCATGTCGTTCTTGGTATTCGCTCATATCAATGCGCACCATATTATGCTCATCATTAAACAAGTATTCGGCCAAGGCTTTTGAAAGCTCCGTTTTACCAACGCCTGTTGTGCCCAAGAATATGAACGAACCAATTGGTCTATTCGGGTCTTGCAAACCTGCCCTGCTTCTACGCACTGCATCGGATAATGCGGCTATGGCTTCATCTTGCCCTGCCACTCGCTTACCGAGTTCTTCTTCTAAATGAAGTAATTTTTCTCTATCTGACTGTAGCATTTTTGTCACAGGAATACCTGTCCACTTAGCAACTACTTCTGCAATATCAGTACTATCTACTTCTTCTTTAAGCAACGTATCTTCTGCATTTTGCATTTCGTTCACCTTTACTTTTAAGGTTTCCAATTTGCTTTCTGCTTCCGTTATTTTACCATAGCGCAGCTCTGCTACTTTAGCAAAATCACCAGAACGTTCTGCCTGTTCTGCTTCTAATTTGAGAGCGTCAATCTCCTCCTTAGCTTGCTGAATACCTTGAATTACTTCCTTTTCATTCTCCCATTTTGCCTTTAGGGCATTACGGTCGTCAGTTAATTCGGCAATTTGCTTATTCAATACTTTTTCTTTTCCCTTATTCTTTTCCCTTCTAATGGCTTCGCGCTCAATTTCTAGCTGCATTATTTTACGCTGAATCTCATCTAGTTCTTCCGGAACTGAGTCAATTTCAATACGTAATTTAGCCGCAGCCTCATCCATTAAATCAATGGCCTTATCTGGCAAATACCGATCTGAGATATAGCGACTCGATAATTCCACAGCCGAAATAACGGCATCATCTTTTATTCGCACTCCATGGTGCAATTCGTATTTATCTTTAATACCCCGTAAAATGGAAATGGCATCTTCTATTTGAGGCTCATCTACCAGTACCATTTGAAACCTACGTTCCAATGCTTTGTCCTTTTCGATATATTTTTGATACTCTTTTAAGGTAGTGGCTCCTATGGCATGTAGTTCGCCTCTTGCCAAAGCTGGTTTTAATAAATTGGCCGCATCCATGGCTCCTTCGCCTCCTCCTGCACCAATTAAAGTGTGTATTTCATCTATAAACAGCACTATTTCTCCATTGGAGTCGGTTACTTCTTTAATTACGGCTTTTAAACGTTCTTCAAACTCGCCTTTATACTTGGCTCCTGCCACCAGCAAGCCCATATCTAGGGAGATTAATATCTTAGATTTTAGGTTTTCGGGCACATCTCCATCTACAATTCGCTGTGCCATACCTTCGATAATGGCCGTTTTACCAACCCCCGGCTCGCCTACGAGCATTGGGTTGTTTTTGGTTCTTCGAGAAAGGATTTGAAGTACTCTCCTAATTTCCTCATCCCTGCCAATTACAGGATCAATTTTCCCATCCTTCGCCAACTGATTCAGGTTTTTAGAATAGCGCTCTAACGAACGATACTTACCTTCGGCATTGGCATCGGTTACATGATCGCCACCTCGCAATTCGTTGATAGCTGCTATTAATGATTTTTTATCATAGCCTGCATCTTTTAAAATGGAACTCACTTTGTCCTTGCCCAAAAATAAGCCAAGCAGAATATGCTCAACTGCAATGTATTCATCACCCATTTCTTTAAGCATACTCTCCGCTTTTTGCAATACGGCAGCAGAATTATTGCCTAAATAAGGTTGTTGACCAGATACCTTAGGATAAGAAATTATTATTTCTTCCAACTTAGCTTGAAGTTGATTTATGTTTACATTCAATTTTTTATTTATGAATGAAACTACATTATCATCGGTTTCAAATAATGCTTTTAAAATATGGCCAGGCTCAATGGACTGTTGCCCATAGCTACTGGCTATAGAGGTTGCTTGTTGAAGCACCTCCTGTGATTTGATTGTATATTTATCTAAATTCATAGTTCTGTGTTTTGATAATCAACCTATCAAAAACTCTACCTTCTACACAATTCGGAAATTTTGACATATTATTAGTAAAGATTGCGTTATTTTAAGACAATTTGTCTGATTTTTAACCACAAAGTACACAAAGAAGACACAAAGTCCGCAGAGAGAATTTCTTTGAGTACTTTGTGTTCTGATTGGCTCAGTGTTCTTTGTGGTTAAATGTTTTAATACGACTCGTCTAGGCATACCTTTGCACTATGCCACAAGATAAGAAAGACATACGGAAATTAACAATAGAAGAACTTAAAGCTTTTTTTACAGCCCAAGGAGACAAAGCTTTTCGAGCAAAACAGGTGTATGAATGGCTGTGGCAAAAATCAGCTACTAAGTTTGGGCAAATGACTAACTTATCGAAGGCAACTCGAGAAATGCTAGAGGCTCATTTTGTTATTAATAATGTACTAATTGAAGACGAGCAAAAAAGCAATGACCGCACCATTAAATCATCGCTTCAACTTTTTGACGACAATATTGTGGAGGGTGTTTTGATACCAACTATGAAACGAATGACGGCTTGTATTTCTTCACAAGTGGGCTGTTCTTTAAGTTGTACTTTTTGCGCCACGGGCAAGCTAGATCGAAAGCGTAATTTAGATGCTTCGGAAATTTATGACCAAGTTGTACTTATTAAAAACCAAGCTGAAAAAGAATATAATCAACCCCTGACTAATATTGTGTATATGGGCATGGGCGAACCTCTACTGAATTATGCGAATGTGTTAAAATCGGTTGAACATATTACTTCGCCTGAAGGGTTGGGCATGGCTCCAAGGAGAATCACTATTTCTACCGCAGGTATTGCCAAAATGATACGTAAATTGGGTGACGATGAAGTTAAATTTAACCTGGCAGTTTCATTACATGCAGCCAACGACATAAAGCGGAATGAAATTATGCCCATTAACGAATCAAACTCCTTGGTAGAACTTAGGGATGCGCTAAAATATTACTTCTCTAAAACAAAAAATCAAGTTACGTACGAATACATCCTATTTTATAACTTCAATGATTCGTTGGAAGATGCCGAAGAGCTTTATCAGTTTACAAAGCATATTCCGTGTATGGTTAATATTATAGAATACAACCCTGTGGCTGATACGCCTTTTGTAAAAGCAGAAGAGAAAGCCCTCGATAAATTTGCTGCCTATTTAGATAAGCGTGGTGTTACGGTTAAGGTACGAAGAAGCAGAGGCAAGGATATTGATGCTGCTTGTGGACAGTTGGCGGGAAAGAAAAACTAGATTTAAGGTACTAGACAAAAAGACATTAGATTATAGACTGTTAGGCAAGAGATAAAGAATAAACAGAGTAATCTTGTGTCTAAATTTCTTACTTCTTATATCTCAAAACATGAAAATAGCAATTATAGCACACGATGGCAAGAAGGCTGAAATGGTTCAGTTTTTACTCGATCACAAGGAGCAGTTGGCAAAGGTTGATTTAGTTTCTACAGGTACCACTGGAAGCCACGTACAAAAAGCAGGATTAAAAGTTACACCTCTTCTTTCTGGCCCTTTAGGTGGCGATGCACAAATAGCGGCCATGGTTGCCGAAGGCAATATGGATATGGTGATATTTTTTCGCGACCCTTTAGGCAAGCACCCACACGAACCTGATGTACAAATGCTATTGCGCCTTTGTGATGTACATAATGTACCTTTAGCTACCAACCCTGCTACAGGCAGCATTTTACTTAAAAATTGCAACTCATAAAAAAAGAAGTGATAAACACTCCTTTTTTCTACTATTGTTTAATAAAATATTACTCAATCAAAGGCACTTCGCTTGCGATTTGCATATCAATTAACAACTGCACTTGATTCATTATTTGAATAAATCGGGCGGCTTGTCTAGCTCCCATTATTTTTTTCATCTTCTTATACGTTGTTTTTTGAATCTTTAATTGCTTTGCTTTGCTCGATATGTAAGTAGAAGCTATTTCATCTGCTATTTCGTCTGTTAGCTTATCATAGTTATCTGCAAACTTTTCAATGTTTTTAGCACGCATATCTATTAGCGTATTTGTAGCCGTTTCGTACTCTCCATAAGCCTCCCAAAAAGCAGTTTTATTCTCTTCCTTAATATCCATGGCTTCTGCCACCAAGGTTCTTTTTTCTTTATTAAGATCCTTCTTTAATAACTCTAATAATTCTTGTGCTTGCGAACCCCCAAAAGAGAACATAAAAACACCTAATACAATCGCTAATTTTTTCATTTCAATTTGTTGTTTATAATTAATGTAATTTTAATATGCTTTTGCAAAAATAACTCTACCTGTTGATGGGTTTCCTGTTATAATGCATTTGCCGCCTTCCTTATTGCCTTCTAAAGGAATTAATCGAATGGTTGCTTTTGTTTCGTTCTTAATTTGTTCTTCTGTTTCACTGGTTCCATCCCAATGAGCGTAGATAAACCCACCCTTTTCTTCTAACACAGATTTAAACTCGTCATAAGAATTAACAATAGTCGTTTTATCGGCTCTAAACTGAGATGCTTTCTTAAACATATCTGTTTGAATGGTTTCTAAAAGTTCTGCAATCGTGCTTGAAAGCTCATTCATTGAATATGTATTTTTTTCTTTAGTGTCTCTACGAGCCACTTCCACTTGGTTGCTTTCCAAGTCGCGTGGCCCAATAGCAATTCTTACTGGAATTCCTTTTTGCTCATACTCTGCGAATTTCCACCCAGGTTTGTGCGTATCTCGTTTATCAAACTTAACAGTAATATCTTTGGTTCTAAGCTCTTTAACCACCACGTCAGCTACTTTACTAATAGCTACAAGCTCTTCTTCGCTTCTAAAAATAGGAATGATAACTACTTGTGTTGGAGCCAATTTTGGAGGCAACACCAATCCTTCATCATCGGAGTGTGCCATAATTAATGCGCCCATTAAACGAGTACTAACGCCCCAAGAAGTACCCCAAACATAATCAAGCTTTCCACTTTTATCCGCAAACTTAACATCAAATGCCTTTGCAAAATTTTGACCTAAAAAATGCGAAGTTCCTGCTTGTAAAGCTTTGCCATCTTGCATTAAAGCCTCAATACAGTAGGTTTCTAATGCTCCTGCAAATCGTTCACTTTCTGTTTTTACACCTCTTAGTACGGGAACCGCCATATAATTTTCAACAAAATCGGCATAGACATGCATCATTTGTAACGCTTCCTCTTCTGCTTCCTTTTGCGTAGCATGTGCAGTATGACCTTCTTGCCATAAAAACTCAGCTGTACGTAAAAATAAGCGGGTACGCATTTCCCAACGTACCACATTAGCCCATTGGTTTAACAAAATAGGCAAATCTCTATATGACTGAATCCATTTTTTATAGCTATCCCAAATAAGAGTTTCAGAAGTGGGTCTTACAATAAGCTCTTCCTCTAGTTTTGCATCAGGATCTACAATAACACCCTCCCCATTCGGATCATTCTTTAAACGGTAATGAGTAACAACAGCGCATTCTTTGGCAAACCCTTCTACATGGCTAGCTTCTTTGCTAAAATAAGATTTAGGAATAAAAATGGGGAAATAGGCATTATAATGACCTGTTTCTTTGAATTTTTTATCAAGCACAGCTTGCATATTTTCCCAAATAGCATAACCGTGTGGTTTAATAACCATACAGCCTCTAACAGCAGAATTTTCTGCCAAATCGGCTTTTTTAACTAGTTCATTATACCAAGCCGAATAATCGACACTTCTTTTTGTTATCCCTTTTCCCATTTGTGGTATGAATATTGCTTATTTCGTAATATACTTTAAAAATAATGAGGTGCAAATATATATCTTGTTAATGGCTCTCGTTATCTTTAAACTAAGTAATTGATTATTACACTAAAATTTAAGAAACATGAAAACTAAAAAAACAATTGTCAAAGCACTTTTATTAGCATTCCTGTTTCCAGTTATAGCTTTTAGCCAATCAAAGTGGTCAGAAAATGATGACATGTATTTCTCTAAAAAAGATAGATCAAAAATATATGCGTCTGTAGAAACTCTTGAAAACAGTTTGAAAGGCCAATCAGAATATACGGCCAATCATAATTTTGAAAGCCCAACGGCTCAACAAGCAGGAAGTCCTGATGATATAAATAATCAATACTTTATTAAGGATTACAGCTTACCTAAAGACAAAACATACGAATCTGTACCAACAAATATATATGGCAGTGCACCCTCTTTTAATAACAGACCTAATGTAAATATGGCTTTTGGTATGGGTTATGGCTTTGGTTCTCCTTATTTTGGCAATTCTTTTAATCGGTTTTATAATCCTTTTAACGACCCGTTTAGTCCGTATTACGACCCATTTTTTAGCTATAACGACCCTTGGAATAATAACTCTTTTGGGTACAACTCTTTTGGGTACAACCCTTGGGGGTATAATAGATATGGTTCTTGGGGAAACAATAGATTTGGCTATAATGGTTTTTACAATACTGCAAATTGGTGCCCAACCAATGGTTACACAAATTATTCAAATAATGTACGTAACGAAGTAAGGTATAGAAACGGAAGGAAAGTAATTTCTGGTTCTAGAAGCGCAAGTACCACATCTCGATCTAATCGGGGGGCAGTTTCTAACAGACCTGTAAAAAATACAGACGGCACTGTTAAAACTAATGGAAGAAGTTCATCAAGGGCTTCAAGAAGTTCGTATCGGAAATACCCAAATAGTGTACAAAACAGAGCTGCAAACAATTCTAACTCTAGAACAAATAGAGTAAACACCTCAAATAGAACCAATCGCAATTCAAGCAATAGTAATTGGAATAATAATCCTAATCATAACAGGTCGTCTAATAACTATCGAAGTTCTGGCTCCTCATCGGGTTCACGATCATCAAGTTATAGCAGGCCAAGTAGTGGCAGTAGGTCAAGTGGTTCTGTCAGGCCTTCTTCTGGGGGCTCCAGAAGTGGAAGCAGTAGAGGAAGAGGGAATAACTAAGGTTAATTTGTTGAATTTTTCTTATTGAAGAAAGCACAGTAAGCTGTTTACTATATGAAAAGAATAAGTGTTCTTTTGGTTATCTTATTGCCTTTTTTGGCCAAATCGCAATCTTACTACCAAGATGCCATTCGCTTTAGTAACACTATTCCCTTAGGAAGTGCCCGCATTCAAGCACTAGGGGGCGCATCTGTAGCTTTAGGAGCTGACCCTTCAGCAATATTATCTAACCCTGCTGGACTTGGGCTTTATAATAGTTGGGAAGTAGCCTTGACCCCTGCCCTTAATATTACCAACACAAAGGGTTCTTTAAATAGCACAACTATTAGTAATACCCAAACAAAGTTCTCAATTGATCAGGCTTCATTTGTTTTGTCAAGTACTAATAAACCAGAATCTGGAGCATGGCTAGGAGGCTCTTGGGGGTTCGGTGTTCAAAAAATAAACGATTTTAACTCCAGAGTGGTTTATCAAGGCACCAATGCTAATAATAGTATAATTGACTATTTTATTGAAAATGCGAATGGCTACCCTGCCAGTGATTTTCCAAATATGGAAGACGCCTTTGATTTAACATCTCTTGCCTATTATAATTACTTAATTGGGCCTTGGGATGTAACTGATGTCAACGCACCAGACGATGAGTATTTTTCTGATGTAACAAGCTTTTTTAGACCAGAGGTTCCACAAACTGAAACTATTGAAACCAGTGGATCACAATATCAAATCTCTCTTGGTTATGGAGGCAATTTCAGTGATGTTTTTTATTTTGGATTTAATTTAGGGATCGTAACCTTAAATTATGAGTCAACAAAAACATTTACTGAATCAAATTATGATTACTCTAATACTGATTCTATTGAGTATATGCCTTTAAATAGCTTTAATGCTACCGAAAGATTAGCCATTAATGGCACAGGTGTTAATTTAAATGTTGGGATTATCATTAGACCCATTCCTGCTTTTAGAATTGGAGCCAGCATAACCACCAGAACTGTTTATGAACTAAACGACTCTTATGAAACTACGCTGGGGGCTGAATGGAATAATTTTTACTACCAAGACCTTATTGGTGGAGACACTTTACTTAATTCGACCTATGTTGAATCTGCCATAATTGAGTCTGTTTATACCTTACGAACACCTGTTAAATACGCCCTAGGTGGAGCTTTTTTTTTAGGAAAGCTGGGGTTTATAACGTTGGATGCAGAATTTATTAATTATGGCAAAACCAAATTAGAATCGCAAGAATTTTCTATGGGAGATGATAACGATTACATGACCGCCAACTTCTCAAACCAAGTAAATTTAAAAGCAGGAATAGAAATTCGGCTTTCTCCCTTACGGTTTAGAGCAGGCTATGCCATTAACGATGTGCCAACAAATATGCAGGATAACTTAAAATTTAAAAGGCAATCTTTTTCGGTAGGAGCAGGAGTGTTGCTAAACCAGTTTTATGCTGATTTTGCCTTAGTTTATCAAGATCAAACATCACAATATTCACCTTATTTACTGGCTGATTATTCAGAACCTGTTGTTGATATAAACTCTAATGCTTACAGAGGCATTTTCACCTTTGGGTATAAATTTTAAATAAAATTTAATTTATCATTTATTTTACTTACCAATTCTGCTTTTGAAAGTTCATCTGCTTTAATACTAATTTGAGCTTTTGAATAAATAGTAACTCGTTCTTTATATAAGTCTTCAATTGTAGCTTCTACTCCATCTTTTAGCAAAGGCCGCTGTGTGTCTGATTTTAATCTGTCAATCAATACCTCAGGTTTAACATTTATAAACACCGTAATGCCCGTTTCTTGCATTAATTTAATTCCACTATAAAAACAAGGAGTACCACCCCCAGTGGCTATTACAAAGTCACCTTTCTTGTCTGACACATCACTAAGCACCTGAGCTTCAATTTGTCTAAAATAGGCTTCCCCTTTTTGTTCAAAAATGGCCTCTATGGCTGCTCCTTCATTGGTCTCGATTTCAACATCTAAATCAATAAAGGTATAATTTAGGCCAGTAGCCAATGCTTTTCCAATAGTAGATTTACCGCTGCCAGGCATTCCTATAAGATATATTTTAGCCATCCTATTTAAGAAGGTTTCTCACTTCTTCTGCGCTGGGCACATCATTAACATGCCATTTACCAAGTACCGTACCATCGCGCATAAGCATTAGTCCCGGATTTGAACGAATCATGGCCTTTAACACAGTGGCATCGGCATAAAAATAGGGCGCTGCAAGTTGATATTCATGCCTGAATTTTTCAAAATCAGAGGTAGAAGAAGCCGTAAGCGCAATGGTTTCAATCTCTTTTAATTCATTTACCAATTGCACAATTTCTTTCATTTCCCCTTTGGATGCATCTATCACATTATAAGCTATAAAAAACAATTTCGCTCCTTCTAAACTCTGTTTAGTATAATCGCCCACCTCCTCATTCCACACATTATAATCTGTAATTTTAGGAATGGTTTTATCTTCGTTGATTATTCTGTGCGATTTATAGGTGTAGCCATCTTTCTCAGCTAGGTAATCTGTAGATATAATTTCTTCGCCCTCTTTTTCAAACACATATTCAAAAATGGGTTGCTCCTCAGGAATCATATTGGCTTGAATATTATCGCCTATGGCATAAGGCCTAAAATCAATAGGTGGCAAATGCCTAATGGCAGAAACGCCAATGTATATTGAAACCAATGCTGAACCAATAATTGTGTACAATCCAATTTTAGTGGATAGCACTGGTTTTAGACTATCCTTTCTCCAAAAAATGTAGCCAATAAGTACTACAAGAATTACATCTTTAGTAAACGATTGCCAAGGTGTTAACGGAATGGCATCACCAAAGCAGCCACAGTCGGTAACTTTATTAAAATAAGCTGAATAAAAGGTAAGGAATGTGAAGAATGCAATAATTACAACCAATGCCCAACTGGTAAGTTTCATTCGGTAATGAATAATTAACGCTACTCCTAACACTATTTCTATTACTATAAGTGAAAACCCAATAGGCATTGCAAAAGGAACAAACCACTCAAAAAAGTGTCCAAAATCAGAAGCAAACACTTCAAAATATTCTCCTAATTTAATTTGAGTGCCTACCGGGTCATCAATTTTTACTAAGCCAGAAAAAATAAATAAGGCTCCAACTAAAAATGCTATGAGTTTATCTAATACTTTCATTCTTCGTTTAGTTTAATTAAGGCAAAAACAGCATAGTTAATCATATCTCTATAATTTCCATCATACCCTTCCGAGACTTTGGTTTTGCCTTCGTTGTCTTCAATTTGCTTTACTCGTAACAATTTCATTAAAATAATATCCGTTATGGAGCTCACTCTCATATCTCTCCAAGCTTCTCCATAATCATGGTTTTTGTTGAGTAATAAGTCGAGCGTTTCTTTAGCTTCTTGGTCATATAAACGCATTAGTTCATCTAATGGCAATTCCATACGTTCATCATCTTCCAACTGAAGCTGAATAAGTGCAATAATTCCGTAATTAATAATGGCCATAAACTCTCCATGAATTCCATCTCCAACCTTACTTACACCTTTTTCTTGAATAGAACGAATTCGATTAGCTTTAATAAAAATCTGGTCTGTTATAGATGGCAGCCTCAATATTCTCCAGGCAGTGCCATAATCCGAAGCCTTATTATTAAATAACTCCCTGCATTCTGCTAAAATTTGCTGATACTCTTTTTCGGTAGTTGACTTCAATGGATTATGATTGATTATTTTTGAATTATAATTTAACTGCTTACAAAAGTGATAAAAGATAGTCTATTTTCAAGAAATTTTTCGTTGAACATTAAAGGAAAGTTAGTTGAGCTTAACTCTCCCAAAATAATGGGCATATTAAATGCTACTCCCGATTCATTTTATAAAAATAGCAGAACTGCTACTGAAACTCAAATTTTATCAAATGCAGAAAAAATGCTTAAAGCAGGGGCTACTTTTCTTGATATAGGTGGTTTTTCAACAAGACCAAATGCAAAAGAAGTAGCAGAAGAAGATGAGTTAAACCGAGTTATTCCTTTTATCGAAAAACTATCTCAAACCTTTTCAGAAGCCTATATTTCGATTGACACCTTTAGGTCGAAAGTAGCAAAAGAGGCCATAAATGCTGGGGCTTCTATTATTAATGACGTAAGTGGTGGCCAAGCTGATGAAGCCATGTTTGAAACGGTAACAAAGTTAAAAGTCCCTTATGTTTTAATGCACATGAGAGGCACACCTGCCAATATGATGGCCAATACCAGCTATGAAAATATTATTCTGGAAGTAACCAAATATTTTGTAGAAAGAACGTCTCAACTAAAAAAGCTAGGCCATTCCGATATTATTATAGATCCTGGTTTTGGATTTTCTAAACATTTAGCCCAAAATTATGAGCTTTTAAATGGATTAAACCACTTACATACAGTAGGGTTTCCTGTATTAGTAGGTGTATCACGTAAGAGTATGATTTACAAATTATTGAAAACTACGCCTGAAAAGGCGCTTAACGGCACAAATATTCTTAACTTCGCTTCATTGGAGAGGGGGGCAAGAATTTTGCGTGTGCATGATGTGAAAGAAGCTCAGGAAACCATTGAATTATTTAGCGCAATACAAAATTGATTTTTCTATTTAAAATCGGATTTCTCAGCATTGGCTGGTTAGATATCTTAGATATTTTACTTGTTAGTATGCTACTATATCAGTTGTACAAACTGATGCGTGGTAGTGTTGCCATTAAAATTTTTCTTGGAATTCTATCGCTCTACCTTTTTTATATGGTGGTAAAATCTGCCCAAATGGAACTTCTGGCTTCCATCTTAGGCCAGTTTATGGGTGTAGGTGTACTTGCCACCATCATATTATTTCAACAAGAGATAAGAAAGTTTTTACTCGTTATTGGCAAAACAACTTCGTTTAAAAGTGGAGAAAGTTTTTTCAGGTCTTTTTCTCTTTGGAAAAAACAAGATGGCAACAGTTTAAGTATAACCCCAATTATTGATGCCATAAAAGCGATGAGTGGCACTAACACAGGAGCTTTAATCGTATTTACTCGAGATTCTGAACTTAAGTTTTATGTTGACTCAGGTGATGTGATTGATGCTGAAGTATCAAACCGGCTGTTACAAGCAATTTTTAATAAATACAGCCCACTTCATGATGGGGCAGTAATTATACATAAAGATAGAATAAGAGCTGCAAGGTGTATATTGCCAGTTTCCGAAAACGATAACTTACCTGCTCAATACGGATTACGACATAGGGCAGCAGTAGGAATGTCTGAAATTACGGATACACTTATTGTGGTAGTTTCTGAAGAAACAGGAGAAATGTCTGTAGCTGAAAACGGAGTTGTTGCTAAGAACCTTTCTGGAATGGAAATAAGAGCACGTATCAATGAGTATTTATCTTCGATGCCTGAAATGTTAAAAGGAAGTAGCAGAGGAGAGTCATCTGATGAGCAGAAAGAAGCTACTGACGCTGAAGCTATTATTGCTTTTACTGAGCAAGCAGAAAAATCAGCCTAATCGGATTTCTTTTATTAAGATTATCCATTAAAGTTACCTATAGTAGGAATAAGCCTGCCAGCCTTAATTTATTTCAGGATATCCATATATTTGACAGGTTGACGGTAATTAAAAAATGATATACCAAGAATTTAAACCTTCAAGCAAATTAAAATCCATAATTGATTCCTTTTGGTTGTTTTCTGACTTAGAAAAAGTAGAAGATGAAAGAATATTGCCTGACGGCTGTATGGATATCATTTTCAATCTTGGCAACTCAACAAGTTCAATCCCAAAGAACACAATTGGAATATCGGGAATGATGACTAAATTTTCTAATGAATCATTTGATGAAAATTCAGCGCTTTTTGGAATCCGTTTTAAATCTGGTATGTTAAGTAAGTTTACAAGATTCCCAATGTTTGAAATAAAAAATCAAACAATTGAAGCCTCCAAAATAATTCCTGAATTTAATATTGAAACAATAGAAAAGTTGGAAGAACAAAAAAGCATTGAACAGAAATTACAATTTGTTGAACTAAGAGTCTGCAATATTTTAAATAAACAAAAGGCTTCAAATGATGCTTTGATTTTTTCAGTAATAGAGTATATCCTTCATTCATCTGAACCAGTATGTATAAAAGACATTGCAAGAAATCATTTTATTAGTTTACGGCAACTCGAACGGAAATTCAAGGACAGAGTGGGAGTAACGATAAAAGAATATGACCGAATAATTAGATTTAAAAAAGCAAAAAAACACATAAAGTCTCAACCAAAAGAAAGTCTTTTACATATAGCATTTAATAACGGTTATTTCGACCACTCACACCTGACAAATGAATTTAAACGACTTTCAGGTCAAATACCATCCGATTTCAGATAATGTCGTTTTTTTACAAAGTATTACTTTTTGATTGGTTGTATTTTGCATTTAAATAGGGCTTGCTGAAAAACACATAAATGAAGGTTTATTAGGGAATTACAGTAGTTAACTGCTAATAAAGTGCAAGGGTTTTAACCAAAATTGGCTAAAACCCTTGCACC
>Ga0256834_1001619_pt1 | contig 15029 bp, 15 predicted proteins | sample 4281140metaG_FD_190536 | JGI IMG/M metagenome (GOLD analysis project Ga0256834, IMG submission 190536) | Hydrothermal vent microbial communities from East Pacific Rise, Pacific Ocean - 4281-140 | ecosystem: Environmental > Aquatic > Marine > Hydrothermal vents | place: Pacific Ocean: East...
GCAATTGTTGTTACAGATGAGAAGTGGGTTTATAAATATATAGACATAAAGGTTAGAAAAGAGGTTCATAAAAAGACAAATATCTCTTACACTATAAAATATATTTTAGTAAAAAGTAGCAATAAATGGATTATTGAAAAGATAGATGTAGTTTCTGAAAAGCAGTAATTGCAGTTTACAATCTATAAACAAAACTAATGTATAATTGCTACTTTAAAAAACAAAATAAGGGGAAAAATTGTGGGGACAATAAAGAAAATTTGGTCATTTATAATATCTATGAAACTAATGTTAGTTTTAATGGCTGCTTATGCGATAGTGATTGCTGTGGCGACTTTTATAGAGAATGATTATGGAACAGAGACAGCTTTTGCTTTAGTTTTTAAAGCTAAATGGTTTGAAGCTTTACAAGCTTTTTTAGCTATAGGGATTATAGGTAATATTTTTAAATTTAAGATGTATAAAGTAAAGAAGCTTCCTGCATTTGTGTTTCATGTTGGTTTTTTAGTGGTTATTATAGGTGCTGCTATGACTAGATATTGGGGTTATGAAGGTGTTATGCATATTCGTGAAGGAGATAGTGTAAATAGAATGCTATCTTCAGATGCTCTTTTGCAAACAAAAGTTGTTAAGGGGAATTTAGAATATTCTAATGAAAAAATTATATTTCTCTCATCTGCTGGAGGAAATAATTTTGAACAGATTATTGATGTGGATGGAGAAGAGATTAGTGTAACTTATAAGGATTTTATCAAAAGTGCGGTGAGAGCAGTTGTAGAAGATCCAGCTGGGGAACCTGCCATATCTTTAGTTGTAACAACACCAAATGGTCCAGAGACTTTTTTTCTACAAAACAATCATGTTACAGAGGTTGGACCTTTTAATTTTTATTTGAATAAAAAACCAGATGTGTTAAAGAGATATGTTTATATCTACACAAAAGGTGATAAGTTCTTTTTTAAATCAAACATTGATGTAGAGTGGTTTACTATGGCTGACCAGAAAAAAGGTAGCTTTGAGGCAGATAAAGAGCATGAATTTAATTCAAAGATACTCTATACTATTAGCGGGATAAAAGTTGTTCCTAAAGAGATTGTTAGTAAAGGGGATATTAGGATTATTTCAAAAAAGAGTGCTGATGGAACTATAAACCTTAAAACACAAGATGGACTTTCTGCCCTTATTGTAAATGTAGAGTACAAGGGTGAAGTAAATGAAGTTGCATTGATAGGGGCTGGTCAGAGATTTAAGGGGTATCCTGCAAATTTAAAACTTGATGATTTAGATTTGACTCTAGAGTGGGGCTCAAAAGAGCTGTTTTTACCTTTTTACTTAAAGCTTAATGAATTTGTTATGGATAAGTATGCAGGTTCGATGAGTCCATCTTCATATAGAAGTTTAGTAAATGTAGTTGATAAACAAAATGGAGTTGATATGCCTTATGAGATATATATGAATAATACACTAAATTATGGAGGATTTAAATTTTTTCAATCATCTTATGACCAAGATGAGAAAGGTACGATACTTTCAGTAAATCATGATCCTGGTAAATGGCCAACATATTTAGGATATGCACTTTTGACGATTGGTTTCTTTTTTAATCTTTTAAATCCAAGTAGTAGATTTGGAAAATTAGCACGAACTAGATATGGAAATGTAAATAGTTTTATTTTTATGGCAGCAGTTGCTTTGATGTTTTCATCAGCTGGAGATTTAAATGCTCAGACAAATAATCACACAAACAATATTCCTACACAAGAGGAAATAGTTGAGTTTGTAAAAAAAGTAGATTTAGAGCATGCGAAAAAATTTGGAACATTGATTATTCAAGATAGAGGAGGGCGGATGAAGCCTATTGACTCTGTCTCTATTGATGCGATAAATAAAATTCACGGCTCAACTTCTGTTTTGGGATTAAACCACAATCAAGTGCTTCTTGGGATGTCTATAAGTGGAGCTTATTGGCAGAGAATTGATATGATAAAAGTTAAGCATCCAAAAGTAAAAAAGCTTTTAGGTGTATCTGAAGATCAAAAGTATTTCGCTTTTTATAGAGTTTTTAATGATGCTGGTGAGTATGTATTAGCAGATGCGATAAGTGATGCAAATATAATGAAACCAGGTGATAGAGGTAAGTTTGAAAAAGAGCTTATAAAAGTTGATGAGAGAATTAATATCGCATATATGATTTATCAAGGTGATATGCTTAGAGCTTTTCCATTAAAAGATCATGCAAACGATAAATGGTTTATTCCATCAGAGATTGTTAAACATTTTCCTCCTAAAGAGAGAGATATTTTTGAAACACTACTTACGAGATATTTTCAAGGTGTTATGGCTGGAATGAGAGGTTCTAGTTGGGATGAAGCTGATAAAGCACTCTCTCAGATTAAAGAGGTGCAATTAAAAATTGGAGCATCTGTTATGCCGCCTGAGAGCAGAGTTAAATTAGAAGTTGCATATAATAATTGGAATATTTTTAATAAATTAACTCCTGTTTATCTAATCTCTGGGTTAATTTTATTGCTATTTATCTTTGTAAGATTGATTAAGCCTAGAATGAATACGACACTTATTACAAACATAATAATAGGAGTTATGATACTTGGATTTATAGCCCATACCATAAACCTTGGAATGAGATGGTATATAGGTAATCATGCACCTTGGAGTAATGGTTATGAAGCAATGCTTTATATCTCGTGGACTACGGTATTGGCTGGATTATCTTTTGCAAGGCAGTCTGACTTTTCAGTTGCTACAACTGCTATATTTGCAGGACTTACACTTTTTACAGCACACTTAAGTTGGCTAGATCCTCAGATAACAAATATAGTTCCTGTGCTTAAATCTTATTGGTTGACAATTCATGTTTCGGTTATTACCGCTAGTTATGGGTTTTTAGGACTTAGTACACTTCTTGGATTTATTACATTGATACTATTTATAATGCTTAATAGAAAAGGAAGTGATGAGGTTTCAGAGCAGATTGTATTAAATATAAAAGAGGCAACAAGAATTAATGAGATGTCTATGATACTTGGTATATCTCTTTTGACAGTTGGAAACTTTCTTGGTGGAGTTTGGGCAAATGAGAGTTGGGGAAGATACTGGGGGTGGGATCCTAAGGAGACTTGGACATTAGTAACAATTATGGTTTATGCATTTGTGTTACATATGAGGTTTGCACCAAAGCTTAATACCCCGTATGCCTTTGCCTTGGCATCTGTTATATCATACTCTTCTGTTATTATGACATACTTTGGAGTTAACTACTATCTTGCTGGTATGCACTCTTATGCAGGGGGAGATCCTGTACCTATTCCTACTTGGATATATTATGTGATAGCTACAATTGTTATAATTGCTGTATTTGCATATGGAAAGACTGATACATATAAAGCTTTAAAAGTAAAGAAGTAAGATGATTTTAGAGAGTTTTATAAAGGGAGAAGTTCTCCCTTTATAAGTTGAATTATTTTTTAGTAAAGGTTGACTCTTGGATGATTACAGTATAAAAGTAACCATAACCAAGATCTTGATCTATCGCTACTACTCCTTTTGCAATAACTTCATCACCAATTTCCGCTAAGTCAGTAGGAGATGTAAATATAAGATCATTACTACCTTCAGCTCCTGTACCATCTTGAATGTGTATCCAGTTTTTTCCCATAATTGCTTGAGAAACTTTTGTAACTTTTCCAACTACTTGTATGTTTTTTCCAGCTAATTCAGCTTTTTTTGCATAGACTTCTGCGATAGTTATTACTCCATTAGTTGTGCTAGCAGTAGCTTTAACTGCTGTTTCACTTTTGTTTGCATCTACAGTTGTAACAGTAGCTTTAACTGGTATTTCACTTTTGTTTGCATCTACAGTTGTAGCAGTAGCTTTAACTGGTGTTTCACTTTTATTTGTATCTATAGCTGTAACAGTGTTTGCTGCCTCTTTTTTGGTTTCAGAAGTTACAGTAGCAGGTACGACTGCTGGTGTAGTTTTTTCGTGTGAGTGTTCTGGTTGCTTATGAGGGTGTTCTGGTTTTATTTGTTTGATAGGTGTATCTGATTTTATCTCATTTGCAAAGATTAATACATCAAATGTTTTTCCTAAGGATTTACTTTCAAAATTTACAACTCTCATATTTTCATTAAAGCTTATCTTTATATCTTTTTTAATATCTGATCTAGGAACTGCAACCCAAAGGTCTCCATTTTTAGTTTTTACATTGGCATATGTGTATGGATCTGCATCTATTACCTCTATAACCGTTCCTTCATGAGTGCCACCAACCGCCATAGCACTTTCTTGCATAGCTGCACTCTCTTTTCCTCCGTGCATATCTATGCTACCTTGTTTAGCTGTTGCATCTTTTATATCTTTTGCAACCTCTTTTGACACTTCTTTTACTTCTGTTGTCCCTTTGTCTTCACATCCTGATAACATTAAGAGTGTAAAAACAGAGACTGAACTTATAAGTATTCTTGATATTTTCATTTTAATTCCCCAAATTTTTTTTGTAAGCTAAATTGTATCACTTTGGGCTTAAAATAAGTTTATAGGTTAAATTTTTTTTAAAGTTTTTGATTTAAGCATAAGCAATAGCTTATACTCCTATTTTACCTTTTAACTCTTCTGGCTGAGAAGATACACGAATAGCATCTTCTTTTCTAATGATGTTTCTATCAACAAGGTTAGCTAATGCTTGAGTTTGTGTCTGCATACCCGTTTTTGCTTGGTTTAACTGCATTTGTGAGTATAGTTGGTGTATTTTGTTTTCACGAATTAAGTTTGCGATTGCATGATTGTTTATCATTATCTCTTGTGCTGCTACTCGTCCTTTTGTCTTTTTTGGAAGAAGCATCTGAGAGATAACAGCGGATAAAGATACAGAGAGCATATTTCTAATTTGTAACTGCTCACTTCCATCAAAGCTATCAACAATTCTATTTATCGTCTGAACGGCTGAATTTGTATGTAAAGTTCCAAATACCAAGTGACCAGTTTCAGCTGCTGTAAGAGCTGCTTCAATTGTCTCCTTATCTCTCATCTCTCCAATTAGTATAATATCTGGATCTTCACGCATTGCATATTTTAAAGCAGAAGAGAAACTTTTTGTGTCTTCACCAACATTTCTATGTGAAAATAGTGATTTTTTGTTTTGGTGAATAAATTCCACAGGATCTTCAACTGTTATAATATGCTTGTTTTCATTTATATTAATCTCATTTAAAAGAGCTGATAGTGTGGTTGATTTACCACTACCTGTTGGTCCTGTTACTAAAATAAGACCTTTCTCTTTTTTTATAATCTCTTTAAAAATAGCTGGAGAGTTTAAATCATCTAAGCTTGGAATTTCTGTTGGGATTATTCTAAAAGCAGCTGCTAATTCGTTTCCAAAAGTGTAGTAGTAGTTTCCACGAAAACGTCCTACATTTGGAATGGCGATTGCAAAATCTATCTCTTTGTTCTCTTCGAGGTTCTTTTTTTGTTTGTCGGTTATGAGAGTATAGCACATCTCTTCAATTATTTGACCATCTAATACATCTAAGTTTAGTTGAACTAACTTTCCATCTATTCTGATTTGTGGTTCTGATCTACTTACGAGATGAAGATCAGATGCACCGTGGGCAACGACATTTTTTAAAAGAGTGTTGATGTCTATTGTTTGAGGTTTTTCTAAAGTTGCTGATTCCATTTTTAACCTTTTATAATTGTTTTTTACTCAATTATCTTAGGAACAACAAAAAAACCTCCTTCACTTTTTGGTGCATTTTCTAAAATCGTTTTAATGATTTTAGGATTGCTCTTTGGTATATCCTCTCTAAAAGGGGTTCCACCATCAATAGTTAAAAAAGAAGCTTCTTTATCATCCAAATCTAATTCATTGAGATTTTCAACAAAATCGACAATTTTGCCAATCTCTTTAATAGTCTCTTCTCTTTTTTCGCTTACAATCTCTAAAGATGATAGTTTTTCTAGTTTTGTAAGTAGTTTATCGTCTATTTTCATATATATCACTTTTCTTTAAGTTTGTAATTATATTAACAAAAGTACATTTAATATTAGCTATGTTATATTTGTAGTATTATTTTAGCACAAGGAAAAGCATTGGGACTCAAAGAAAATATAGATGCAGTAAAAAAAGAGATAAGTACCGAGGAGCAGTTTTTAGGGAGTATTATAAAAGCTGAGGGCTTTTTAAAAAAGTATAAAAATCTTTTGATAGCACTGGCTGTTTTGATTATTGTTGCAGCTTTAGCAAATATTTTTTATAAATCAAGCCAAGAAAAAAGCTTTATTGCCTCAAATGAAGCTTATATAAAACTACAAGCAAATCCAGATAACAAAGATGCACAAGAAATTTTAAAATCTAAAAACCCAAAACTATATGAGTTGTTTTTGTTCTCTTTAGAGATAAAAAATCAAGATGTATCTAAGCTAGAGTCATTAAAGTCTAAGCTTACAGATCCTGTTTTAAAAGATCTTTTAGCTTATCAAGAAGCTTCATTGTCATCTAAAGATTTAAACTCTTACTCTGTAAAACAGAAATCACTTTTAAGAGAGTTTGCTAAAATTCAAGAGGCTTACATTTTATTAAAAGATGGAAAAACAAAAGATGCGGCGGTTGTATTGTCGTTTATCTCAGCAGATTCACCACTAGCGAAGATGGCACAGAGTTTAAAACATTATATAAAATAGGGAGATTTGATTTTTATGAAAAGTATCTTTTTTGCTATTTTGATAGCACTTTTTTTTGCAGGGTGTGGTTCAAAAAACTATTATAAACCTCAAAAGATTGATGATAAATTAACATACAGTAAAACAGTTGATTCAAAAATTGTAGATGTGTCAAGAGATGGTGCAACTTATGATGATGGAAAAGTAGTTGTTAGAGATATTGGAATATTGGATTTAAATATACCAAAAGGTTTTACTTTTGTAAATAGTGCTGACAATGGTATAATCATCACATCAAAATCTGGAGTTGTAAAGATACTCTCAAGTAAAAATGAGCTACTTTTTGAAAAAAACTTTGGTAAGCAGCTCATAAGTGCTTCTATTAGAGATACTCTTCTTGCGATGGTTTTTATCGATAATGAGATTATGCTTTACGATATAAAAGATGATAAAATCCAGTACAAACAGCTTCTTTCACAAGCACTTACAATAGATGCAAGAGCAGCTAATCCAATTTTTTTAGATAATCTTCTTATTTTTGCAACACTTGATGGAAGAGTTCTTATAATGAGTTTAGATAATAAAACAGTTGTAAGAGATGTCTCTATAAGCAATAAAGAGTTTTTTAATAATGTTATCTTTTTAGATAACTTTGAAGATACTTTAGTCGCTGCAACTTCAAGTAAAATTATATCTGTAAATAAGGCACAAAGCAACACTTTAAATATAGATGCAAAAGATATAATTTTTCAAGATAAAAATATTTATGTTTTTACTAAAAATGGTGAAGTAATTTTGCTAGATGAGTCTTTAAAAAAGCTTCAAGAGTTAAAGTTTACATTTGGGCATTTTGTTGCTGTATCTTTGGGAGAAAAACTTTATGCTGTTGAAAAAAGAGGTTATCTTATAGAGATTGAAAAAGATTTGAGTAGTTATAGAGTTTTAAAACTACCAAGTAAAGTAGATGGAGCTCTGTTTTTTTATAAAAATAAAATCTATTTTGATAACCACTATATAGAAATAAAGTAGTGTTTTCATCTGCCATAGAGGCATTTTTAGAGTATATAGCTATCGTAAAAGTTTTAAGCACTCATACGATACAAGCATATAAAAATGACCTTTTGCAGTTTGAAGAGTTCTCTAAAAAAGATGTTATCTTAACAACAAGTGAAGATCTCATATCTTTTTTAGCAACTATTAAAAATAGACGAACATTAAACCGTAAACTTTCATCTATAAATGCTTTTTATGATTTTTGTATAAAGAGTGAATTTAAAAAAGATAAACCAAACATAAAATCATCAAAGACTCCTAAAACCTTACCAAAATTTTTAGAGTATGATGAGATAAAAAACTCTATTTCGTTGATTGATAGAAGTAAGATACTTGGGCTTAGGGATTATGCTTTTATACTTTTTTTGTATGCTACTGGGGCTAGGGTTAGTGAGGGAATAAATGCTAAAAAAAGTGAATTAAAAGATGGTTGGTTTAAGATTTTGAATGCAAAAGGAGATAAAGAGAGATTAGTACCAATTGCTGATGAAGCGATGGATGCTATGAAAATTTATCTTGAAAAAAGAGAAAATTTAGATGATTATATCTGGCTTAATTATCAAGGAAGTCATATGAGTCGTATAACTGCTTTTAAAATTACACAAAAGTATTTAGGAGTCTCTCCTCACACTCTTCGCCACTCATTTGCAACTGCTTTGATACTTGGAGGAGCTGATCTTAGAGTTGTGCAGGAGCTTTTAGGGCATGTTAGTATATCTACAACACAGATCTACACACATTTGCATAGGCAAGACTTAAGAGATACACTTGTTAAGTATCATCCTTTGTCAAAAAGGAGGGTTAGTGAAGGAGCTTGTTAATATACTTTTGAAGAAAAACTTGATTTATAAATCATTAGTAGAGATAGATAAAAAGAGTTTAAATTGTCGAAAAAAGATAGATATTTATGAAGGTGTAGATACAAATAGCTATTATGCTTCGATATTTTATCTTGTACAAAAGAGTAGATTTTTAAGAAAAAATGCAGATGAGTTAGAGCAGATTTTTGAAAAATTAAAAGTAGTGCAAGATCATAACTATAAAAAGAAGATTTTGATTTACAAGATGCCACTTTGCAATAAAGCAAAACAGTTGATGAAAGAAAATAATTGGATGCTTATTAATGTTACTTTATGATGTAGGAAATACAAATATCAAATGTTATGATAATGGGGAGATCACAAATGTAGATGATTTTGATGAAAATTTAAATTTTTACTATATAAATGTAAATCCTAATATAAAAAATTTTAAAAATGGTATAGATTTGGAGCCACATTTTAAACTCAAAACCTCTTATGACGGGTTGGGAGTTGATAGAAAAGCAGTGTGCTATGCTGTTTATGACGGAGTTATTGTAGATGCAGGAAGTGCCATAACCGTTGATGTTATGAGTGAGGGAGTGCATCTTGGTGGGTTCATACTTCCTGGTATTTTGGCATATAAAGAGAGTTTTGCTAAAATATCTACTACTTTGATTTTTGATGTGGATGAAAATATAGATATTAAAAAACTACCTAAAAATAGTAACGAAGCACTTAATTTTGCTATCTTTAACTCTATTTATTTGATGATAAGAGATGTTTTGGAAGATAAAAAGCTCTACTTTACAGGTGGAGATGGAGATGTGCTTTGTAAAAATTTTAAAGGAAGTGTTTATAAAAAAGATTTGGTATTTACAGGAATGAAAAGAGCTATAAAGGAGATAAAATGCTAACTATCGCATTGCCAAAAGGTAGAATTGCTGATGAAACATTAGAGATATTTGAGAAAACTTTTGATACTAAGTTTGTGTTTGAGGATAGAAAGCTTATATTGGATACGGGTGATTTTCGTTTTTTACTTGTTAGAAATCAAGATGTTCCTGCTTATGTTTTAAATCAGGCAGCAGATATTGGTGTTGTTGGGCTTGATGTTTTGATGGAGAAAGAGATGGATCTTATGAAGCTTATGGATCTTGGGATTGGGAAGTGTAAAGTTTGTGTTGGTATGAGAGATGAAGATGAACTTGATTTAAACTCTCCTTTGATTGTTGTTGCTACAAAGATGGAAAATATTGCAAAAAATTATTTTGCATCTAAAGCGATGGCTGTTAAGATAATAAAACTTTACGGCTCAATCGAGTTAGCACCGATAGTAGGACTCTCAGATGCAATAGTTGATATAGTAGAGACAGGAGATACAATGAGGCAAAATGGATTAAAAATTGTAGATACCATCATGGAATCTTCCGCACACCTCATAGCAAATAAAAATAGTTTTATAGCAAATAAAGAAGAGATTCTAACCTTGTATAAGAGAATTAATGATACTATAAAAGAAATAAATTAGTTTAAGGATTAGAATGAAGGGTATTATTTTAGCTGGTGGTAGCGGTACTAGGCTCTATCCTATAACTCAAGAGGTTATAAAGCAACTTTTGCCAGTTTATGATAAACCTATGATTTATTATCCTCTGTCTGTCTTGATGTTATCTGGAATTAAAGATATTTTGATTATCTCTACGCCTGAGGCACTTGGAAGCTTTGAGAAACTTCTTGGAGATGGAAGTAAATTAGGCATCAATCTCTCTTATAAAGTACAACCTTCTCCAGATGGATTAGCACAAGCTTTTATCTTGGGTGAGGATTTTATAGGAAGTGATGATGTATGTTTGATACTTGGTGATAATCTCTATCACGGACATGGAATAACTAATCTTTTATGCGAGAGTGTAAAGATGGTTAAGAGAGAAAAAAAGCCTGTAATTTTTGGTTATTATGTAAATGATCCTGAAAGATATGGAGTTGCAGGATTTGATGAGAGTGGAAATGTTACAAGCATTGAAGAAAAACCTAAAAATCCTAAGAGTAATTATGCTGTAACAGGGTTATATTTTTATACAAATGATGTTGTAGAGATTGCTAAAAATGTTAAACCAAGTGAAAGAGGAGAGTTAGAGATAACTTCTATCAACGAAGTATATTTAAAACAAGGAAACCTCAAAGTAGAGCTTATGGGAAGAGGATATGCATGGCTTGATACTGGAACTCATGAGTCTCTGCTAGAGGCTTCAAACTTTATACAAACGATGGAAAAAAGACAAGGGTTAAAGATAGCTTGTATCGAAGAGATAGCTTATGAGATGGGTTATATCACAGATGAGGAACTTTTAGAACTTGCAAAGCCGTTAAAGAAAAATAGTTACGGTCAGTATCTTATAAAAAGAGCAAAAGAGGGTGTAGTAAAAAGATGAATTTTATAAGAGCAAAAATCCCTGATGTAGTTATCGTAGAACCTAAAGTACACGGTGACGATAGAGGTTACTTTGTAGAGACTTTTAGACAAGATAAACTTGAAGAGTTTTTAGGATTTAGAGTAAATTTTTGTCAAGATAATGAGTCCAAATCCTCTTTTGGCGTTCTTCGTGGACTTCACTACCAACTTCCACCATATTCACAAACTAAGCTAGTTCGGGTTATTGAGGGGTCTGTTTTGGATGTGGCTGTTGATATTCGAAAAGGGAGTCCAACTTTTGGTCAACATGTGAGTGTTAGGCTAACAGGTGAAAATAAGAGGCAACTTTTTGTACCAAGAGGATTTGCTCATGGTTTTGTGGTTTTGAGTGAAAATGTTATATTTTCTTATAAAGTTGATAATTATTATTCTTTAGAGTGTGATAGAGGTATAGCATATGATGATAAAGATATTGGGGTAGATTGGATGATGGATAAGTTTAATTTATCACAAAAAGATACAAAACAGCCACTACTTAAAGATGCTGAAGTATTTAACTTTTTAGACAATTTATATGAATAAGATTTTAGTTACAGGAGCTAATGGACAGCTTGGAAGTGAGATAAGAGAGCTTAGCAAAAATGCAAAAGCAGATTTTTTCTTTGACATTTTAGATATAACAAATCAGGATGTACTTAAATCTTTTATAGAGACAAATAAAATTGATATTATCATAAATTGTGCTGCATATACTGCAGTGGATAAAGCAGAAGAGGATGAGCTACTAGCAGATAAAGTCAACCATCAAGCCATAAAATATCTAGCAGAACTTTCAAAACAAAATGATATAAAGCTTATTCATATCTCTACAGATTATGTTTTTGATGGAGAAAATTGTAAGCCTTATAAAGAAGATGATAAGACTAATCCTATAACCGTTTATGGCAAAACAAAACTAAAAGGCGAAAAAGCTCTACAAGAGGTAGCACCAAAAAACAGCATTATCATAAGAACTTCATGGGTTTATAGCAGTTTTGGAAATAATTTTGTAAAGAGTATGTTAAGATATGGTAGAGAAAAAGATGAACTTAGAGTAGTTTATGATCAAGTTGGAACTCCTACATATGCAAGAGATTTGGCAAAGATGATATTGGATACAATGGCGAAAATTAAAAATGATGAGGTAGAGATTTATCACTATTCAAATGAGGGAGTTTTAAGCTGGTATGATTTTTCTAAAGAGATTATGAAAATGGCTGGCATTGAGTGTGAAATAACTCCAATAGAGAGTTTTGAGTATCCAACACCTGCTTCAAGACCTCATTTTGGCGTGTTAAATAAATCAAAAATTAAAAAAGAGTTTGGGATAAAAATTCCTTTTTGGAAAGATAGCTTAAGTGAATGTTTGATTAAAATGGGAGAGAGAAAATGAAGAGTGTTTTAGTGACGGGATGTGCTGGATTTATAGGTAGTAATTTTGTGCCATATTTTTTAGAAAAGTATGATAATTATCATATAATAAATCTTGATTTGTTAACTTATGCTGGAGATTTAGAAAACCTAAAAGAGTGTCAAGATGATAAAAATTACACTTTCATAAAAGGTGATATAAGAGATAGAAACCTTGTACAGAAAATATTTGATGAACATGATATAAGAGGTGTTATACACTTTGCAGCAGAGAGTCATGTAGATAACTCTATCAAAAATCCAGGAGTATTTATAGAGACAAATGTAAATGGAACTTACACTTTAGTTGATGTTGCAAAAAACTATTGGATGGAAAAACCTTTTAAATATAAAGATGGTTATGAAGATTGTAGATTTCATCATATAAGCACTGATGAGGTTTATGGTACATTGGGTGAGAGTGGGCTATTTCGTGAAGATACTCCATATGCTCCAAACTCTCCATATAGTGCATCTAAAGCTAGTAGTGATATGATAGTAAGAAGTTATCATCACACTTTTGGGTTAAATACCGTTATAACAAATTGTTCAAACAACTATGGACCAAAACAGCACGATGAAAAACTTATACCTACAATCATTCGAAATGCTCTTTTGGGTAATACTATACCAATTTATGGAGATGGCAAAAATATCCGTGATTGGTTATATGTGAGAGATCATTGCACGGGAATTGATTTAGCTTATCATGATGGAAAAAGAGGAGAGACTTACAATATCGGTGGGCGAAATGAAAAAGATAATCTTTATATCGTAGATAAAATATGTGAGATTTTAGATGAGATAAAACCACAAGAAAAAAGTTACAAAGAGCTTATAACTTTTGTAGAAGATAGAGCTGGACATGATAGAAGATATGCTATAGATGCAACAAAGATAGAAGACGAGCTTGGTTGGAGAGCGGATGAGAATTTTGAGAGTGGGATAATGAAGACTATTGAGTGGTATTTGAAGAAGTATAAAAAAGTATAACCATAGTATTTAATTAAATACTTGATATTATTAAGCTTATAAATTAAAAGGATTTTTATTTGAAAAGTATTGTGCTTGCTGGAGGAAGTGGAACAAGGTTGTGGCCTATAAGTCGTAAACTTATGCCTAAACAATTTGTGAAACTGTTTGATGATTATTCTCTATTTCAAAAAACGATTCTTAGAAATCAAAAAATATCTGAAAGTCAACTTGTTATATCTAATCAAGATCAATACTTTTTAGCATATGATCAGTTAGAGACTTTAGGGATGAAGGAAGATTTTTTACTTGAACCAGTTGGTAGAAATACTGCCCCTGCAATCGCATTAGCTTGTATGGCATTAGATAGTGAAGATATTGTTATGGTTTCACCTTCTGATCATTTGATAAGTGATGAAAAGGCATATGTCGAGGTTGTAAATAGTGCAAAAGAGTATGCTAAAGATGGCTATTTGGTGACATTTGGTATCAAGCCAAGTTATGCTGAAACGGGATATGGATATATAGAAGCAGATGGAGAAGATGTACTTTCATTTAAAGAAAAACCTGATGAGCAGAGAGCTAAGGCTTATATAGAGCAGGGAAATTACTATTGGAATAGTGGGATATTTTGTTTTAAAGTTAGCACTTTTTTGGAAGAGTTAGAGAAGTGTTCTCCTAAGATTTATGAAGCATCTAAGAGAGCATATGAAAATTGTGTTGATGATGGAATTGTTAGAATTAAAAAAGAGGATATGTTAAATATTCCTGAAGATAGTATTGATTATGCTGTAATGGAAAAAAGTACAAAAGTAAAAGTAGTACCATCTGATATGGGATGGAGTGATTTGGGTAGTTTTGATGCACTTTATGAAGAGTTACCTAAAGATGAAAATCAAAACACGATTAATGATCAAGCAATTACTATAGATGCAAAGAAAAACTTAATTATTTCGCAGAGAAAAGTGGCTTTGATAGATATTGATGATTTGATTGTTGTTGATACAGCAGATGCACTTTTGATATCTAAAAAAGGTTCATCTCAAAAGGTTAAAGAAGTTGTTAAAGAGTTAAAAGAGCAAAACTCTGAACTTTCAAATACCCATTTAACCGTACATAGACCATGGGGAACATATACAGAGCTTGAAAGTGGCAATGGTTATAAAATAAAAAATATCGAAGTAAAACCTGGGAAAAGACTCTCTTTGCAAAAGCATTTTCATCGAAATGAACATTGGGTGGTTGTAAGTGGTACAGCACAAGTAACTGTTGGTGACAAAAGCTACTTAGTTAGACCAAATGAGTCAACATATATCAAGATGGGAGAAATTCATAGGCTTGAAAATCCTGGAAAAATTCCTGTTGTTATGATAGAGGTACAAGTTGGTAGTTATACAGGTGAGGATGATATTGTTAGAATTGAAGATGATTTTAAGAGAAGTTGAATTTGAGAGTAGGATTTGAAAAAGCATGAAAGGAAATAGTTGTTTGGATTTTTAAAGGCAATTTTTCAAAATAGGGCGCTTTTGCTCTCATTAACTAAAAATGATTTTAAACAGAGATATTTAGGCTCTTATCTTGGAATATTTTGGGCTTTTATACAGCCAACTTTTACGATACTTATCTTTTGGTTTGTTTTTCAAGTAGGCTTTAAAGCTCA
>Ga0256834_1001620_pt1 | contig 15029 bp, 13 predicted proteins | sample 4281140metaG_FD_190536 | JGI IMG/M metagenome (GOLD analysis project Ga0256834, IMG submission 190536) | Hydrothermal vent microbial communities from East Pacific Rise, Pacific Ocean - 4281-140 | ecosystem: Environmental > Aquatic > Marine > Hydrothermal vents | place: Pacific Ocean: East...
GATAATGGAGTGATGATGGCTAATATTGTAGATAGTATAAGAAGCGAGATAAAAAAGGTGGTTGTCGGTCAGGAGAAGATGATCGACGGATTGCTGATAGGGCTTGTATGCGATGGGCATATACTTCTTGAGGGTGTTCCTGGACTTGCCAAAACCACTACCGTCAATGCTCTTGCAAAGACGCTCGGTCTTAGATTCAAACGTGTACAGTTTACTCCGGACCTGCTTCCGAGCGACATTATAGGAGCGGAGATTTACGATCCTAAAAACAATACGTTCAAAATCAAAAGAGGTCCGGTTTTTACCAATCTTCTTTTGGCTGACGAGATAAACAGAGCACCTGCCAAAGTGCAGTCTGCATTGTTGGAGGTGATGCAGGAGCGTCAGGTAACTATAGGTGAAGAGAGCTTCAAGATCGCCAGGCCCTTTCTTGTAATGGCCACTCAGAACCCTGTCGAGCAGGAGGGTGCATACAATCTGCCCGAAGCTCAACTCGATCGATTCATGATGAAACTGGTAGTCGGTTACAACACTCCCGACGAAGAGCTCGAGATAGCTCGCAGAGTTGCGAATGAGGCTCTCGGTCAAATAGAAGAGGTCGCAACTCCTGAAGATATTCTGTCGATGAAAGAAGATGTGAAAAAGATACATATAGACAAAGAGGTGGAGAAGTATATAGTCGACCTCGTCTTTGCAACCAGAGAGCCGGCGAAGTATGGTCTGGAATCGATCGAGAAATGGATTATGTACGGAGCCAGTCCGAGGGCTTCAATAGACCTTTACAAAACCAGTCGTGCACGTGCCTACCTGCGTGAAAAGGATTTCGTATCGCCGGTGGATATAGCATATGTCGCAAAAAGTGTATTGAGGCACCGGATAATTCTCAGTTACGAAGCGGAAGCGGAGGAGATCACAACGGATATGGTGGTCGAAAAGGTGCTTGAAACAGTCGAAATTCCATAGGTTCGAAAGTGAACAGACGCCTCAAGACGCTACTTGTAAAAACGAAGCGGCAGGTCTTTTCGGAGATGATCGGAAACAATCCGTCTCTATTTCATGGAGAGGGGTACGATTTTAGCGAACTAAGAGAGTATCAGGTAGGCGATGATATTCGAAAGATTGAATGGACCATTACCGCAAAGCTTCAGAAGCCGTATGTGAAAATTTTTCATGAAGAGAGAGAACTCAGTATAGTGGCTGCCTGCATGCTGGGCGGATCTCTGTTTTTCGGTACTGAAAGAATCAAACATGACGTCGTCACGGAGATAGCGGCCATTATCGGATATTCGGCGGTGAAGAATTCGGACCTGTTTACGGGGGTTGTTGTCGGTAACGGAGTCGAGTCTGTTGAGCGGCCTACAAAACGGATTTTCGGTGTTAACAGGTTTATCGAGAGAGTAGACGGCACGAGTCTTCTTGGAAGAGAGTGTGACTATATCGGCGGGATACGTGCGCTTTTCGATCGCATAAAAAGAAAAAGTATACTTTTCGTTATCGGTGACTTTCTCGCGGAGGTCGATTTGGCGCTTTTAAGCAGGCGGCATGAAGTGATTGCCGTTATAGTCAGAGATCGTTTTGAGGAGCACCCCGTACCTCTTGGGCAGGTGCATCTGGTAGATCCCGGCAGTGGTGCTACTCTTAATACAAACTTCTCGGAGCGCAGCGTAAAAGAGTATAGAGCCAAAGTCATAGAGAACGACAGAAATCTATACAGACATTTGAACAGGCACAGGATCAGGTTTGTCAAAATCTATACGGACGAGGATCCTTTTGGAAAGCTTTCAAGACTCTTTGGAGGAAGAGCGTGAATCCGTCTCAGATTCCAATAAGAGATATAAAGCCTCTCATTCCCATTCCCGATATCTCTTTCTATCTCTTTGCAGCTTTCGTACTGTCGGGAGTGCTGGTTTTATCGGCGGCCGTTATATATTTGTGGCGCAGATGGCATCGTGGCAGAAAGATAGATCCGAGGCTTGAATGGCTTGAAAGATTGGAACGAATCGATTACAGTGACGCTAAGCGTGCAGCATATCTGATGACCAGATACGGCAGGCTTTTGGCGGAGGATAAGAGACGTCAGGAGATCATGGAGCAGCTGCTTCCAAGGCTGCAGAGGTATAAATACAAAAAGAGTGTCCCGCCGCTCGATGAGGAGACAAAGAGGTTTATGAAACTTTTTATAGAGATGTCAAAAGATGCACTTTGAATACCCGTGGGTATTGTCGGCGATTTTTGTTTTTATTTTCTGCGAGATAAAGTGCCCGCTTCGGCTCGATATGCTCTATTTCCCGAATATAAAGAGTATTGGCAGGTCGAGGGTCGGTACCTCTTTACTGCAAGCTTTGAAGTGGATGGTTATCAGCGGAGCCGTTGTTGCAATGGCATCTCCGGTGACGACCAAAGAGATAGTTCCATCTTTTGGAATGGGACGCGACATGGTTTTGATAGTCGATGCGAGCAGATCTATGGATGAGAGCTTCTCCATCGTAAAGAGGGAGAACAAGTTTGAAACTCTAAAAAAAATCCTTGAATCTTTTATAAAGAAGAGAGAAGGTGACAGGCTGGGGCTGGTAGTGTTCGGTGAATTTGCCTATATAGCGTCACCGGTTACATTCGATCACGATATGCTCGCAAAAATGGTTCCCTATTTGCAGGTTGGGATGGCAGGAGAGAGGACCGCTATTACCGATGCTGTAGCCATGGCCGCCAAGCTTCTTGGAAGATCCGATGCGAAAACCAAAATTGCGATCCTTTTGACAGACGGCCGCAACACTGCAGGAAAGGTTCCGGTCCAGGTCGTAAAAAAGCTTCTAAAACAGTACAAGATAAAGCTTTACACAATAGGTGTGGGACGGCCTGGTGACTATGACCGTAATATTCTGGACGAACTGGCCAAAACGACAGGAGGAAAGTTTTTCTCCGCGTCGGATGCGGGAATGCTTAAAAAAGTGTATGAAACTATAGACAAACTCGAGCCTTCGATGGTAAAACAGCAACCGGTTACAGAGACGACATACCTATTCAGCTATCCTCTTTTCGTGGCTGCTATGTCGCTTCTTGGATACCTCTTTTTATTGAACAGGAGCGAAGTGTGAAGTTTCTATATCCGGAGTTTATCTACTTGATGCTTCTGCCGGCTGCACTTTTGATCTATCTCATATCGACCAACAAAGACAGGCTGGAGAGGATTTTTGCACCGCAAGTCTTGGAGCGGCTCAGGATCAGCGGAGATTCCCTGGGGAGAAAAGGCCATAACCTTCTGGCTTTTGCATCGCTTTTTTTCATGACTCTCGCATTGGCCCAACCGGTTATCGAGGAGGGAGAGAGACGTATAAAAAGCACAGGAGCCGACTTGGTAATAGCGCTCGACCTCTCCCGTTCCATGAAAGCTGCCGACTTCTATCCGGACAGACTCTCTTTCGCAAAACAGAAAATAGAAGAGATATTGCCGAATCTGCCGGTAGGGAGGGTAGGGCTACTCGGCTTTACATCCGCATCGTTTATCATAGCCCCTCTGACTGAAGACAGGGAGAGTGTAGAGTTTTTGCTCAAACGATTGGAACCTGATAGTGTAACACAGGAGGGGACGGATATTTTGGCGGCACTCAAAGGTGCCAATAGACTTTTAAAAAATAGCAGAAGAAAGAAGGTGCTTCTCGTTACAGATGGCGGCGACTCCGGTGATCTGGAGGGGATACGCAGGTTTATCGAAAAAAACGGCATAGAGTTGATTGTCTGGATGGCGGCTACAGAAAGAGGGGCTCCCGTTCCAAACAGTGCTTCCGGTTCCATTCAAAACGCGGGCAAAGTTGTAATAAGTCGTGCAAACGGCGCATTGAAAGAGCCGGCTCAGCATAGCGGAGGTCTGTATGTCATGGCGACACTATCGCAGACGGATGAAAAAGAGATAATCTCCTATCTGGAAAAAGATGGTTCGGCTCACGGGCATGAGAGAATCGTTCACAAGCGAATAGAGCTTTTTTACTACCCGCTTTTTATATCGCTGCTGATTTTGCCTTTTGCCCTCTACTCCGTCGGTGCGAAACGCAACGTGGCGGTTGCCGCCATTTTTGTATACACTCTTTTTTCTCCTCGGTATGTTGATGCCGGGATAATGGATTTTGCTCTTATAGAAAAGGGGCAAAAGGCTTATGCCGACGGAGATTACAATATAAGCGTACAAGCCTTTGAAGAGTTGAGTCATAGCAAACCGAAAAACGAGGTATGGTTCGATCTGGCGGGAAGCTACTATAAAAGCGGACGTTATAAAATGGCTTTTCATACATATGAAAAGATTGTAACCTCCGATACAAAGCTCGAAATGGCAAAGCTATACGGTATGGCCAACGCTCTTGTCAAACTCGGAGAGCTTGAAAAAGGCGCACAACTATATCGCAAGGTGCTTGAAATGGGAGAGGATGAGGATGCCAGAGCGAATCTCGAGCTTGTTTTGAAGCTTCTTGAAAAGCGCAAGAAGAAGAAAGAGGGAGGGCCCGGAGATAGGGACGAGAAGAGTAGAGAGAAAAAGGGCGGTTCGGCCGAGAAGGAGTCCGCAAAGAGCGGTTCCGAGTCGGGGTCGATAAAAGGTTCCGAAAGTTCAAGAAAGATAAGTGAAGCTGAAGAGAGAAAATGGATGCGTTTGATACAGAAGCAGCCTCTAAAGTCGAAACTATATCCGTTGATACCGCCCGAGGAGGATAAAAATGTCGCTCCGTGGTAAAGTGTTTTTCCTGAGTATGCTTTTTTGCATCTACTCTTATGCCGGTGTGAAAGCATATGTAGATGAAAACCCGGTTATTTCCAGCGAGATGGTGGAATACGAGATCGAGGCGGTTGGAGAGTCTGTCCGTTTTCCGACAATAAAGAAGATCGGCAGCCTGAAAGTTTCGGCCGGAGAGAAAGAGCGGCTCGAGTGGTTCGAAGGTAATAAAAGTGTCGTAAAGTGGGTCAGGACCTATACCTTTTCTCCCCAAAAGAGTATGACTATTCCTGCGTATAAGGTGATTGTAGACGGGAAAGAGGAGTGGACGAAGCCGATATTTTTACAGGTAAAGGCAAACTCTTCGGACAGGAAGGATGATTTTCGTATAGAATTGAAAATATCAAAAAGAGAGGTTTACGAGGGGGAGCCTGTCGATGTGGCGATACGATTTCTCGAGAGACGCGACGTGTCTGTCATGAGTGTCGATTTCGTGCCTATAAAGTATGAGAACTTCTGGGTCAAGAGGGTAGGAAAGCCCAAAAGATACGGTGAGGGAAACTATCTGGTTCATGAAGTGAGATACCTCTTTTTCCCTCAAAAGAGCGGAGAGTTGAAAATAGGTCCAGCGCAGGTAAAGGTGGCGAGGGCGGAAAAAGTGAGAGATGCCTTCGGCTTCATAGTCAGAAGGCCAAAGTGGAGCACCATGACTTCCGAAGTGAAAACTCTTGAGGTAAAGCCGCTTCCAGAAGGGGTGGAGCTGGTCGGTGACTATAGAATGAGCCTGAAAGTGTCTCCCAAAAAGGTGCAGGCCGGCCAGCCTGTGACTCTGACTATCCGCGTCGAAGGAGACGGCAATATAGAGGATTTTGAGCTTCGACCGCTGCGAATCGACGGCGTGACCGTTTATGCCGATGAACCGAAAGTAGAGCAGCACTACAGCAGCGGCATCTATAGCGGAAGTTGGGAGAAGAGGTTTGTACTGATTGCGGAGAGCTCCTATACGATACCGCCATTTAAAGTACGCTTTTTAGATCCCGATAGCGGAAAAGTAAAAGAGATTTCAAGCGATTCCGTAAAAATAGAGGTTGTCGGAGCTTTGAAAAACGGCGGTATGGATGATTTTCCCTCCAGAATCCAAGAGGACGGTTCCATGAGGCTGAAACATCTTTTCGGTTATGTAGTTGCCTTTTTTGCAGGGGTGGTTGCAGTGTATCTATTCCGGTTTTTAAAGAGGAGAATCTCTTATAAAAGAGGCTCTCGAAGCGTTCCGGACGAGCACATGATGCTTCAGCGGCTCATGCCGTATATTTCAGAGTCGAAAGATGCGGCCCAGATGGCTGAGAATCTTTATGCCAACCTGTTCGAAGGCAAAGCGGTGAAAATAGATAAAAAGCGGTTCGAAAAGCTTATGGCGGATCTGAAGGATTGAGCGGGTACTACTCAATCTTTTGTCCGTATATTTAATTCATAATATTTCATGCAGCTTTTTAGCCTCCTGCATCCACCTTTTTACACCTTCCCAGTCCGATTCGTTGATCAGTTTTCTACACGTTTTCAACTCATCTTCGAAGTGATCCATGGCCATTAGAAGGTTTTCTCGATTCTGCTTGAATATCTCCTCCCACATTACCGGTGAACTCTTCGCGAGACGGCTCATATCCTTGAATCCGCCTGCCGCGAGAATAAGGATGTTTTTTGAATCCTCCTGGGCCAGTACAGCATTTGCCAGTGCGTAGCTTATAGCGTGAGGAAGATGACTTATGTATGCCGCATGCCTGTCGTGCTCCTTCGCATCCATCGTGACCACCCTCATTCCTATCGCTTCAAAGAGTGTGCGGGCTATGATTTTTTGGCGCTCTCCGCTCTCATCTATGTTGCAAAGGACCACGATTTTATCGCGATAGAGATTGGCGACTGCCGCTTCCGGACCAAATTTTTCCGTTCCTGTCATCGGATGGGCGGCAACCACGTTTTTACGGATTTTTGGAGGAATGTTCTCCACGATTTTCGCCTTAGTGCTTCCCAGATCGATTATCGTACTCTTATCATCCACGCCCTCAAGATCGCCGAGAGCCTTTATGATCCCCTCTACCGGAATCGCAAGAAATATGACGTCACTCTTTTTAAGCTCATCCCATGTGACTATGGCATCTACGAGATCGTGCTCGAGAGCGGTTTTGCAGTGTTGGTCGTTATGATCGTACCCTACAATCTTTCCAACTTCGCCCACCCCTTTGAGAGCGAGACCCAAAGAGCCTCCCATAAGTCCCAAACCGACTATTCCTACTACCATGGTCCGTCCTTTATCGCAATTGCATGCAGCCGCCTCCGCCTCTTTGGCAGCCTCGTATACCGTATATTATGAATCCAAAATTGTAGCCAAGAGTCAGTTTAATTGAGTTTAACCCGGAAAAAAGATCCCTTCAAACCGATTTGCGTAACGTCTGTTTAATTGAAAAGATGATAAGATTGATCCTTTTTACAGGTTCTGGTAAGAGCATATTTTTCAACAGAGGATTTGAATGAAACGTATTGTATCGGCTATGCTGCTGACTGCGATGCTGGCTGCTGCACAGCAGATAAAAACGATCGAGTTTGACGGTCTGATACATCTTTCTCCCGAGATAGCCAAAGAGATAGTAAAGATCGAACCGGGCGAGCCGATAGATATCGAAAAGATTGACGAAGCGATAAAGAGGCTGTATGAGCAGGGGTATTTCGACGATATCTGGGTGACCGAAAACAGAGGTGTGCTCACTTTCCATTTCAAGGAGAAGCCTGTAATATCCCAGATAGAGTTTGTCGGGTACGGAGAGAGCAAAAAAGATGAGCTTCTATCCCAGATCGGTCTTAAAAAGGGAGATATATACGATGAGAGAAAAATCGAGAAAGCCGAGGAGAAACTAAGGTCGATAATAGAGAGCGAGGGGTATTTCGATACCGTGGTTGAGCCTGAAACGGAGGTATTGAAAAACGGTAGCGTCAAAGTCAAGTTTGTCATCAACAAGGGTGAAAACATCATTATAAAAAAGCTCAACCTGTGCGGAGCGAAACATTTTGAAAAGAGTGATATAGAGAGTGTCCTTGCCAACAGAGAGCGCGACTTCATGGGCTGGATGTGGGGGCTTAACGATGGAAAGGTCAAAATCGACCAGCTCGAATATGAAGCACCGAGGATCAGGGACTTCTATATGCGTCACGGATATCTCGACGCCAAAGTCGAACCGCCGCTTTTGAGGGTGGATTTCAACCAGTACAGAGCCATTCTCGACTTCAAGATCAAAGAGGGAGCAGTCTACAAGGTAAAAGATGTAAAGATAGAACTCTTTGAACCCGTAGCCGATATCGACGAATTGAAGAAGGATCTGCGTGTGGATCCAGGCGAAACCTTCAATATCGACGATCTTCGCAAAGATATGCAGAAGCTTAGAGAGAAGATCGCCAACATGGGATATGCGTATGTAAGGGTCATTCCAGACTTTGTCAAAGACGAGAAGAACCATACGGCAGTAGTCAAGTACAAAATCATTCCGGGGCGCAAAGTCCATATCAGGGATGTCATCATCTCCGGCAACAGCAGAACGCTGGATAGGGTCATCAGGCGTGAAATATTTCTGGCTCCGGGAGATACATACAATCTTACAGATTTGAAAGATTCGAAATCTGCACTTATGCGTACAGGTTTTTTCGAAAGCGTGGTAATCGACGAGAGACGTGTAAGCGAAGATCTGATGGATCTTGTGGTAAATGTCAAAGAGGCGCAAACAGGCAATATTATGGTCGGAGGAGGGTATGGAAGCTATGACGGCTTCATCGTCAATGCCTCCATAAACGACAGAAACATTTTCGGCAGCGGTCTGTCTGTGGGTATAAGCTTCGACTTCTCCAGGTACAGAAGCTATTTCAACTTCAACGTTACAAATCCGAGGATTTTCGACAGCGACTACAGTGTAGGGTTCAATGCCTACAACTCACAGTACGAGTCCTACGACTATACCGAGAACAGAAAGGGCGGCTCCATCAATATCGGGCGTCAGATTGCGAGATATTGGCATGCGGGAATCAGTTACCAGTACTTCAGTACCCAATTGACCGGTATGGATCCGGACTATCCTGACTATGACCTGTACTACGACAAGCCGTTTGACACAAGCGCCATAACACCTTCGCTGCGGTTCAACAATACAGACGACTACTATCTGCCCAGGCACGGTATGATATTTGGCATCAGTGCGGAGTATGCTGGTGTCGGAGGGGATGCCAGGTTCAACAAAAACTACATCAACTTCTCGATATTCCATGGACTCGAAGATGAGATAAACTACGATCTTATTTTGCGATACAAGGCGAGACTCGGATTCATACCCTGGAGTGAAAAACTGCCTGTAAACGAAAAGTTTTTTATGGGAGGTATCCGGACTGTGCGAGGATACCAGTCCGGATCGATATCAGATAAAGATGCCAACGGATATCTTCTTGGAGGCAAATATACCTTTTCAAACTCTATCGAAGCGAGTATCCCTCTTGTCGATGCGGCTAAAATGAGGCTCGCATTCTTTCTCGATTACGGTATGATAGGTGAAAATGCCTTTACAGACGAGAAGCGTGCCGGTACCGGTGTAGCTATAGAGTGGTTTTCGCCAATGGGACCGATAAGCCTGGTGTTTGCCCGTCCTTTGATGCAGAAGGAGGGCGATCAGACTTCCACATTCGAATTTACAATGGGGACCAGATTTTAGCGTCACTACAAGCGAAGAGGGAGGTAAAGCTGTTTGAGTTCTCTCTTTTATGAAAGAGAGAACTTTACAGCTATGGACTCCGGTTTTTCAAGCTCCCTGATCCTCTCTTCGGCCAGATAGGTGTCAAAGGGCGCCTTTATGAATAGAACTCCGTTTCTGTACTCCGCTTCGATTTTGCCGTAACTGTTGGCGGAGTGGATCGCCTGTGCCAGCGAGACTATATAGCTTAGCCATGCAAGAGTATTCTGTTTTGGGAGAAGCTTTTTATACGGTTTTACAAAACTGTTTTTCGGAAGTCGCCTTTTGTTGAAGCGAATAAGTGTGGCTATCAGTATCATATCTTCATGGCTGAAGCCGTAATCGAGTTCGCTGAGTACCATATATGCGCTATGCCGGTGATATCCGTAAAAGTCGAGCTTTATTCCGATGCGAGACAGCTTCGCCGCAATTTGCAGGTGCCTAAGCAGACTTGAAGGCAGTGCGCACGGTGATTTGAGGGCATTGAATAGTTCGGTAGCCGTAGAGGCGATATTCGCAGCCAGACGGGGATCGGTGCAGAAGCGGTCAAGAAGGCTTCTTACACTTGGGTTGAAATTGGCCGGAAAGAGATGGTCGTTACCTCGGAGCAGATCACTCAGAAAGAGACCCTCTCTGACACCTGCACCGCTTGCGACTACCTCGTTTGCAGATACCTTTTCAAGGACTTTCGACAATATAAGTACACCCGGACGAATTGTATCGAGACGATCTTTTTTGATACCGTATTTGGTCAGTTTCAATACGGGAGAGTTGGCGACTTTGTTTAAAAACTTCATCTCTTCGGATATCGAAAATCTGAAAGCGTGAATCTTTTCGACAGTATGGCCATCTCTTTGCATTATAGCTTTCGTGATCGCCCGAGCCGTTCCTCCTATGCCGACTGCCGTGTGGTTTTTGAAGGTATCCGGAAGAGATGCGAGAGCCTCTTCTATATAGGCCGCAGCCTCTTCTATGGGCTTTTTTTTGTCGAAAAAGAGCTCTTTTAGTCTGACCGTCCCGAGATTCAAGGAGTATACATCGACCACTTTTTTGTTACGTATCAGAGCAAGATCCGTAGATCCGCCGCCGATATCTACGGTTACCGCATCCGTTACGGGAAGAAGGTTTGCCGCGGCTATACCGCCAAGGTAGGCCTCCTTCTTGCCGTCAATCACTTTTATTTTAAGACCTATCTCTTTTTCTATACGCTTTATGAAATCTTTGCGGTTTGGGGCATCCCTGACGGCAGAAGTGGCTATACATAAAATTTTGCGGGATTTGTAGCTCTTTGCAATCGAGAGAAACTGCGAGAGGGCACGGCAGGCCCTCTCGATGGCATCCGGTTGAAGATAGCCACCCTTTTCGTAGGCTCCCTCCGATATCCGTACACGACTTCGTGTCTCGTTGAGAATATAGAAGCCGTAGCGGCTGGTGCGCTCATACACCACCATCCTGGCCGAGTTGGAGCCGATATCTATGACGGCGGTGCGCTTGGCCATTACTGCTCTTTTTGAAGATGTTCAAACTTGAACTTCAACTCCTCAACGCTCTCTACATTGTCTGGATCCGGGACAATACAGTCGACTGGGCATACCGCGATACAAGCCGGTTCGTCATAGTGGCCTACACACTCCGTGCACCGGTCCGGGTCAATGATATATATCGGATCTCCCTCTTCGATAGCACCGTTGGGACACTCGTCCCGACATGCATCGCATGCAATACATTCATCTGTAATCATCAATGCCATAGCAGTTACCTTGATAAAATAAATTGTGAGATTTATAACCTATATGGCCTTAACCAATACTTAAAACTTCACCCCCGTTTTATCATGAAAAATCGTTAAAGAGAGGCTTGCGCCGTTAATGTTCGAGAGGCCGTTTTACGAGTGCTTTGCAGATTCGGGACAAAGATGAATCAACGTTGGTTCGGCAGGTCGCATTGAGGAGTTGTAGCAAAGATGAGCGTAGCTACTGTTCCGCTCTGTCCGTCCGTTCTGTTTTTAAGGGAGATTCTCGCACCCATGGCGTCTGCCGCCGATTTTGCCAGAAATAGCCCAAGACCGGCACCGGGAGCGTTACCCACTCTCTTGAACGGGGCGAAAAGGTCTATCGACTCGTCTATTCCCGGACCTTCGTCGATCACTTCGAGCTTTATCTTGTTTTCATCGACCAGGCGCGTTTTTAGCAGAATATTTTTTCCTTCGGGAGTGAATTTGATCGCGTTTTGCAGAAAATTCTGTAGAATCTGGTTTAGCAGGGTAGTCTGTATAAGCCCAGTGAGGGATTCGGGTTGAAGATCGACTGTAAGCTTTCTTTTTTCCGCCGCGGCCAGCAGTGTGAAGTCCTCTCCCTTCTTGCGTATAAACTCTATGATGTCGACTTGCTCCGGAAGCTCGAAATGTGCCCCTTCGAGCCTCCCTATCTCAAGGATCGAACCTATCATCCGGTTGAGTTCCAGAATCGTCTTGTTTGCAAGCTGAAGAGCTTCGATATACTTTTCCGGCTCCCGTCGTTTTATAAGTGTTACGTCATTTTTGAGCTTCATTACGTTCAATGGAGTTTTAAGCTCGTGAGCAGCGCCGATAAAGAGCTCTTTTTGGTATTTGACAAAGGTCTGTATACGGTTGATCAGACGGTTTATGGATTCGCCCAAAGGTACGAATTCTTCGGGAAGCTCCCGTGTGTTTATAGTCGTCAGAAAGTTTTCGTTGAGTGTGGATAGCTTCTTGCTCATTCTGGTGATGGGAACCAAAAGCATGGCCGACAGTCCAAATGCGTAAAGGACTATGAGTATCAGACTTATCAGGTTTATGACGATTATGGAGCGAAGGATCTTGTTGAGCATTTCGGCCATACCGGTGATATCCTTGACCATGAGAAGGTATGTCTGGGCTTTGAAGTTGTATGGATATATCAGCTCCAGATAGTGTTTTCCGTTCTCTTTCCTCTCTCTCCATTCTATCGAACTGTAAAAATGGTGCGGTGCTCCGATCACTTCCGCACTTATCTGAAGAGCGTTTTTCAGGTTTTTCGCATCTATCTTCTCCCCCTCATTATAGTCCGGGAAGGTTTGAACGATATATCTTGCCTGATTTACGAGCTCCTGGGAGAGTTCGTCGTATAGAGTCTGCTTAATATATGTATAGAGCATAGTGGAGAAGATGATCAGAAGAACGGAAGAGGCGATAATCAGTTGTGTCAGGAACTGGTTGCGGATACTGCGGTTTCCGGCCATCGATTACCTTTGGGTAGAGTGTCGGGAAGTTATCGTACCGGTTGGAGTACCGTTTGGCTGCCTATCTACCTGTAGCGGCGGATAGGCACTTTTGCCTGGGTACCCCTTTGGCAACCGGCCGGTCTACTCTTCGCTCTTTTTTTGCGGATAGCAGAAGCGGTAACCGCGTCGGCGTACGGTCTCGATGGTTTGAATACCGAGCGGTTTGTCCATCTTTTGTCTGATCTGGTTGATCGCCACTTCTATAACGTTGGGTGTAACAAGTTCGGGCTCTTCCCATATGGCATCGAGCAGCTGCTCTTTGGAAACGATCTCTTCGCGATGGCGCGCAAGGTGTGTGAGTACTTCGAACGGTTTTCCCTTGAGCTCGATCTCTTTGCCGCGATAGACTACCTTCTCCTCTTGCGGATTGATACTGAGGTCGTCTATCTCGATGACGTTGCTTCCGCCGAATCTCAGGCGGGCCTTGATGCGTGCTATCAGAACGTCGAAGTCGAAAGGTTTCTTGATATAGTCGTCGGCGCCTGCTTCGAGGGCTTCTATTTCGCTCTCTTTGTCGTCCCTGGCCGAAAGAATGATAACCGCTGTTTTGGGGTTGGCCTGTTTTGCCTTCTGAATGAGCTCGAGTCCGTTGCCGTCGGGAAGCATCCAGTCCGCAAGAATCAGATCATAGTTTCTGATATCGAGGTAGTAGTCACCGTCCTTGAAGTTTTCCGCCGAGTCTGTCTGGTAGTTGAATTCGTTGAGTCCTTCTGAGAGTGTTTTGTTGACGGTGGTTTCATCTTCTACGATCAGTATACGCATGGTATAAGGTCCTTATGGTGTGAAATTTAAGCGGGATTATAGCATATTTTTAGCTAATCTTAAACTCTTTTTCAAAAATTTTTAAAGATATGAGCGGGAATCTGAAACGCAAACCCGACAATTAGGGAGTATATCCGGTTTTGAAATGGTTATTTTTATTTTCTCGATTTCCGGAAAAGTCTCTCTCATTTTATGAAAAAGTGCCTCCAAAGCCTCCTCGACAAGCGAGAACCTTCCCTCTTTCATAGTAGATTCGAGCAGTTGGGCCGCGGCTGCATAATCGAGAAACCTTCCCTTTTCGTATCGATATTCGATTTCGCATTCGATTTCGATCCGCTGGGGTGAGCGGCGCTCGAAGTCGAGGATTCCCAAAATCGCTTCGAAAAGAAGGTTTTCGATTTTGATCGTCACGCTACCTTGGCCTCTTTTCCTGTAAGAAGACGTGCAATGTTGGGAATATGTTTGTATACCACTATGATGGCTATGATCCATATGGGCGCATGCGAGTGTATATTCGGAACGTCGGGATAGATTATGTAGCTTGCGACTATGAAAACTATGAGTGCGCCGAGTGAAGCCAGAGAGGAGATTCGAAGCGTCTTGCCCAGTATAAACCATGCCGCTATGGCTATCGCCGCAACTGTCGGCATCATAAATGCGAGTACACCCACTCCGGTGGCTACCCCTTTGCCTCCCTCGAACATGAGGTATGGGCTGAAGCAGTGGCCAGCTACCGCCAGAACCGCTACGGCCCACAATGTAGCGTCCGGCATTCCCGAGAGTTTGGCTGCGAGCAGTACCGCCACCCCTTTCATGGCATCGAGAACTACCGTGGCGATCGCCAGTTTCTTGGCCAGCTTCGGATTCCGCTCCTTTACGACCCTGAGCACGTTGGTCGCTCCTATGCTACGGCTTCCGCTCTCCTTTATATCGACTCCGGCAAAAATCTTGGCCAGAATCAGGCCGAAAGGTATCCCGCCTATAAGGAATGCGGCAAGATAGAAGATTATGTTTGGATTTGTCAGAAAGTCCATGTCGACCTTTTATGGTAAAATTGCGCAATTATAGAATATTATTGGTTACAACGCCATTAAGGATATATTTTGCAACAAGATGAACTGAAAAAAGAGATCGCGAAACTGAGAGAGAGGCTGCCGGTGACGATCGTCGCCCACTACTACCAGCGAGACGAAGTCTTCGAGTTGGCGGATATCACGGGCGACAGCCTGGAGCTCGCCAGACGCTGCAAGGCCGACGAGAGAGAGTGGGTGCTCTTTTGCGGTGTGGGTTTTATGGGGCAGAGTGTCAAGGTCATCGCGCCTCACAAGCGTGTTGCGATGCCCAGAATCGCATGCTGTGCGATGGCGAGGATGATCGATCAGCAGTGTTATGACGACTCGGTGAAGTTTCTCGAAGAGCACGGTATAAAAGAGAGTGACGTATTGCCGATCACCTATATCAACTCGAGTGCCGAAGTCAAGGCGAGTGTGGGCAGGATGGGCGGCATGGTATGTACAAGTTCGAAC
>Ga0256834_1001621_pt1 | contig 15022 bp, 19 predicted proteins | sample 4281140metaG_FD_190536 | JGI IMG/M metagenome (GOLD analysis project Ga0256834, IMG submission 190536) | Hydrothermal vent microbial communities from East Pacific Rise, Pacific Ocean - 4281-140 | ecosystem: Environmental > Aquatic > Marine > Hydrothermal vents | place: Pacific Ocean: East...
TTACCCGAACGTAATTCGTTAAGTGAAGCACTTAAACCTTCTATAATGGTAGTTAGACCATCTATACGTTCATCTTGTTGGGCAATTTTTTGACGCATAGCAGCCATAGTAGTAAGTGGTGCTTGTATTTGCTCTACCATAGGTGTTTCATTTTCCATACCAAAGCCATACACTGATTCTGCAGACACCATAGCCGTAGACAGCATAATGAGACTAAAAACAGTAAAATACTTAACTAACATAATGACCTTATCTAACTAAACGAAGATCAACTCTTCTGTTTCTGTCATAACAGCTATCACTAGGTGATTGACATACAGGGCTACTCTCACCAAAACTCACCATTATCATCTTAGATGAAGCAATCCCCTGTGCTATAAGAGAGTCTTTGACTGCTTTTGCACGTTTGAGTCCTAAGGCATAGTTATACTCATCTGTTCCAAACTCATCACAGTTCCCCTCTATCTTTATCTTCGCTCCAGCAGAAGTTGCCACTTGAATATTAGTATTCATATTGGCTTCCATACTTGGAGAGATAGCATAATCACCAAAAGAAAAATAAACAGACTTAAATCCATCACTGCTACTATTATAATTGCCATTGGCATCCATGCCACTCTCATTGCCATAGTTATTTTCATTGATACTTACCGTATCACCTGAAATAGCATCTGTACCAGAAACATTATTTTTCCCTGTCAAATCTGGTGCACTCTGTGCACATCCAGAAAAAAGTAATGCAGCAAATGTTGAAATGATAAATAGTTTTTGTGTCATGTTATATCCTTTATGTAAATAGATTACCAATCAATTGATTGTATTTTGTTACCGTTATACGGGAAGAGTAAACTTTGAAAGCTTGCTAAGTTTGTATAGCCAACAGAAGTACGATTACCTCTTTGTTTTAAAAACAGTACCACTGCACCATCACGAGAAAAACGTGGGAACTGATTTGAACCTGTTGTTGTGATGGGTCTTGTATCACCTGAACTAGCTGAAGAGAGGTAAATGTTAAAGGTATTACGACCAAAAGCATTGTTACTCTCACGGCTTGCATAGACTATTTTATCTCCACTAGCATCACAGGCATTGTTGTTACGTCCATGATATACCACTTGAGATGTTGCTGCAGAACGTAAAGATTTTTTAAAGACATTTGCATATCCAAGTCTATTAGAAACAAAAAGTACACGTTGTTCATTGTCAGTGTAACGTCCATTTACATCTATACCTTTAAACTTTGTGACTCTTATTTTAGTACCCGTTGCTACATTGAGTTCATAAATATCTGCTTGTCCATAAGGTGCCATCGTCAGCAAAATTTTTGAGCCGTCACGACTCACATCAGAACAGACTAACATTCCTTCTGAACTGATTATTTTGTTTTTAGACCCCGTATAAATATCTAACTTATACAAAGTAGGTACAGTCCCATTATATGAAGTATAGTAAAGATGACGCTGTTTTTCATTTGCCCATTTAGGAAAAAGGTTTAATCCACCTTTGATGATGGTTTTCCTATAGTTAAATGTATAATCAGCCAAGCGTATCTCACTCAACCCTGGTGTAGTATAAGTAGAATATACCACGTAACGGTTTATCCACGATATATCTGGATACTTTAAAACTTTATTCACGTCGCTAACCGCTTTGTGTATAAGAAATGGCACTTTAGCCTTACTAGGAATGGCATAAGACTTTTTAAATACCTGCGAGGCATCTGAAGTTTTAAACAGACGAATAAGCAATTTACTACCATTTTTCTGTGTCAATGCATACTTTAAAACATACTCACTGTTTTTAATATTTGGCAAAAGAAAACTACTAGCTATGTCACCCTTGTTATGTGCCTTATCTGCCAAAAAATGTCCTGAGACTTTAAAGTCAGACAAAAACATATTAAAAATACGTTGATCTTGCATTGCAGAACCATCAACTATCGCGATACGCGTACGTTGTTCCACATCTTTTTCTATCTTTAATGTTGCGTCTACAGCAGAAGCTGTCAGAGTATATAAAGCCAATGAAATTAAAATAACTAAGAGTTTTTGCACGCTTTTTCCTTTATATTTTGGACATAATATTAAGTATTGTATCAAGGCTGTCTTGAAGTGTTCATTAATTAATATTAAAATCTAGAATCACCCGTATTTTACCTTAGGATAATTAACGAAGTGTGAGGAGTAAAGAATGGGAAAATATTAAAAATCTTCTCTCATTTGATAGCCTATATAACTAAAAATAATATAAGTACTACTCTGTAGCCACAAAATCAACATTCAATGTATATGCTCTATTGCCCTTATGAGGTCCGAAGCCTATACGTTGTAGCTGTTCAAGATAAGCGATGAGTCCTATGTTAAAATCTTCAATACCTGATGCAGTTGTTACTTTAAATACAAAATCACCACTAGGTTGTACTTTTATCCATACCCTTGCCATCTCACCTGCATATTCACTCTGTGCAGGCCACCCTTTGAGTTTTTCTTCTATCAGAGCAAAATAAGCATTTTCTATGCCTCTATCTGAACTTTTTTGTATTTTAAGAGAAGAAGAAACCAAGTCACTTGCACTTGGCTTGTTTGAGACTTTTATCAAGTTATTTTTCTTAGGTTTTATGGGCTTATTACTCACCTTTATGATGTTCTTTTTAGGTGGCTTTTTAGAAGAAGAGACATTAGCAAAAAGGTCTTTGGGTTTATTTACTTTTTTGGGTGGTGCTTTTTTGACTACTTTTTTAGGCTTCGTTTTTACCTTTTTTACCACCTTCTCTTTTATCACTTTTTTACGCGTATCTTTTTGCTTTTTAACTGTCTCTTTTGTTTTGGGTTTTGTTTTTTTTACAAGCTTCTTTTTAGGTGGAGTCTTCTTTTGAGTAGGTTGTTTTGTTTTCTTTTTACTCTTGTTTTTAGGTGCTGCCATCGTTACACGTATACGGTCATCATTCTTTTTAACATAATGTATCGGTTTTTTTTCATCACGTGTATTAAAATAAAAAAGCAACACACCCACAAGTAACACATAAACACCCACAGCCAATACACCCGATATAAAGGTAGAGGATTTTTTCATCATAACGTAATAAGAGAGACCTGTTCAAAACCAGCAGACTTAACAGACTTTAAAATATAAATCACATTTTTATATTTTAAATTTTCATCCGCACGTATATAGACTTCAGAAGTTTTATCATATTTAACCGATTGATTGACAAAATCATCTGCAAAAGTATCCATCTTATATACATCATTATTAAGATAAATCTTTTTATCTTTATCCATACGTATCGTTAACGTTTTGGGCTTCGTAACACTTTTGGTTTTAGATCCTTGAGGTAAGGTAATCTGCTCTTGAAAAGTAATCGTTGGTGCAGTCACCATAAGTATAGCCATCAGAACAAGCATGACATCCACAAGTGGCGTAATGTTTAAGTCTGGACTATCATCCCAAGAAAACATTTAGTCCTCATTTACCTGAGAGAGTATCACCTCAGACTGAGATGAGAGTAGTGAAGAGAGTTCATAGGCCTTACGCTTCAAGATAAGATGAAAAGTATAAGCAAAAATCGCCACTGCAATACCTGCAGCCGTCGCGATAAGTGCTTCTGAAATAGCAGGGGCAACGACTGAGAGCGATGCACTAGACTGTGAACCCAGTTTTGTAAAAGTTTCAAGTATCCCTATCACCGTACCAAACAAGCCAATAAATGGTGATGTAGATGCAATAATAGAGAGCCAAGTAAGCCCTTTAGTAGAAACCCTAATCGCATCAGAAGATGCTGCTTCTAAAATGGCTTTATTAGGTGTATTTACACGAGACAGATAAGTAAAAATGAGTGAGTTTTGAGCCACTGATTTTGACTGACCTGTATAGAGTGATTTAAGTGATTTTGCTTCTGCTGAAATGCGAGAATTTAAAATGTAGAATCTGTCTAAAAATACCCAAAATGTGGCAACAAAATAGACAGAGAGCAAAAGCAGTACAAATATCGTTATTGCACTACTTTCAAAGAAATAATTAAAAAGAGAATCCAATTTAAAAAGACTTTCCGATTTGTTCTACTTTAGCTACTGCTGATGCGATAGCTGAGCTTGATGACTCTGTACTCTTAAGTAAGGTTTTTGCAGCTTCAATTGCTTTAGAAATATCAGAATCCTCACCAGAAAGAGCAACTGCACCATCTACGATACATGTTGTTTTTTCTTCGTCTACTTTTACATATCCAGAGTTGATAGCCACAGCTACTTCTCTGTCATCTGCTCTTTCATAAACAATAACACCAGTCTCAAGTAAAGATACCAAAGTAGCATGTTTTGCTAACACACCAAATTCACCTTCTGATCCTGGTAAAGTAACCTGCTTAACATCACCATCAAATATCACACCATTAGGTGTGATGATTTCTAGTTTCATAAGTTCCATAAATATCCTTTAAGATGAGAACTAAGATTACTTAGCATTAATCTTATCGTTTTTAGCAACTGCTTCGGCTATATTACCAACCATGTAGAATGCAGCTTCATTCATGTGGTCATATTTACCTTCAAGAAGACCTTTGAACCCTTCGATAGTCTCATCAAGTGTAACATATACACCTGGAGACCCCGTAAATACTTCTGCAACGTGGAATGGCTGAGAAAGATATTTTTCAATCTTTCTTGCTCTTTCAACAACAAGCTTATCATCTTCAGAAAGCTCATCCATACCAAGAATCGCAATGATGTCTTGAAGGTCTTTATACTTTTGAAGCATTTGTTGAATACCACGAGCCAAGTTATAGTGCTCATCACCCACGATTTGTGGAGAAAGCATTCTAGAAGTTGAATCTAGTGGATCAACCGCAGGGTAGATACCTTTTTCAGCAATAGATCTGTTAAGAACTGTTGTTGCATCTAAGTGAGCAAATACAGAAGCTGGAGCTGGATCTGTCAAGTCATCTGCAGGAACATATACTGCTTGAACAGAAGTAATAGAACCTTTCATTGTAGAAGTAATACGCTCTTGAAGTGCACCCATTTCACGTGCTAGTGTTGGTTGGTAACCAACAGCTGAAGGGATACGTCCAAGAAGTGCAGACATTTCTGAACCAGATTGTGCAAATCTAAAGATATTATCGATAAACATAAGAACATCTAGTCCCATTTCATCTCTGAAGTACTCAGCCATAGTAAGACCAGTAAGTGCAATACGGTTACGTGCTCCTGGAGGCTCTGACATTTGACCATAACAAAGTGCAACTTTATCAAGTACGTTTGAATCTTTCATTTCAAAGTAAAGGTCATTACCTTCACGTGTTCTCTCACCAACACCAGCAAATACTGAATAACCTGAGTGTTTTAATGCAACGTTATTAATAAGTTCCATAATAATTACAGTTTTACCAACACCAGCACCACCAAATAGTCCAACTTTTCCACCTTTTGAGTATGGAGCAAGAAGGTCAACTACTTTGATACCTGTTTCAAATACTTCTGTACCTGTACTTAGTTCATCAAATTTTGGTGGATCTCTATGGATTGACCAATATTCTTTTGCCTCAACGGGACCATTGTCATCAATAGCTTCACCAATAACGTTAAAGATACGACCAAGAACTGCTTCACCAACTGGTACTTTAATTGAGTCACCTGTTGCTCTTACTTCTTGTCCTCTAACCACACCTTCACTCATATCCATTGCAATGGTTCTAACTCTGTTATCACCTAATTGTGCTGCAACTTCTAAAACCAATCTTTGTTCTTTACCATCAATAACGATTGTTGTTTCTAATGCTTCGTTAATTTCTGGTAGATAGTCTGTAAAATCCACATCTAAAACGGGACCTAAGACTTGTACTATTTTACCTGTCATATCTTCTCCTATTATTTCATTGATTCCATACCACTGATAATCTCTATGAGTTCAGTCGTAATAGATTCTTGTCTTGCTTTGTTATACTTCACAGTAAGTTCTTTTACCATCTCTTTAGCATTTGTTGTTGCTGCGTCCATTGCCTGCATACGTGCGGAATGTTCAGCGGCAAGTGAGTCGATAAGTGAGTAATACATTGTATACTCAACATAGCGTTTCACCAATGCATCTAAAAGTGTATCGTCATCATCTGGTTCAACTTCAAGCTCTGATGTTGAGACAGAGTTTAATTCTAACTTAGATGTATCAACTGGTAAAAGTTGTTCTTCTCTTACCTCTTGAGTAATCATATTTACATAACCATTATGTATCAAAATAATCTTATCTGTATCACCATTTACATAAGACTCAGCCACTTCAGAAATGAACTCTGAAGCTGCTTTAAAGTCAGGTGCAGCAGAAAGTCCAATGATTTCGTCATTTAATTCAATACCATTGAATTTGAAGAAATCAATCCCTTTTCTACCCACAGCTCTAAGACGTACTTTAACACCCTCTGCTTTATACTCATCAATCAAAATTTTTGCTCTTTTGATTGTTTGTGAGTTAAAACCACCACAAAGACCCTTGTCTGCTGTGATAAAAATAATATCTACTTTTTTAGGATTTGGTACATCCTTAAAGTAAGCATTATCAATACCGTCAGCATTTGACTGTTGCATCTTTGCTGCAATCTCATTTAAGAGTTCAGTCAATTTAGCTGCATAGACTCTTGATCTTTTTGCAAGTTCTTCTGTTCTTTTTAATTTAGCAGAAGAGACAAGCTTCATAGCGTTAGTCGTTTTCTGTGTATTCTTAACAGAACCGATTTTACGCTTTATCTCTTTTAAATTAGCCATATTTAGCCTTTCTTACTCAGCAAATGAAGCTTTGAAGTCTTCGATAGCTTTTCTTAATTCTGCTTCAGTATCATCAGTAATTTTTTTATCATTTCTAATAGACTCAAAAACATTTGAATACTTTGCTTCCATAAATGGCATAAGGTCAGCTTCAAATTTTGTGACTGAAGATACAGCGATATCATCAAGGTATCCTTTTGCACCAGCAAAAATGATTACAACTTGCTTCTCAATTGGAACAGGAGCGTATGGTCCTTGTTTAAGTACCTCTACCATTCTTTGTCCACGCTCTAGTTGACCTCTAGTATAATCATCAAGGTCAGATGCAAACTGTGCAAATGCTTGAAGCTCTCTAAATGAAGCCAAGTCAAGTCTTAATGTACCAGATACTTGTTTAGTCGCTTTAATTTGAGCAGCACCACCAACACGAGATACTGAAAGTCCAACATTAATCGCTGGTCTGATACCTGAGTTAAAGAGATCAGTCTCAAGGAAGATTTGACCATCAGTAATTGAAATTACGTTTGTTGGAATGTATGCCGCAACATCACCCGCTTGTGTTTCAATAATTGGGAATGCAGTAATAGAACCAGCACCTAAATCATCAGAAAGTTTTGCAGCTCTTTCAAGAAGTCTTGAGTGTAGGTAGAAAACATCCCCTGGGTATGCTTCACGACCTGGAGGACGACGAAGGATAAGTGACATCTCTCTATATGCAACTGCATGTTTAGAAAGGTCATCATAGAAGATAACTGCATGTCTACCATTATCTCTAAAGTACTCAGCCATAGTTACACCTGCATAAGGAGCAAGGAACTGTAATGCAGAAGAGTCAGCTGCAGATGCAGTAACGATAATTGTATACTCCATTGCTCCATGCTCTTCAAGTTTTTTCACTGTAGCAGCTACTGTCGATTGCTTTTGACCAATCGCAACATAAATACATACAACATCTTGACCTTTTTGGTTAATGATAGTATCTATCGCTAATGTTGTTTTACCCGTTTGTCTGTCACCAATGATAAGTTCTCTTTGCCCACGTCCAACAGGAACAAGTGCATCAATCGCTTTAATACCAGTTTGAAGTGGCTCATGTACTGACTTTCTAGCCATAATCCCTGGTGCTTTTTCTTCGATAAATCTATGCTCAGTTGCTTCGATTGTACCTTTTCCATCTACAGGTTCACCAAGTGAGTTAACCACTCTACCGATAACTGCATCACCCACTGGAGTTTTAAGAAGTTCGCCCGCTCTTTTTACGATCATACCTTCTTTGATTCCTGTACTTGATCCAAGAACAACAACACCTACGTTTGCTTCCTCAAGGTTTAATACAAGTCCTTTAGCACCATTATCGAATTCTACAACTTCTCCAGCCATAACGTTGTTAAGACCATATACTGTTGTAATACCATCAGCGATACCTACTACTTTACCTACTTCATTAATATCTACATCAATTTCAAAATTTTCAATTCTCTCTTTAATGATCGAAGAGATTTCATCTGCTTGCAATTTATTTGCCACTGCTACTCCTTTACTGTTTACTAACTATAGTGATTTCTTAATGAAATCAATTAGTTGTTCTTTAACTCTCTGCTTAGAGAAGTTTACCTCTATACCTAAATCATCAACTGAAACACGTAACCCTTCAAGATCCGTTTTTTCTTGTGTCAATTTAATCGTTGAACCTGTATACTTTTTAAGTGTCTTTTCTAAATCTTCCAATGCTTTTGCATCAAGTGGAGATGCACTTTTTAGTACACCTTCATACTCATTTGCAACACGTTGTTGATCTGCGTTAAGTACTTTTGCAATAGCTGGTATTAAATCCAATCTATTGTTTTCACCTAAAATTTTAATAAAGTTTACAAGTGAACCATCTGCACCTTCACCTAAAGTAGAAAGAATCATTTCTGTTTTCTTTTCACTTGCGATGATAGGAGATGTTAATGCTGACTTTACTTCTGATGAACTCGTTACTTCAGTGAGTACATTAAGTACATCTAAAATAGCAGGTAAATCTTTTGCAACAGAAGAGAGTGCACTTGCATAACGTTTAGCAATTAATTCTTCCATTACGCCACCTTCCCATGTTCAACTTTTTTAGAAATGATTTCAATTACTTTAGTCTCATCAAGGTTGATATCTTCAATAGTAATGTTTTCACTCAATACTTCGTCGATAGCTTCTCTTGCTGATTTACGTTCTTCTAAAGAAATTTTTTCTTCAAGTTGTTTTTCAAGAAGAGCAAGTTCATTCACATTAGCTGTAGCAATCTTTTCTGCTAAGAGTACTGCTTCTGCTTTTGCATCTGCAAGTATCTCTTCCGCTTTCTTTTCACTAGTGACTAAACGTGCTTGAGCCTCTTTTTTTTCATCTTTAGCCGCTTGAAGTTTTTCTTCTATCTCGTTAAGCTGTTTAGCAATACCTGCGGTTCTTCCTGTAAAGAAATCTTTAATAGGATTTGCCAATAGATAGTAAAGCAAAGATATAAAAATAACAAAGTTAACCACTCTAGGTAAAAAGTCGTACTCTCTACCTGTTTGCATAAAGTAACGTGTCTCTTCTCCACTTGCACTACCACTTGCTAAAAGTACTGCAGGTACTACAAGTAAAGACAATAGTATAATTTTTTTCATATTTTATCCCTTTCTTATAGTTTGCTAAATTTAGCTTTGAGGCTCTCTTTAAAAAGAGGCATTTGTGAAAGAAGAGCATTTTTTAGGTTCTCTTTGTCAGAGTTAAGCTTTTCTACGAACGTGTTGTATTCAGTTTCTAGTTCATTCTGTTTGGTCTCAACTTTAGATGCAGCCAATGTTTTTTCATCATCGCTTGCTTTCTGTCTGATTGACGCAGCTTCATTTTTAGCATTGCTAATAATTTCATCTGCCTTTGCATTCAACTCGTCTGTGTTGCCACTAAAACTCTTTGCTGCTTCTAAATCTTTTGCTATTGAGGCATCTCTATCATCCATAAATTTAACCAATGGTTGAAATAGCATATTATTTAAAAGAACAAGTAGGGTTAGAAACAAAGCAAGAACGAATAACATCAATGGTAAATGTATGTCAAGCATTAAAACTCCTCATGTAATTTCGCGTAATTTTAGCATTATAGAGATGAGATGTCGGTTAAAGTTTAGAGTTTTTTCAGGAATGTTAGAAAGTTTTGTAGTTCTTTTTCATCAGTAAAATTGATTTCAATACTTTTAGCTTTTATTTTATGTGTAAAAGGAAGTAAAGTTTCTATTTCTGTGACATAATTTTTAGTAAGATTTTTGACTATTTTTGTCTCTTTGTTTTTACTAGGGTTTTCTTTATGGGTTTTCACCATATTTTCAGTCTCACGTACACTCAATTTTTGCCCAATCACAGAGTCTATTATCACTTTTTGCTTTTTATCATCCAACCCCACAAGTACCTTTGCATGTCCTTGTGAAATTTTTCCTAAAATTAACTGCTCTTGTGCATACTTACTTAAAGATAAAAGACGCATAGTATTGGTGATTTGTGAACGGCTTTTGTGCACAATAGAAGAGAGATTGTCATGGGTTATTTCATGTACTTCTATGAGTTCAGCATAAGAATTTGCAAGCTCTATAGCATTCAGATTTTCTCTTTGAATGTTCTCTAAAAGGGCTAACTCACGAAGCTTAATATCATCGATGTCTGCGTCTGCGATGATTGCTTTAACAGTGGAAAGTTTTGCAAGTTTATGTGCACGAAGACGACGCTCACCTGCGATAAGCAGATAACCCTCTTCTTTTTCTATCACCACTATGGGCTGAAGGAGTCCATGTTCTGCTATCGATTCACTAAGTTCTTTTAGTGCTTGTTCATCAAAATGTTTACGTGGCTGAAAGGGGTTTGGGGTAATAGCATCAACATCTAACGCTTCAACCCTAGCACCTTGTGCTTCAAGTTCAAAACTATCTAACTCAGAGAGGTCTTTTTCATATGCTTCTTCTACTTCTGAAAGTATGTCTCCTAGTCCCCTACCTAATGCCATCTTAACCTCTTGCTATTACTGTAGCTAAGTCTCTATAGGCGACTGAACCTTTAGAACTAGAGGCATACGTAGTCACAGGCTTACCAAAACTTGGGCTTTCTGCTATTTTTACATTACGTGGTACTACGATACACTCTTTTGAATTCTTTTTAATATGAAACAGTTTATCTTTAAAGTGATGTGTTAAATCTGCTAGTACTTGCTTAGAAAGGTTGTTTTGTCCTGAATACATCGTAGGAAGGAAACCTTTTATTTTAAGTTTTGGATTAATAGTCTTTTTAAGTAAAGAGACTGTGTTAAGCAACTGTGCCAACCCTTCTAAGGCAAAAAACTCACATTGTATAGGAATAATCACAGAATCTGAAGCACTCAATGCGTTAATAGTAATAGGACCAAGTGCTGGTGGAGAATCAATAATCACAAAATCAAATTTCTTAGAAACCTCTTTAAGTTTCTCTTTTAACACAAGTTCTCTATTTTTCTTTTTAGGATTGTAAAACTCTTTTTCAATCCCTACAAGTCCAATGTTGGAAGGTGCTAAAGAGAGGTTATCTATAGACGTTTTCAAGACTACTTCTGAGAGTTTCTTAGAACCTATAAGTACATGGTAAATATTAAATTCATAATCACCTCTAGAAAACCCCAAAGAGGTCGTTGCATTAGACTGAGGATCAATGTCTAAAAGAAGTACTTTTAAGCCTTTTTCAGCCAAAGATGCTGCTAAGTTTACTGCTGTTGTTGTTTTTCCTACGCCACCTTTTTGGTTGGCTATGCTAATTACCTCACTCATCGTAAACTATACACCTTTTTTCCTCCGATTATTAATGAACCATCATTACACAACTGTGCGTCCCCTAGGCTCGTTTGATAGTTTTCAATATGAACTGAAAACTTTCTACTTAACTCAAATTCTACCTCAAATTCACTAAAAACATGCTTCCATTTAGGAAACTTTTCAAGTGCATGTAGGTACTTTTCTAGCAATAATTCAGGTGTAATATCGCTCTGCAAGGCAGTGTAGCCATTTTGAGATTTTTTCAAATTTATCCCAATTCCACATACTAAAACATCATTCACTTTTTGAGTGATAGTTCCACCCACTTTTTCATCATTTTTATAGAAATCATTTGGCCATTTTAACCAAAGTTTTTCACCAAGTTCTAAAAGTGTTTGCTTCATAATATATGAAAAATAGATAGAAGCAGAACTTAAAGCCAAATCTTTAGGTAAACTCTCTAAATGGATGGCGATAGAGGCAAAAAAGTTTCCCTTACCCCCACTCCAGTCATTGTCCCGACTGCCTACTCCAGCACTCTGTTCTTCTACGATAATAGCGATAGGTGCAAAAAGTTTTTTATCTTTTAATTGTTGTATGACATATTTCTGTGTTGAAGGAAGTGTTTTAAATGATTTTATTTCCAACTTTAAGCCCTCGTCCTACACAGTATGCCTTTGAAGACATTGGTTTTTTAGATGCAGGTTGAAATGTAGCGATTTTTAATGCCCCTTTACTGCACCCCACTACGACACTGTCATCCTCAAAGCTAAGTATCTCATATGCTGTATGTTTAACATCTTTATCTACAAGTTCTACACCCTCAAATTTCATACCATTACCTGTAAAGATACCTGGCCAACCTTCAAAAGCTCTATATTTATTGTAAATGCTCACTGCATCGTCAAAGTCTATCTGTCCATCTGCTTTTTTAATCTTCTTGCAAAGTGTTGCCTCTGCTTCATTTTGCTTTTGCGGGGTAATATTTTTAAAATTACGCACAGTACTTAAAGTGAGTTCACATGCATCAACAGTGAGTTGTTGCATTAAAGCATGAAGTCTCATGTCTTCAGGAATAACAAACTCTGCCATCTCCAAAATATCTCCAGTATCTAGCCCCTCTTCCATCAGCATAGATGTTACACCAGACTTTTCATCACCGTTAAGTAATGACTGCTGTACAGGTGATGCACCTCTATACTGTGGTAAAAGAGAAGCATGTAGGTTAATACACGGAGCAATATCTAGTATATTTCTAGGTAATATCTGTCCAAAAGCCGCCACTATGATATAGTCAGGGTTAGCCTCTTTTATCGCTTCAAACATACCTTCATCAACAAGACGATTTGGCTGTAAAACTTCTATGCCATGTTCTTCTGCCAACACTTTCACAGGAGGAGGTGTCAAAACCTTTTTACGCCCTACAGGTCTATCTGGTTGAGTTAAAACGAGTGATACTTCCATATCATCTGCTTGTATCAGGCTCTCCAATATCTCTTTTGCATAATGGGGTGTACCCATGTAGACTATTTTATTTTTTTTATTCATACTATTTCGAAATGTCCTACTTCTATCTCATCTAATTCATTCTTCTTTTTATGACTTACTTTATACAGGTCATACTGATTTTGTAGATTTAGCCACAATTGTGGAGAAGTACCAAAATATTTCGCTAACTTCAATGCCATCTCTGTAGTCATACCTCTCTTTTCATTGACCAGTTCATTGATAGCACGAAACGAGGTATGCAATGCCTTTGCCAAATAACTCTGTGTAAGTCCAAGAGGAACTAAAAACTCCTCTTTGAGTACTTCTCCTACATGGGTGGGTTGTCTTTTTAATTCTGTCATGTTTACTCCTAATGGTAATCTGTAATCACTACATCATACGCATTGCCATTTTCAAAAGCAAATACGATGCGGTATTGTTTATTAATGCGAATAGAGTACTTACCTTTTAACTCTCGTTCCAGTGCTTCAAATCTGTTAGCTGGAGGCACACGTAAGTCATCTAATACATATGCAGCATTGAGGTAGTCTAACTTTCTTAGTGCTACTTTATGTATAGTAGAAGGTATTTTTTTACTTTTAGCTGTTGTGTAAAAGCGTTCAGTCTCTTTATCTGCAAAACTTTTTATCATATTACAGTATAACAGATAGTGTTATAGTTTGTCAAGATATTGTATGTTTCCAATTACGCTTATCAATTTTTCTAAAATTTTCTTTTTTTTCTAGAATTTTTAAATATTTTTTTAATAAAAAGAGTTCATTATCTTCTTCACCAAAAAATGGTTTTACTCGTATTAAATTTCCATAGTTTCTTTGTAATTTCTCTGGAGAATCGTCTACTACAAGTATATTATCTAAACAATAACCTTTTCTTTTTAATTTTTTTAAATCTTTTATCCAAATTATTTCATCCTTATTTAGATCTCGAAATTGTACACAATCTTCCCTTGTCAATAAAAATGATATATTAATATTAAAAAAAATATTATGAACAATTTCTTCTGCATAATTTTTAGTAGAAGATGTCCATACTACAAGTTCAAAATTGTCATTACAAAAAGTTAAGAATTCATTTAGATAACTTCTTCTATTTACAAAAAAATCACCTATTTTAAAATCATATGAAGCAGTTACTGTTTTTGTAGCTCGGATTAATGTTTCATCTAAATCTAAAACTAATAATTTTTTCATAATTTATCTTCTTTTAAAAAGCGTCCCACCAACATGCTCACCATCTACAAGCAAAGACTTCACATCACTTAGGTCAAACCCACTTGCTAAAAACATCTCTTTTCCATGTTTCATAAGAAAGTCTGCTGATTGAAGTTTCGTTACGATGCCCCCTGTGGCAAATTCGTTGTTAGGGGTGTGTTCTGCTTCTAGTTCTTCTTTAGAGATGCTTGTGACTACTGCACGGCGTTTGGCATCGTTATATCTGTTAGGGTCTTTGTCGTAAAACGCATCTATATCTGAGAGTATCACAAGGAGTTTTGCATCAAAATGGTGTGCTACATGGGCTGAGAGTCTGTCATTGTCTCCAAAAACTAGCTCTTCAATACTCACTGTGTCATTTTCGTTGATGATGGGGACTACATTATTTTGTAGCAATGTATCTATGGCATTTTTAGCATGTTCGATGTGTTCTTTAGATTCAAATACCTCGGCATAGAGTAGTACCTGAGAACAGAGCAAATCAAACTTGGCAAATTTCTCTTGATACATACTAAGTAGCAGAGGTTGACCTATGGCTGCTAGTGCCTGTTTGTTGGCAATCTTACTTCTGTCTAAAGCAAGTTGTGTAAACCCAGCTGCTACTGCACCAGAACTTACAAGTATCACCTCATAATGATATGTTTTAAGTACTGCGATGAGTTCTACTAGAGCAAACATACGTATTTTCGCTATAGCACCCTCTTGGGTTAAGACATGAGAACCAACTTTTATAACGATACGTTGTTTACTCATCCCTATGCCTCGTT